>OIYW01000515.1_pt1 | contig 35319 bp, 36 predicted proteins | sample 1588351 | NCBI WGS metagenome assembly OIYW01 (sample SAMN03283268) | human gut metagenome | biome: human-associated habitat; material: feces | host: Homo sapiens | place: USA | collected 2013 | reverse complement strand
AGGCCCCGCCGGGGTTGCGACCGGTCTTCCTGCATTAAAAAAACCTGCTATCCGGGAGATTGAAGTGAGATAGTAGGCTTTTTCGCTCTGCATGGGCTTCTTAAATATATATTGATTTATAAACTCGAGTGCGCTACAATATCTATGATAATTCTTCAAAATACTATGATTGTAGGGGTCGAGGTAAAACATGAAAAATCAAATTAAAAACGACTTAAACAACATTAAAAATTCAGGACAAATCGTTATAAATACCGCTATTTCAAATGACAATGGTTCTCGACAATATCGCGCAAGCGATGTAATTGAAAAAGGGAAGTCTACTAACTTTATGAAACGTGAGGAAATTTTTGCTGTTTTGGGAGCAGTAGCTTCTGGTGTCACTATTGTGGATTTTCTTTTTAACCGATTAGGTGAAAACGCAGTTTTAAAACTTGGGAAAATACTATATGAGGCTTTTATTGAGCACAATACAGCTCCCTACTACTTCTTAATCGCAGAACTGATAGCTATAATTTGTTTTGGAGCTGTAAGATTTTCAGCTTTTCGGAACGTAATTACGTTACATAAAGCACGGCATCTAGGCGCATGTATTTACAATAGAGATCGAAAAAAATCCTATAAAATAAAGGCATTACCATGCCCACATTGCAAAACAACTTTTCGAACTCCACTAAAAATCAAAGACGGCAAAAACTTTGGCATGGAATTTACTTGCCCTCATTGTTCGTTTAGAGCTACTATACCTGTTGCGGATATACTCAATCGCATTGATGAAAATTATGAACCAAAAAAGTGATAAAGAATTCCCGTCGCGACTACCATTCCTATTATAAGGAAACTCACATAAAACCCGACATCCTTTTTCGCTGTTACGGCTTTATCAAGTAGGAAAATTAAAAATACAATTACCGAAACCATTGTCAGTATTGCACCGAGTTTAACATCAAAGTAAAACATAGAAAGCAGAGCATATAGCATAATGCTTGGGTAAATATCCATACAGGATAGCTCAAAAGCTACCATCCAAAGAGGTGTATCGCTATCATGCCCTATCACCTGTGATACAATTTTATACTCTCGAAATAAATAGCAAATAAATCGACCAATTATAAAAGTCAGATGAAAAAATGGCAGTAAAACCAGTAGCCATGCAACTACGTTCCCGCAGTGTGACGATATAAATTCAAAAAACTCTTTTGATACCATGGGGTTTCTTCCTTTAAAACTAAATTAGCAGGCCCCGCCGGGGTTGCGACCGGTCTTCCTGCATTAAAAAAACCTGCTATCCGGCGATAGTAGGCTTTTTCGCTCTGCATGGGCTTCTTAAATATATATTGATTTATAAACTCGAGTGCGCTACAATATCTATGATAATTCTTCAAAATACTATGATTGTAGGGGTCGAGGTAAAACATGAAAAATCAAATTAAAAACGACTTAAACAACATTAAAAATTCAGGACAAATTGTAATCAATACAAGTATTTCGAATAATAGCGAATCTTCTGAATGGCAAACGGAGGACTTGATTGAAAAGACCGAGACAAGTGATTTCTTAATAAAGGAAACTATAGCTTCTATTTTCAGCTTTTTAGCATCAGCCGCAACTGTTTTTGATTTTTGTTTCAATCGATTAGATGGCAATGTTATTCATGGAATAATACAGGCAACAACTGATATTGCTACGGGAAAATCTATTCTTTTCGCAGTTCTTTGCATTGAATGTGCAGTAACATTCTTTTTTACGTTGATTGGTGTTCAAAAAATCAAGGATGTTGTAACGTTGAAGCACACATTCTGTTTTGGGCCATATGTATATAATGCGAAATCTCACAAGACATATAAGGTCACATCTAAGCCTTGCCCCAAATGCAAAAAGGTCTGTTCCAAACCTCTGAAGATTAGAGTATCAGATACTTCTAAAATGCGATTCTTTTGTCCACATTGTTCATCTTCATTTGATATTTTTGCAATAGACATCTTGGAATCAATAGGCTTAGATAATCAAAAACCTAAAAAGTAAAAAAGTAATTCAATCAATAAAACTGCTCCTATCAAAGTAATAACAGCCATTGGTGTTATACTTACTTGTAATTCTATTGTAAAATCTAAAACAAAGATTAAGAACAGTATGATTGAAACAATAAATAGAATCGCTCCGACCTTTGCGTCAAAGTAAAAAATCGTTAAAAAAGAATAAAGAACTATGTGCGGCAAAATATCTGCACTTGCAAGTTCAAAAGCCATTATCCATATTGGTGAAATATTCTTATAATTCGGTTGTTTTAGCAAATTTTTGTATTCTCGTTGAAGTTCAAAAATAAATTGAAAAATCATAAGCAACAAATGTATAAACGGCCATAAAGTTAGAAGCCATGCAACCACATTTCCGCAGTGTGCCGATATAAATTCAAAAAACTCTTTTGATACCATGGGGTTCCTTCCTTTAAAACTAAATTAGCAGGCCCTGCCGGGGTAGCGACCGGTCTTCCTGCATTAAAAAACCTGCTGTCCGGCGATAGTAGGCTTTTTCGCTCTGCATGGGTAAAATTGAATTGAAGACAAATCAAATCTGGTATAGAGCACTTGGGGTGATTTGTGTATTCTATGTGCATCGTTGTTTGAATTTATTTTAGTAATTCCCGAATCATTAGAATGAAAGTTATGAGTGTGCGTAATAGGTGATATAGCATATATTGACTTGAAGGATGGAATCCAACAAAAATATCAAGTAGTTGAGAAATTTAGAGGCGAAAACTCTGGGACTGAATTAACAAAAAATGGGGAACCTATTGCGGGAAATAATTCTGGTGGAATTATTGTTTATACTTGTGTGAGTGTTTGGAATCAAGGCGAAGTGTGGATTGCTTTTTTGCAACCTGTGAATTCTTGATTTGTATAATCTTAATGGCGGATACAACAGCAACTATTGTACATACTGCAATTATAGCTGCACAGCCTAATTCAAATTTGAGGTGGCGGAGCTGTGATTCCGGATCAAGCGGAAGCAGAAACTGAGGTTCTTTGTTTCCTTCGGAATAGCTGATAGTTGAGTCGATACTTGTGCTTGAGGTATCGGCATCAGCGGCCATAACAGGTGCGCATAAAGAAATTAGTAAAATTAGTAGCATTATGATAGCTTTAATTTGTTTGCTCATGAAATAAGTGGTACCTCCTCATTTAACATTGCACATAGAGCGCTCGGGATAATCCGGGCGCTCTTGCTTTTTGCAATGCTATTCAAAATTTATTTGCTCTTTTTGCGGCGAACCAGAAGTACGGTGGTTAAACCTAAAGCAGAACCGACAAAAGCAATGTAGGGAAGAACACTGCGGTTGCTGCCGGTCTTCGGGCGGTTAGGAACAGGGCTATTGGGAAAGTCCTTGCCCGGGATCGTTTCAAACGTTACGGTTTGGCCGTCTTCCGTGATAGAGAACGGATAGTAGATCGTATCGCGCACGAAGTTTGCCGGAGCCTGTGCTTCGTAAATCAGGTATTTTCCGTAAACAAGGTTGGAGAGGGAATAGAAGCCGGTTTCTATTTCATCCATACGGCCGATGAGCGTATCTACACCCTCTGTGTAGCGGCCATCACCGTCTGCATCGCGGTAGATTTCAAACACTGCACCGGAAAGCTTGTGCTGCGGGTTGGTAGCATCCACCTTTGTGGTGGTGACAGTGCCTTTGATCGGCTTGTTCGGGAAATCTTTGCCGGGAACAGTCTCAAAGTTTACGATTTGCCCGTCTTCTTTAATCTCAAACGGATAGTAGATGTTGTCCTGTACGAAGCCCTCAGGAGCCTTGTCCTCGTGTAGGAAGAATTTTCCGTAAGGGAGGGAATCCAGCGTATAAACGCCGGTGTCGCCTTCCTGAAGCGTGCCAACGAGCTTATCGGTCTTAGCGTTGAAGATACCGTCACCGTCTGCATCAGAGTAAACGCCGAACGTCGCACCGGAGATTTTATCTGTCGGGTCGTCTGCGTTTACCTTGGTGGTCATAATGGAGCCATGCAGCGGCAGAATCTTCACCGTCTGACCCTCATCTTCGATGTCTGCATGTACTGCAATTTCAATACCGTCGCGATAGAGCGTTTCAAAAGCTACGACCTCAGTTTCGACCGTCAGCTCACGCGCGTCGAAAGTAAACGTCATCTCAACTTCGCCGGTGGTAGCTTTTGGCGTAAAGGTAGCTTCTGCCGTGATTTCTTTACCATCGATGAGCAGCTTATCATTCGTGGCTTTGTTCATCAGCACACCGGTAAGCTTATATTCTTTACCGGGGGTCAAATCCTTATAGCTCACAACATCGGTAATCGTGATCTTATCCGCTGTAATTTCCTTTTTGCCGTCTGCTGTTGCCTTTGTTCCGATTTCAGGATTCTTAATCTTTACCGTCTGCCCTTCATCGTTGATGTCCGTATGGGTAGCAAGCAGCACGTTCTCACGGTACAAATCCTCGAACACGACGATCTCTTTGCCATGCAAGCCCGTTGCATCAAAGATAAACGTAACGTCTACGCTGCCGTTTTTGGTTTCCGGCACAAATACGGTTTCAGCTGTAATTTCTTTGCCGTCAACAAGCAGCTTCTCACCGGTTTCTTTATCCATGAGAACGCCGGTCGCACGGTACTCTTTACCGGGAACAAGACCGGTGTACGATACCGTATCGGTCAGCGTAACTTTATCGAGCGGATCGACTTCTTTTTCTCCCTCAACGGTAGCTTTCGTACCGATTTCAATCGGCACATTATGGAAGCTTACAGAAGCAATTTCGCCTTCGCTGAGTTCTACAATCTGCGGGTCAGGCAACTGATATCCGTAGGTTTTCTCTGTATCGAGTTCTTCCACGCGGTACTGATACTTGGTTGCGCCGTCTTTGTCCGCGTAAATTGGGAGTGTTTCGGTAAGGATTTCGCCTGCGGCATTGGTCGTATACTCGGCGCTGTAACCATCCTCGATACGTGTTACGCGGAACTTGATGCCCTCGATTACGCCATCCTCGGAAGTCTTTACGATTTTGAGCTGTGCGTTTTTCTGCGTATTAACGAGATCATAGCTGTAAACCTTGCCATCCTCGGAGATTGAAACATCAAAATCGGCTACAAGCTGACGACCGTTGCCGCCCTTTGTTTGATGCACGACGTATGTGCCGTAAGGTAAATCCTTTGTGGTTGCTATGCCATCCGCGCCGGTGGTGATATGGTCGCGCTCGGTTTCTTTGGCTGCATCGAAGCTGCCCGCAGATTTGAGGTAAACATCAAACTCTGCACCCTGCTCATCGGCAGGTTCATCAAGCGTTTCGTACTGCTTATGCAGCGCAATCTGGCCTTTCATGACTTCTTCGGTAAAGTCGGCGGATTCAAGTTCAAATTCAACAGATGTTACTTCGTGAGGTGCAACATTGTATATATGTACTATCGGATCAAGTTTGTATCCCAACGGAGATGAGATTTCTTGAACTTTTATTTGTCCAATAGGAATACCCTTTAAAACTGCTCGGCCCGAACTATTAGTAGTAATATCCTTGTGTACTTCGCTGCCATCTTGCAAATAAGATACACGGTACACAGCTCCGGCCAACGATGCGTTACCAGCAGCTACACTGTTATTCGTGTCACTATCCTTTTTTGTAACTGTAAGAGTAACTGCACTCGGGTCATCCACGACCGAAATATCTGTACTCTTGCCATTAACAGAGAATCTATGAACCGATGTGTCCAGTGTGTAGCCTAACGGAGCCACCTGCTCGATTGTTACATAGTTGCCGTTTTCGAGCTTCTTACTAAGTTCGGCGTGCCCGTTCGCGTCTGTGGTAAAGGTCGCATATGGCTTATAATTCCAATACGGATAATCCGGTATATTGACATCTTTATAGACATAATATACTGCGCCCTCGAGCGAATAATTTGCGTTGCCGTTTGTGATTTTTACATCGGCGCTGGTTTTGGTCAGTGTCACGGTATATTTCGGCTTTTCACCTTTTATTTTGATGTACGCCATGGTCTTCGTTGTGCTCGGGCAGGTCGCTTGGTGCTGAATATTGGCCTGCTGGTCTCTATCCTCCCAAACGGCAATGCTGTTTTTATCGCCGACGGTGTAGCCTGCACTGATGATCGTTGTCTCTTGCTCCGGCAGCGTGTTTGTGGAAATCGTCAGCGTATTGCCGTTACGGGAAATATCAAAGCCTGCCTGCTGAAAATCGAACAAATCCAGCACGCCGTTGGTATCGGTAACGGTGGCCTTATATTTGCCATTCACGAGCTGCAAAGCGATTTCTTGTGCATCGCTGCCGTCGCTGCTTTTGCCTGCAAAGGACGGGACGATTTCCGACCGCAAAAGACGATCTTTAAGTTCTGCGTAGTAACTGCGTACAACAGAACCGTTATATGCCAGATTTGCCATGCGCTCAACATCGGTATCGATGCCGGAACCCCAAGACCAGTTTGTCCCGTCTACGGTAATATAGCCTTCGGACGCCAGCCAAACAAGGTGCTGTGTGACCATCGTCTTTGCGGTCGCATCGCTGTACCAATCATTTTTACCGAGAGAGTTTGTCGTGTTGTAGCCATAAGCGATAATGCGGCGCATAGCTTCGGTCATACCGAAATTATCCCGCTGCACATAAGCACCGTTATTGACTCTGCCTTTACCATGCTGCAAACAGTAGGCCGGATAACTTACACCGTTTCGGTAGATGTCATACAGTGGAAATTCGCCAAGGTCATAAAGATAATTTGAACTGAAATTACCGTTGATGCCTACCGTGCGGTAACGCGTAACCGCCTCATCGCCGAGCGCTAATAGACTGATTTCATCCTCCGGGTTTGGCGTGGGGGAAGCAGTGGGTTCAGCCGTTGCTTCCGGCTCTGCACTGGTCTCCGGTTCAGCTGGTTCCTCCGTTACTTCCGGTGTAGGCTCTGCTGTCGGTTCGGCCGAGGGTTCTGTGCTCGCCTCCGGCGTCGCGGTCGGTTCTGCCGTGATTTCCGGTTTAGGTTCTGCATCCGGCTCCGTGTCCTGCGCTGCTTTTTCAGCGTTTGTTTCGACCGTAACCGATACGGGTGTATCGGCCTCATCGGCAAGAGCGCTCATCGGCACGGCGCTGAAAATCAGCAGCGCTGCAAGCAGACATGCAAGTGACTTTTTGAGCTTCTTTTTCATTTTTTTGCTTCCTTTCAAAGATTTTTCTATATGAAAAAAGCCGCATATAAAATGACACGGCTTGAATTTGAGCAGTAAAAAAGCACTCGCAGTAAAACGAGTGCTTCATTCTGCAATATTCACTTTATTTGATCCTTATCTATATTCCCAATGACCGACTTCTTCCTGGGCGGGAGTATCTACGACCCAATATTTCTCTCCTGTATAATGCTTGTACGGTTCTCCGCTAACCATGGTGTAGCTCCAACACGAGGACAAATCACCTTCGTGATCCCACATATCAGCCTCGGTAGAGCATATTGTACCACACTGATTGCATCGGTAGACCCAATCGCTGCCCATCCAGTAGACGTCTTCCCAATGCCCGACTTCTTCTTGGGCAGGTACGTCCACGACCCAGACCTTTTCCTTGGGCTTCGGCGTCGCTGTGGGAACCGCCGTTGGCGCTGCGGTAGGAGCTGCCGTAGGCTTGGCTGTGGGAGCTGCGGTGGGTACAGCTGTCGGTTTCGCAGTCGGTGCAGCTGTAGGTCTGGTCGTGCTGCCGGAAGGCTTGCTGTTGGAAGTGTTGGAGCTGCTCGGCTTTGCGGTTGCTGCCGGTTTCGGTGTAGCCGTCGCGCTCGCTTTACCTGCCGTGCTGCTTTCGGTTTTACTCTCTGGCTTCGGCGTTGCGGTAGGCTTGACCGTTGCCGCAGCACCGGCAGAGGGAGTAGCCGTAGGCTTCGCCGATGCACTCGGCTTGGCGCTGCTTGCGGCCGTGGAGCTTGTGTTCGAAACCGGCTTGCTGCTCACTGCACTGGATGCAGAGCTTTCAACGCCGGTATCCGCTGTACTGTTGCCCGCACACGCCGCCATGGTAAGCATCAATGCTGCTGTCATTAAAATAGCTGTGATTTTCTTTTTCATGTAAATCAGCTCCTCAGTTAAATTATAGCGCGAGACTTTCTTCAAGTCAAGTATGCAAAAAGCAGGTGCTGAATTATCGGCACCTGCTTACGCTGCGTATGGGAGATATTTTATTTTACATTGCGGTGCTTACGATAAATAATAACGCTCATAGCCGCTGCGGAGATCATCAGGATCATGATTGCAGCATAAACGACCGTGTTGTCACTGCCGGTTTTCGGCATGGAAGATGTCGGCGTAGGCGTTGCTGTAGGAACCGCCGTAGGTGCCGCCGTGGGTGTTGCCGTAGGTGCCGCCGTGGGTGCTGCCGTGGGCGCTGCCGTAGGTGCCGGTGTTGCTGTGCTCTCGGGCTTTTCTTCCAGTTCTCCGTCGGACGTGTATACATAGGTTTTATCTTCGATGATGGAAGCATTGAAGCTATCGGACAGCACTTCGCCGTCTTCGCCGATCTCACGCACGGTATATGTGCCGTAAGGGAGAAGCTTCGTAAGTGCCGTGCCATTCTCATCGACGGTTACGATGTCACGCTCGGTTTCTTTTGCATCGTTGTAGTTTCCGGCGGATGCAAGGTAAACCTCGAATTTGCGATCCTGTGCGTCAAGCGTATCGAGCGACAGCACCGCAATGTCAGACTGCGTTTTTATAGCAATCTTACCTTTGATAACTTCATCTCTGAGACTGAAATTGTCAAGAACAAAAGGTTCTTCATTACCGCCGGATGTGATATTATACGTGTGTACAATCGGGTCCAGCTTGTAGCCGGTCGGCGCTGTGATTTCCTGCACACGGATTTGTCCGAAAGGCATATTTTCCACCATAGCAAAACCGGTTTCGTCGGTCGTAATGTCGCTATAGGTTTCACCTGTACCCTGCGGATAGTATACGCGATAAACTGCGCCGCCAAGCGTTGCATCACCGGCTGCTGTGCCGTAATCACGGTCGTTTTTGTAGATGTTCATGGTAATCGAACTGGGCTTTACTGTAGCGGTTAAGAGAACATCCTTATCCGTGATTCCAAAAACGTAATGATTCCGATCGTAGCGATACCCCGTTGCTCTTGTGCGCATAATCGCAACATAATTTCCGCCCGGCAATCCACCAGGAACCTCGCAGTAACCGTTTGCATCTGTAGCTTGCGTTGTTGCGTATGGCTCCTGTTCCCAATACGAATAATTGTCCGGATCGGCTACATCCTTGTAAATGTCGTACACAGAGCCCTCAAGGCTGTAATACGGATTACTGTCCGTGAAATCCGTTTCTGAGTCAGTCAACTGAATAGCCACTTTGTAACGCGGTTCGTCTGTGGTTTCTCCGTCAGAAGTCTCATCCGCAAATACACCTGTCGGCATAATACCGCAGATCAACAGAACGGCCAGAAGACACGCAAACGCTTTTTTCATCTTCATGATTTTACTTCCTCTCGCTTTGATTTTATTTCAGCTGCATAAAGTGCAACTTTTGTCTGAAATTGAATATATCTTTATCGTTATTTTAATACTATCATAAAATCATTTCGATAACAAGTGATAATTAAATTTTCATTTCTTTTACATGCCGATAAAACGTGCTGCTTGTAAGTCCTGTAAGTTTCTGTGCCTCTACGGCTGTAATTTCGTGAGCACGCCATTTTACACAGACTTGCAGAAACTGTTTCTTGTCGACTTGCACTTTCGGCCGCCCGGTGATCCGACCTTCCTGCATCGCAATGCGGCGCCCTTCTTCAGTACGCTGCCGGATGCAATCGCGCTCAAGCTGCGCTAATGCTCCGAATACGGTCAGCATAAATTGACCTTGCGGGGTAGAGGTGTCGATTGACTCCTTCAGACTTTGGAAAGCAACACCTTTCTTTTGCAGCTCGTCTATAATGGTAAGTAGATCGCGCGTGTTGCGTGCAATTCTGGATATATCCGAACAGACGACTTTATCACCTTCCCGGGCGAAGCTTATCATAGCTTCAAGCTGCGGACGATCTCTGTTTTTGCCGGATGCTTTATCTATGTAGATTTTCTCTGCATGGCAAGCATGTGCATCTCCCAGCTGTCGCGCCTCGTTTTGCTCTGCGGTAGAACACCGGGCATAGAAAATAATCATTGAATACCTCCCTAACCAAAAACGTGCCAAAAGATACCAAATAGTTTTGCTACATTTCAAAACTACAAAAGTATATCTTTTGACACATGAATATACATTGAATCAAAAGGTATAACTTTTGAAACAGTTCATTCTTGACATTCCCTCACAGGTCGTTTATACTTGTAGATAGAAAGAGTGCTGCCGATGAACGGTTAGCCCTCAGTGTTACTCAAAGAAATGAGCCGACGACTTTGGGAAGTATGGGCGGCTCATTTCTTTTTTATGTAGATGAGGATTTGAACGATCAATCCTGCGGTCATGATGACTAAAGATAAGATTTCAAAATCACTCATGGTATCATCCCTCTCTCCGTGTCGGATTGAGGGATTTTTCATATTCAAGAAACGTCCCTCACACGGTGCGGAAAATCCGCATCTGAGGGCCAAACCGTCCACCGTTTTATGACAGCACCCGAACCGCATATTGCAGTTCGTTTTTATTCTACCAGAAATCACCTTATATGGCAATGTTTTTATTCGACACTCACGGCCACCAGTTTGCAGTTTAGCGCGGCTGCTATCCGCAGCAGTGCTCGGAGCTGTACCATGTGCTTTTTCTGCTCCATGAGTGCAACCTCCGTCCACGAAACTCCGGCGGCAGAAGCTAATTCGCGCTGCGATATTTTAAGTGCTTGCCGCTGTAAAATCAGGCTATCGATCAGCTCTATATAAGCGTTTGGCATTCTATCACTTCCTTTCAGAACCGGCAATGTTTTCGGTTTTCTTTTTTTGTCTGCGGCGGATCAATGTGAGCTCCATTTCGGGCATTCTCCGCACTTGGTCAGCTCGAAAATATACCGCCTCAGACCAAGAGCGATTGCAGTACATGAGTTCGCCCTCGTTCTCTACGGGACAATATCCTCGCTTGCGCCATTGCTTCTCCGTGGTGATTTGGGCTTTCTCCTCCTCCGATAACTCATTATAAACTCTGTATTTCGTTGCCATTTTGTTTCACCTCGTTTTTTAAAACATCTCTCAGAACTTGCGCGATCGTAACTGCATCCACACGCGGCATATTTCGCACGAGAAGTCTATCAACGATCCATGCTGACTCATTCAAGTTTTCGATTTCCGGGAGGGCTATGCCGTAGTTCGGCACGGATATGTAATACGTAATCGTTTTGCCGACTAAGGGTAGGTTTTCCATGATTTTTGCAATAACAACTGTAATACTTGAGCGCGATTTAATACGCACAATTTGTGCGTCTCTGTTACCTTGTACGGTATATTCTGCGTTCCATGTTTCTGTTGATGTTCTAATTAACATCATTACTGCACGCTCCTTTGTTCAGAACCGGCAATGTTGCCGGTTTTCTTTTTTTGTCTGCGGCGGATTAGCAAGATCAACAGCAGCAACAGCATCGCCGCAAAGGAAGTTATGAGGCCGATTGCAAGCCCTTCCGCATATTTTTCTATCCACGTGCTGCCCTCCGGCACTGCCTTTTCTTCGACTTCCGCTATTGCTTCCGCAGCTATCTCCACTCTGTGGCCGCGCACAAGCAATCTGTGCGTATTCACGCCATACGGTGTGCAGGTGAGCAATGTGACGTAATCTTGCTGCGTATCGATACGGATCAAATCAATGTCTGTGGGCTCCACCACTGCGATGTTGTCCACTTCGTAAGCTAATTTCTGGTTGCACACCGTGATGAAGAACATATCTCCAAGCTTAAGCTTATCAAGGTCGGTAAAAAGCTTTGCGCTTGCCATGCCGGAGTGTGCAGAGATCACGGCGTGTGTGCCGATACCGCCCACCGGCAGCGACGTGCCTTCCATGTGCCCGGCTCCCTTTTCCATCGCCGCGCCGGTCGTGCCGTGGTATATAGGCAGGTCTATGTTAATGGCCGGTATCATTATGTAGCCCATGATGCCGTTATTGGCAAGGTTCAGGAGATCTTCGTATGGCGGTAGGTCGGCTTTGATTTTATCGACATCCTCGATTTGCACGGTAGAAATTGTTTTGTTATACTCCCGTGCTGCCGCTAACGCTGCATCGATTTCCGAGGTGTCGAGCTGCTGAAGCTTTTCTTCGTATTCCGTCTGTACGAGCGACTGCGTGTGCTCATTGTTAATCGATGCGATCAACGGATATGCAGCTGCGCCTGCGCCGAGCAGGATCACAAGGATAAAGCAGATAATGATGATGGTGTTTTTGCGTTTGCTCATTTTTTGATCCCTCCAATCTTTTTAGCGACTACGATCAGCCTGCCGTTATCGCTGCTGTATTCGCATGTCGATAAGGTAATTAGCTTATCTCCATATTCAGCGTCAATGCCCGTATCATACAAAGCGCGCTGCTTACATTCCTGTACGTATGTATTAAAGGTTAATTCGTTGTTTTCCACGTAGTTATAGTATTGAAAACTGTCTGCTTGATAGGCCGTTGTGATGACGACCGCCATGACTTCATATAGTCCCAGTTCATCCAAGGTATCAAAACGTACATATTTGTGCTGCTCGAAGAATGCTTCCTTTTTATAAAGCTCAAGATCGCTGAACATCCCGCCATCAAGCATGTGGTGGCCGTAAATTATCAAGTTATCGCACGTGCGTATATCGCAGTTTTCCTGTAAATACGGCGTGCCGAGGTTGCTGTACGCTTTCTCAAAATTTCGACGCAAATAATAATTAGGGCTATCCGGCGACTGCATCACCGGGTAATTGATCTCTGTGCCCGGCACGCGTATCCAGCCTACAAAATCGGAATTGTAGTTGTGCAGTTCCCCATAAACTTCAAGCAGCTGCGCCACCCGTTTATCTTCCACCGTGCTAATTTGCTCTAAGTCTCCCAATTCGTTTTCCGCTGCGTCTACTTTTTCGGCTATGGTTGCAAACAGTTCCTTTTGCTCTGCTTTTTGCTGTTGGTTATGAATGAGCAGATACGCGCAAAATCCCGCGACGCACAGCAGTAAAATCGCGATGATGATGGCTATGATCTGCGCACCTTTGTGCGTTCGCTTTTGGGGCATGTTTTCACCTTCTTAAAGAAAATTTAAAGAAATATTCTTTATTTTTACTTGATTTTTGCTTTATGTTTGCATATAATATAGTTGAAAGGAGGCATGAATAATGTCTGATATGGTTAATGTAAATTTCAAACTTGATGCTGAAACAAAGCGAGGTATGGAACAAGCTTGTAAAGATATGGGACTATCTTTATCGGCAGCATTTACTGTGTTTGCCAAGAAAGTCAGCCGAGAGAAACGTATCCCGTTTGAACTTTCCGTTGATCCTTTTTACTCGGAAAGCAATATGCGCTACTTGGAAGAAAAGATGGCAGCGTATAAAGCTGGAACACTTAAATTTGCAGAACACGAGTTGATAGAGGATTGATTATGCCAATTAAAGTAATACAATGGGATTTAGATGCTTGGGAAGATTATCTTTACTGGCAATCGCAGGACAAGAAAAATCTTAAAAAGATAAATAAACTCTTGAAAGATATAAGTCGCAATCCATTTGAAGGCATTGGAAAACCTGAGCCTTTAAAAGAAAATCTCACAGGTTTTTGGAGTAGGCGAATTGATGAAGAACATCGACTTGTTTACGCTGTCGAAGATGAGAGAGTTATAATCTTTGCTTGTAGAGGACACTATGATGATTGATTAGAGGACGGGAAACCGTCCTCTTTTCCTTTTCACCCAAAGCCTACACACAATTTGCAGGCTTTGGGGGCTCAGTGCTGCCACTGAGCCCTCCCTGCGAGGTAAACCTAATTCAAAATTTGGGTGTATTCTTACTTATCTTCCTGCTCTTTTCTTTTCTTGAACACAAGGAAGAAGATAAACGCGGAAGTGCCGAGGCAGAAGACGAGAACGCCGCCGATAGCAAGCGCCCATGTGCCGTTTTCACCGGTCATAGGAGTCTCAAAGCCACGCGTATTTACAACCTGCAGCGGAGCGATTGCGTTCTTGGAACCCGCATCCATCTCATCGTCGAGCATCGTGACGTCGTTGCCGTCAACCGTTGCAGATGCAGTCTGATAGTTGTGAGCCAACCGCTTCTGCGGGATGTTGGCGAGCTTATAATCTTCATTGTTCGGGAAGTTGTAGCGCGGGTCGTTCTGGATAACACCAAGCGTATCTTTGCTGTAAATGTCGCATGGGCGGGTTGTATCATCGACGGACTTGATCGTTACGTCAATGTTATTTTTGAGCAGCGTGTAGCCGTTGGCCGTTTCGAGCTCTGTCCAGATGTACTGGTCATCCTCGACGCCCTTAAGGATGATCTGTCCGGGCTTGCTATTCCATGTTACCGGATGCAGCGCAGTAGCTTCGGCTTCCTTATCCGTGTGGCCGGTAACATACCAGATGCCTTCGCCCTCATTAAGCTGTGCGATTACATAGTAGCCATCCGTCGCGTTCTGCGCTTTAAAGAGAACGTGATTGAACATCGTCTGTTCTGCCTTACCATCGCTAAAGGTCTTGGCAACGTTAATCGCGTATGTATAGATATGGCAGTCATCGATGAGCGTGTCAAAATACCTATCGTTAGAGCGCTTCCAAGTCAGAACAACATTGTTCTCGTTGCCGTTGTCGCCGTAAACAAGGCTTTCGTCACTGTTGAGCTTTGCATTATAGCGAATACGGAGCGTGTAGTTGCTGTAACCTGCGTACAGAGTGCCGTTGGAGTTATTCGCAGCTGTATTGGCTGTGTTGATATCCTTGAGACCGGCAGGTGTCATGGCAATCGTCATGGTGTGGGACTTATCGCTGTTTTCGACTTTTGTAGCCGTAAACTTATTGTCAGCTTCCGTCCACTTTGCAACAGACTGCGTGCAAGCTGCATCCTTGAAGAATTCGAGCGTTACTTCGCCATTGTAGGAAAGACCACGTGCAAGAACATCCTTAAAGGTATAATCGCTGATATTGGTGGCCGTAGATGTGATCGTCGGCAATGTGCTGATGATCTGGTATTCTACGGTGTCACCTGCGGATGCCGTTGCATTGTGTGCAAAGCCGTCGGTAATGGTATCGGAAGCATTGTTGTGACCGGTATCGGCCTTTGCCTCACGGACTGTTTTTTCGAGCGTCACGATACCCGTTTCATTCTTCGGGTACAAAGTTACGTCGTACAGCCAGTTACGGCCACCGTTCGTAATGTTGTCGTTCGTGTCGCCGTTGGTCATACCACCGTCAACATTCGTCATCGGCAAGGACACGAAGCACGGATTGGTCGTACCCACGACCATTTCCGGAACCTTGGTTTCAACGAGCAGATAGAGGCCGAGCGGCAAGTCATTTGCCTCGGTCTTACCATCCTCATCGGTCTCCAGCATTTTTGTACCGCCGTGTGCTGCGACATACGTCTCAAGAGAGTTCTTAACTGTCGTAGCATTCGTCGTAAGGGCATTTTTCAGCGCTGCGCTGAGCTTATCCGACTGATAATACCATTTGCTGGAATCAAGCGCATTGTTGGCGTTTTCATAACTGTTTTTGCCGTCTGCAAGGCCGATAGCTGCGAGCATATCCGCACCGGCAGTCTTGTCGATTGCGTACAAAACCTCAACATGGTCGTACTCCTGCTGATCTTTTGCAGACTCCGAGAACTGCACAATGTCAGCAATTTTGAGGTAAGTATATTCCACACCATGAATTGCATAGCCGTTGGACAGCAAACCGTTGCCGAGATCGGACGTTGCATCGGTGTCGCCTTTGCGCGTTGCTCCGCCAAGCGTGTCGTTAACGCGCTGGTCGTACTGGCCGGTGGAAACGTAGCTGCTTTCCTTCCACACGCCATCCTTGGCTGCATTCGTAAAATCATACTTATACAGCGTGAGGTTGGCCGTCCTTGAGGTGTCGATCGTAGCGTCTGCAATACTTGCGGCAGACGCCGAGATCAGAGAGGTGCAGGCCAGAGCTGCTGCTAAAGCCAAAGCACCAATGCGAGAGAGTAACTTGGATTTTGCCATTTCTACTCATTTCCTTTCTTCATCATTTATTATTCCAAGGGTTGTAGAATCCCCTTAAAACCTCTTTTTACGCGTCAGCATTAAAATGCAGGACGCGGAAATCAGTGCGAGAGCAATGCCTACCGGCACGCCCATCATGCCGTTACCGCCTGAGGACGGCAATGTAAAACTTTGATTGTTGACCGCTGTAACAACCACATCAACGGTTTCTGTACCGTCATCGAGCATCTGCGGCAAGCTGCCGATAAACAAAGGCGCTGCGAGCAATGTGTTGCCGGATTTCGTGCCGGTTTCGGTTAAGCGATAAAGAATCGTCACGGTCTGGTTATCGACCTGAAGCCCATTAAAGGTAGTGACGCCGTTTTCATCGGTTACAAGTGCGCCGTCAACGACTGCACTTGTGCAACCGCCGATGGAAGGCTTGCTGTCTTCTGCTCTGGCTTCTACCGGGGCCCATGTCGCGCCATCGTCAGTGCTGTATTCAAGCGTAAACTCTACGCCCGACATAGCATTGCCATCGGCATCGACCTTTTTAGCTGTAATGGAGCCCACGCTCGGGGTGTTTTCCTGCGTGACTTCTACGATCTGCTCATCGTGCTCGATTGCAAAGTCATGCACGGTATCATCAAGTTCATAACCCTTCGGCGCTTCCACCTCTGACCAGTGGTATTGTCCGTAAAGGATCGAGTCTACCTTGATTTTTCCGTCCGGCCCGGAAGTTTTGGTTGCAATTACATTACCGTTATCGTCTGTAATCTCAAACTTCGCGCCTTCAAGCGGCGTCACACCGTCGTGGTCTACTTTAAGGATTTCAAGCGTGCCGCGTGCAATTTGGTTGTAAAAGCGAACCTCTGCCGTCTGTCCATAGGTAAGTGTTATCGTCTGTGCATCCGGCGTGCGATATTTATCCGGCACGTTGATTTCTTCGACCTTGTACTCATACAGCTGCGTTGCATCTGCATCGACGTATACAGGCATCTGATCTGTAATGATCTCACCGGCCGCATTGGTGGTATATGTTTTACTATACCCATCCGCAAGCCGTGTGACCTTGAATGTAAAACCGGCAACATTGCCGTCTTCGGAGGTCTTCACGATTTTGAGCGGCGCATACTTGAGCTCGTTTGTGAGCGTCACCTCATACGTTTTACCGTTTTCGTGGACGTCAACATCCAAGTCTTTAAATTCGCGCCCCGGCACACCCTTAACCTGATGCAGCGTATACGTGCCGTAGGGCAGGTCTTTGGTGGTCGCCTTGCCGTCCGCCCCGGTCACAAGATAATCTCGTTCTGTGTCTTTTGCGTTGGCATAGCTACCGGCAGATTTGAGATACACCTGATATTCAACGCCTTGCTCAAGCTGTGCATCCGCCCCGAGCATTTCAATCTGCTTGATGATCTGGATGTGTCCTTTAAAGACATCTTCGGTGAAATCTTCGGGTTCGAGGTCATATTCAATTTTCTCTGTTTTGGTTGTTGTAACGTAGGTGTGCACACGGGAATCCAACTTGTATCCTGCTGGGGCTGCAATTTCTTGTACAGTTACAGTCACACCAATGGGCAAGCCACGAAGTGTAGCAGAACCTGCTGCGTTTGTTGTTATGACTTCTTCAATCTTCTTTCCACCGTTTGTATACGAAATTTTGTACTGCGCTCCTTCCAAAGAAGCGTTACCTTGTGCGGTACTTGCGTTTGTTTCCGAATCTTTTTTTCGCACAGTCAAACGTATCTTTGTCGGGTCATCTACAACATCCATTGTGTTTGAATCATAGGTGAGAAAAAATGTATGAACCTCTTTGTCCAGTACATAACCCTTCGGTGCAGTGCGTTCTTTTATGGCATAGCGCGTATTCGGCTTTAAGGTACGTGAAAGAACAGCTTTACCGTTTGCTCCGGTTGTAAAGGTTGCAACTACCGTATCCTTGGAATAATCATGGTTCGGATCACCGTTTGCAACGTACACATTATAAACCGCACCGGCTAAGCTGTAATTCGAGTTGCCGTTCGTGATGCTCACGTCTGCACTGGTTTTTGTAAGTGTCACCGTTTTGATAAGCGGCACATCGCTGACATTCAGAGTTGCGTCAGCATTGTTGATCCTAACGGTATGCCTTGTCGTGTCCAAGGCATACCCCGGAGGCGCTTTGGATTCCACGGCGGTATATGTGCCGTTTTTGAGCTTCGCGCTCGAGCTGCCCTTGCCCGATGAATCGGTGGTGATGGATGCAACTTCCGTACCTGAACTGTTATAGATTTTATACACGGCTCCGGCGAGACTGTATCCACTGTCGCCGTTTGTGATAGAGACATTGGCACTCGTCTTCGTGAGGTTAATACTATACTCCAATGGTATCGGAGCATCTGATACATTTAATGCAGCGTCTCCGTAAGAAATCGTTACCCAATGCGTTGTTTCGTCCTTGTAGTAGTTTTTCGGAGAAGTGGTTTCCTTGATGGAATACCGTCCGTTTTGGAGAGCAACATTTGTGTATCCGTACCCCGATGCGTCCGTGGCTATAGTCGCTACTGCTGTATTGCCGCTGTAAACGGTGTACACAGCACCCTCAAGGCTGTATCTATTATCACCATTAGTCATAGATGTGTCAGCACTGGACTTTTTTAGATAGATGTAATAGGACGGTGTAACCGTCTGCACTTTGAGATAACTGCGTACAGTTTTAGTCTTTCCAAGCGGTGTAGCTATGAGCTGAATTGAAGAATCTGTGCATTTCCACCAAGCGAGGTTGCTGTCATCGCCTATGGTACGCGATCCCGTTGCAACAACGCCCGACGGATACTCTTTTGTGGTCGAGATTGTGAGCTTATTGCCGTTTTTGGTGAATGTTATACCGTTACAGGTGTACGTATAATAGGCAGCAACAGATTTGCTGTCCGTGACTGTTGCTGTATACTTGCTGCCATCCCAATACATTTTTATTGTCGTCGAAAAGCTGGATGAGCTGCTTGAAGCAAAGGAGGGAATCGTATAAGCATTGAGCAGCTTGGCTTTGACCTCAGCGTAATAGCTCCTTACAACCGTAGGGTTATACGCATTTTTGGCAACGGTTTCGAGGTCGGTATCGACCTGCGATTTCCATGTCCAGCTTGTATTGCTGTGCTTGGTAATATAGTTTTTTTCGGCTGCCCAGATCAGGTATTGCGTGACAAGCCATTTTGCAGTTTCATTGGCGTAATTGCCTTTATAACCGATGCCTTGTGTATTACCCCAATCGGACTTATCCAGAGAATTTGTTTCATGAAAGCCTTCCGCCAGGATAGCCTTCATGGTCGTCTGCTGCGGCACAGTAAACGACGACCACGTAAAATCTATATTGTCCCAAATTAGCTTATCTTTTTCGAGACAATAGGCAGGATATTCGGTTGAACCCGACTTGATCGCCTTTGTGGGCAGTTGACCTAATGAGCCGGTCACTGTTGTCGTCGTATTTTTGGCGAGCGAATAATAATGTATAACGGATCTGCCTGTATTGCCAACAGCAGTAGGCGATATTCCCGCCTCTGTATCGGCGGCATAGCTCATAATCCACTCGCCCGGCATTGTCCACAGGTATTCTGCCGGATCGGCTTTACCCTCCGAAGTGATGACTTCAAAGTGCAAATGCGGGCCGGTAGCATTTCCGGTACTGCCGACACGCCCGATACGCTGCCCGCGCACAACTTTTTCCCCTTGCTGCACATTGATCTCAGATAAGTGTGCATACAGCGTCGTATTGCCGTCCGCGTGCCGAACTTCGACCATGTGACCGTAGCTCATCATGCCGGTGGTGTCATACGACCCGTCCCAAATCTGCACATAGCTTACAGTGCCATCCTCTGCCGCATATACAGGCGATCCGCTTGATGCGGCAATATCTATCGCCTTGTGCTCGGCACTGTATTCCTGTGTGATCTCACTGCTGTTCGGCACAGGGAACAGGTAGATACAATCCTTATCTACATTATCCAATACGTCGTGCTCGAGCTTTACCGGGTTCGCGACCGGCTGCGGTGACGGCGTAGGCGTCGGCGTTACAACAGGGGATGCGCTCGGTACAGCACTGGGCTCCGGCGTACTCGTGGGCACTGCTGTCGGCGTTGCAGTAACTCCGGGTGTAGCCGTGGGAACTGCGGTAGGTTCTGCCGTCGGGGCCGGTGTAGCGGTACTTTCCGGCGTAGGCGTTGGCTCCTGCGTCGGCTCTGCGGTAGGCTCCGGTGTCGCTTCAATATCCGCCGGAGGATCTTCTGAAATTTCTTCCTGCCCGGTATCTACATCAAAAGCGACTTCAAAGCTCGGACTTTCCACAGGCACGTCGGCTTCATCCGCCAGAGCACTTAACGGCAGTGACATCGTAAGGATCAACGCCGCAAGCGCTCCGGCCAAAATCCGTTTTGCTTTCTTCATTTTTTGCCATTCCTTTCGTTAGATTTTTATATGAAAAAAGCCGCACTCAAAAAGTACGGCTTGAATTTTTGCAGTAAAAAAGCACCCGAGAAAACGGATGCTTGATGCTGCAATATTCAATTTTTATCTATATTCCCAGTGCCCTTGTTCCTCGCGTGCCGGAACGTCTACGACCCAGTGCTTTCCGTCTACTACCCAAAACGGATCGCTTGAAACTTGAGTATAGCTGCCATGGTCATTTCCTTTATCCCATTCTTCATCGGAGTGAGCTTCAAATTCATCAACGGTGGAGAACATTGCGCTGCAAGCGTTGCATCTGTACATCCACACGCTTTTTTCGTGTCCGTATTCTTCCCAGTGTCCCTGTTCCTCTTGCGCCGGAACATCTACAACCCAAACCTTTTCTTTCGGCTTTGGTGTTGCTGTGGGCGCAGCAGTCGGTTTTGATGTAGGAGCTGCCGTAGGCTTGGCCGTCGGAGCGGTTGTGGGTTTCGTGGCAGGTTTAGTCGTTGCAGTCGGCTTAGAGGTAGGCTTTGCTGTCGGTGCCGCCGTGGGTTTAGTTGTCGACGCAGTTGTCGGTTTTGCTGTGGCAGAAGGCTTCGCAGTCGCGCTGCTGCCGGAAGACGGTTTGCTCACAGTATTGTTGCCAGAGCTGGGCTTCGTTGTCGCCGACGGTTTTGCGGTTGCACTCGGCTTCGATACTGTGCTGCCGGTAGAACTTGAAGACGACGGCTTACTCGTTGTGCTGTTCTCAGTTTTAGACGTGGCAGACGAGCTGCTTCCCTTCGAGCTCTCGGTTTTGCTGCTTTCCGTTTTTGCACTCGGTGTCGCCGTGGGTTTTGCACTCGCGGTGCTCGAGCTTGCAGCTGGTTTGCTGCTCGCATCGTTCTTTTCCGATACCGTGCTGCTTGCCGCACTGGATGTGGAGCTCTCCGTTACGGCGCTTTCGGTATTGCTGCCCGCACACGCCGCAAGCGAAACCATAAGCGCCGCCGCCATCAATATTGCTGTGATCTTTTTCTTCATAGTCGTTCACTCCTCATATAGAATATTATAATAGCTTTTTAATTTGATTTCAATGAGAAAAGAAAAAACCGGAAGTACTTCCGGTTTTACAGCTTGATTTCAAATTCTTCTTCAATTTTTGGACTGTGGTGCTGTTCATGGTTCATGGTTAGCGCCAAACCTTCAAGACGTTCGATACGTTGGTCTAATGCGCTCGAAAGACAAACACAGCGTTCGGAGTCGAGGTAGGGGGACTCTGCGAAGACTTCGCACACACGGTTTCCAAAGTGCTGTAACGCTTCAAAGTTGACCCAATCGAAAGACGATACGAGTTTAAGTTGTTCCTCATGCGTTTCTTTGAACGGCTTTGAAGGCAAATCAGAGGCCAGCGGACGGATGAGTTTGGTCGGTGTATTACACCAAAGAGATGTACCGGAGTCGTAGATCGGCGCAGAACCGATCCACTCTAAGGAGTTGGCGTTTCTAATCGCACCGAAGTTATTATAGTGACGGTCAGTATTGGCGAGTAAATAATCGATGACAATCATTTGATCTACGGCTTGCTGTGCATTAGAGATGCCAAAGGCGGCACAGCAGTTAAGGTAATGCTGATATGTCGTGAGGTGATTTGCTTTCTTTTGAGACTTCATGATGTAGTCAGCAGAGATAAGTTCTGTGTCCGCATCGATAAAGTCTTCGCAAACGCTGTAAGGATAATCGCCCTGCATAATGATCCGATAGGGAACATGAGGGATGTTGAGCTTTTCCATCAGCTCAGAAGCAATAACTTCATTGTATGGTTCCTGTTGAGTCACGCCACTGCCGCCTTTAATGAGGCAGCGCTTGCCGTCGATGATTGTCCACTTTTTGCGTAGCCAACCATCGGAGGTGTTGTCCGGGGACATCAAATCGATTTTCGCACTGGAGCTGTGACCGCCAAAAAGAATGTCACCGATGTCACGGGAAAAATCATTTGTGAAAAAATTGATCTCAGCCCATTCCAACGAGGAACCTTTCTCCTTGATCCAATACTGATCCGAAAGGCTAAGTCCGTAGCTTTTATCGATAAGCTCTTGCGTGCTGCCGATACGCAGAATAGCGAGCGCTTGTTGGATACCTTGACGGCTTGCCGGAATAGAGCGCCCATACCACCACTTGTTAAGTGCTTTGCGGTCGAGGACGTCATTCCTGTATGCAATGCCAATCGGAATGTGCGCAGCGTTATGCACGTCTCCCACACGAGTAATAGCGCCGGACGCATCATCCAGTTCAATATCGACTACGGATATTTCTTTGTGCATCAATGTGTAGTGCATGGCAACACCTCCTTTATTCCTAAAGCGTTGCTTATAGATACATTCCAAAATCTTGTTCATTTTCGTGTTTGTGATATTGGCTTTGTTTATGCTGCTGATTTAGCTGTGCATTTAAATTTTGAATTTGCTCTTTGAGTTCCATATTTTCTTTCTCTAAATGCACAATTCTTTCTTGTTGCTTTACCATGATGTCGGAAAAAGCGCGTAAACTCTCAATATGTTTATCGATTTCTTTTTCTGCGTTGGTCAATATATGCTCGCGATTTTCTTTAGCGGCTTTTTCCATACGTAGATGCTGTAAGGTCTCGCCCGTAAGCACTTTTAATTCTCGATGGTCTTTTGAAACTAAATTAAGCAAAACTTCGTTATTTGGATTAAGAGCACCCATTACAGCGTTATGATTTGTAGTTTCGTAGCCTAATCGATCATTTAAGAGCTTTTCAATTTTTTCATATGTTTTTTCAGGAATTTTGTGTAAGAATGCAAAATACGAAATCGAGGTAAAAACAAGAGAAGAAATAGCACCAGTTATTAAGCTAATTAGAATCTCTTGAAAAATATCGTTCAAAAGAAAACCTCCCAGTGAAAAGAAAAAGATAGAATATAGAATGGTTATTGCCCACAAAGTGGCTGTAATACCTTCCAACACTCGAATCAATTTTTCCATGTTTTAATTTTTCACCTCCATTATACAGTGTTCGTGAAATCATTTCAAGGCTTTATTCCTCACTGTCCTGCATTGTATCGAACAGAGAAATGCGGCCGGTGGAACGTTTTACGGCTGCAACAGCTTTGCTGCGCATTTTATCGTACTCATCTTTCGATAGTTCGTATTCGAATGCGACGATGCGTGTTAGCATGTTTGTTTCAACAGCTTGTTTAAAGAGCTGCGAAGATATGCGATCTGTTGCCCTCTGCACAATCGCCTCGACTTGTCTGCCGTAGATGCCGCAAAGGTAGTCTGTGTTCATTTGATTGCTCAAATAGGCGAAATAAAATTTCAAAGCTGCTTCAATTGCTTCGCTTCGTCCGTTTTGTGGATTGAGGTGCAAAAGATCAACAATAGCATCTAACATACGGACTTCATCATCTGCAAGGTACGTTGAGACCCTCTTTTTGTCAGTAGCCATTTTAAATTTATAGCATCTCCTTTTGCTTCAAATTTCAGTAGTACCACTAGTAGTACCACCGGAATTTGGCTTGAAATCTGAATATTTCGTTTGTTTTATGAAATAGTAGGCGGTAAGGTGGTACTACCGTTCAAAAAGTAGTACCACTTTTTAAAACCCGAAAACCCGCACACTGTGCGGGTTTGTGATGCAGTAGAAACACGAAGTGGTACTACTGCTTTATCCTGCATTCTAAAAAGACACCGATTTGAGAGATTTTGGCGCGTTTTCGAGATGCGGAATAGCTTAAAAATATTACGACCAGAAACCACCGGGGTTTGAGATCGGATTTGACTTGGTTTCGGGCTCCGGTTCCGGCTGAAGCTGTGGGGCATTGTTGATAACCTTTTCTTCGGAAACCGGATCAGAAACGGTTGAAAGTGTTGTGCCTTCAATGTATTCCCGCACGGCTTTTGGAACGATTTTCTTGTACATTTTCTCGAAATACGCTACGAATTCTGCGTCAATATCGATGCCTTTTTGTGTTGAAAAGGTGTGCAGTGCATCGTATTTTCGCTCATCTAAATTGAGCTTTATAGTGAGTTTTTTCATTGTTTTTGACCTCTTTTTCTTCAAAAATTTTCGCCGTCGGCACGCTTCGCGTGCCGATTATTAGTAAGGAAAGAATACCCACAAAATTGTGGATCACTCAAAGAATTGCAAAGGATCGAGCCTATTATCGTTGTATCTGATTTCGAAATGGAGATGATTTCCGGTCGAATCCCCGGTACTTCCGACGTAGCCGATGAGATCACCGGCAGATACAGATTCGCCGACTTTTGCAACACGTTTTGTTTGGTGAGCATATAGGGTAGACCACCCGTTTCCGTGGTCGATTTTTACGAAATTGCCGTAGGAATCATGCCAAGTGCTCATCACAACTGTGCCGTCGGCCGCTGCATAAATCGGGGTCATTGCCGGTGCACCAATATCGATTGCACCGTGCGAATTTTCGTACATTCCGGTGACCGGATTGTACCGGGAACCGGAGCCGGAAGTGATGTAATCTTTACCGTAAGGAGCGGGGAGAGGCCACTCAAATTCACCCTTTCCCGCTACAATTCCGGCGGAGATTTCTTTAATTCTGCCGTTCTCCAGTGTTACCTTTTTGGTGCCGTATGGGTGTGTTCCGCCGGTCAAATATGTAATGCCAGGCAACTGCATCCAGTACGTCCAACTGCCCTCACTGAGCTGCGTTTTTACTACGCCGTCGTGGTTGCTTTTGGCCTCAATTACCTCACCGTTTCCTATATAAATACCGATGTGTCCGTTCATACAAACGGCCAAACCGGGTGTATCGGGGATAGAGGAAATCTCACCGAAAATGACAGCGCTGCGGAACATTCCGTCTGCGCCGACATCGCGAAAACCATTGGATTGGTAATGGATAATGCCGGTGTCTTCATCAATCCATTCATACGCTTTTATGAGCCCGATGCAGTCAAAAGCAGGCTTTCCGCCGTAGGTTTCGTAGATGAAATTGACCTCGCTGTTGGTCAGATTTGCATCGGAATCCGTGAAAAATCTGGACTGCTGCTGCTTAAGAAATGCCATGGTTACGTCTTGGCCGTAAGCGCCATAGATGTAGCCGGAACCGGCATCCAGAGCGTTTATTGCGAAGTTGGTGAGACCGATATTTGTTTTGCCGTCGCTGCTTTTTAAGTTACGGATCAGCGTAGAACGGTCGGCATAACCGGTGGGCATTTGCTCTGCAAGCCGTAGCAGTTGCGAGCGCATGTATGCGTTGATTTTGAGATCAAACGTGCGCTCGATTTTATCAAAAATTTCATCGGAATCGGTTAGCGGGGAGAGTTTATCATCTGAAACAAAGCAGTCAATCAGCTCATCGGTTTGGTTCTTTAATCGGTCGTTATCCGCAAAGATTTTGGCGTACACAGCATAGAGAAGCTTATCATTTATGCGTGCACCGGAGTCAAAAACAGCGCTGTATTCGTTCAGTTTTGCAGAGAAAAGCTGCGAGCAGTCGAAGCCTAAATCGGTAAAAGTCATTGCACCGCAGCTGCCGAGCAGTGCAGCGGAAATGATAAAAATAGAGATGCAGGCAATAATGATTTTTTGCCATGTTTTGGGGTCGGCTGCGACCAAAGCGAGCTTCGCAATTAAAACCGGGTTTGCCATTTTTCCTCCGAAAAACCGGAAGTACTTCCGGTTTTATAGCATTGTGATTTCAAATTCTTCATGCTGTTCTTGCCTGATTTCTGCACGATTTTGTGTTGCGATTTGCTCAAAATCGTGTATGATTTCTTCTTTTGTAAGCGTATTTTCAGAGCTTTGCTGAATGGATTTTTTCGAGATTTGACGCATCCATTCTGCGAATTTTGGAGAGAGTTCATTGATTTGTGCCACGGAAAAATCGTAATTACCTTGGTTCAGCATAGCACGGACAGTACGCACATTTTGCTGCAAGGCGGCGAATTGCTCACTTCTTTCGAGCGTGAGTTCATCGGTTTCACCGAGCTTTTCCGAAACGCTCTGTTCGATTTCGGAAAGCGTAACATGCAGATTTAAGTAAGGAATGAACTCGTTTAAGATGTATTCTTTTTCGTGTCTGTCCTGTAAAAGTGCATCGCTGCCGCCTGTTTCTAACAAGTAATTTTCCCACTGAGGGTTCTCGTTGCACAGCGTATTTAGCCGCTTGATATGGTCGATCAGACTGCCTTCACCGGTGCCGAAACTCTGTCGGCCTTCATAGCTGCTCGGTTCTCCGTGCAGCATATAATCAATGCGAAAAGCTGCTTTGTGGTAGCAGTTCGGGTACTTCTGCTGCGCCTTATCGATTGCTTTAAAGAGTTCGTTTGCACGCGATAATCGCATGGTCTGGCCGTCGTGCAGACGCTTGCTTTCCGTCCATATAACGGTTACGGTTGGCTCCTTTTTCATAGCCTGTTCACGCTTCAGTTCAACAGCTTTTTGGGAAGAAATGATTTGCTGCGGTATTACGCCTGCGAGAGAAAGTTCCTGTTCCATTGCCTCAATATGCTGCTGAAATTTTTCGCGAACCGGTGCCAAAAGTGCATCGATTTTTACTTCCGGCTGTGCCTTAAGCAGCTCTTGGTAGCAGGCTGCAAGGTGGCTTTTTCGGGCGTCACTGGGCTCAATTCCGAACGTTTTTCCAAACATAATAGAGAGACCGTCGGCTTCAAATTCACGCTGCATGGTAGGCTTTTCTATGTTAGGACTATGCCCCATAAAGTGGTGTGACATTTCGTGCAACAATGTATCGAGCTTCTGTGTGTCGCCGAGTAATTGGTTAATATGGATGTGCTTGTTGCGCGGGTTATAAGCGCCGCGTGTGCCGATTCCTTCAAAATCTTCTTCGGATACAGGCACGCCGATTTCTTCAGAATAAAGGCAAAGAGTGTTGTAAATATCTTTGTGCTGCGTACTGTTGTATCCTACGCCGCAGAGCTTGGGGTAGTCTTCTGGCGGACAATTTGTCTGCGAAATATCGAACACCGTGCAGGGTTTGAAATAGGTAAAATCACGGCTTTCGAGCATGCCGATTTCAACTTCATGGCGTTGTTCCGGCGAGGCTTTAGATAAAAGAACCCATGTTGGATTTGGCACGTTTGGCTTGAAATAGCGCGTGGTTTCCGGCCGATAAATATTAGCACCATGCTCACCTTCCTGCACATAATACCCAAGTTCTTTCCAATGTGTGTATGAGGCAATAAATACGGAATCAGGACGCTGCCGGTAGATCAGCATTGTGTTTCGTGAAGAATATTTGTAAAACTGAGTGCTGAATGCGAGATATTCTGCGATGTCCTTGGGATCGTTTTCCCAATGCTTTGTGAGCTCCTGAATCTGCAAATCTGCTTCTCTTTGCTTCTTTTCGTGATGTGCTTTACGTTCTTCTTCGGAGTAGAATGTTCTTTTTTTAGGCATCTTCTTGCTCCTCTCCGCGTATCAAGTGCTCAAGTAGGTCATCCGGCAATTCCTTGTAAATTGCCAACACACGATCAAATTGTTCGGGTGGCAGATCAATAATCGGCTTGCATTTGGAGCGGGGATACGGCTCACCCTGATTTACAAATTCATCCGGAATTTCGGTCGTGTAATATAAATCGCCCCACTCATCGGCACAAACGGTAATATTCGCTGTGCTAAAAACGATGGTGACATTTTCTAAAGGCTTATAGCTCATAAATAAATCATTCCTTTCATAAAAAACTGTATGAAAAAAGGTTTGCTGCCTGTGTGTACAGGTAACAAACCTTTTTGTTGCTTTGTTTTATTTTCATATCTTTTCGCGTACCATCATTAAGGAGTAGCCTAATAAGTTTTGACCTTTCCACTTAGTTATGTCCAGTCGATCTGGATCACTCATTGATAGGCCCACGCCCCAAATCTTATCTTTGACGGCACATTCTGCGAGAAGATTGTCGCCGGTAGCTTTCAGAAGATCTTTTAAGTTGAGGTTTTGAGAAAACTTTGCAAGCAGTCCCTCATATACAACGATTTGTCGGATGCCATTCCAACGGTTTTCGTTATAGTTAGAAACTTGCCTCCCGAATTTTTTTATTTGAGCAACATCATGAGTGGTTAAAATCTTTTTTGCAATAGTTTGGTCACAAAAGCACATGGCTTTTTGATACATCATAAATTGCTCCATTGAGGAAAAGGTGATATTGGATACGTTGAATTCGGATAAATACCAATTGCTCAAATATCCGTTTTCTTCGTCAGGGTTATGAAAGCAAAGGATTTTCATGGCGCTCCACCAACCTTTTTTACGGCCAAATCGAGTTCTAAATCGTGTAACCCCATGTAGGCTTTTGTTAAAAAATCCAATGGCACTTTTTTAATAATCTCCTTGCTTGAGACGTTGTAGAACCATTGATAATAGGCGTAAAATTCACCTATCCAATCAGGAATAAACCCTTTGAGTGCTTTGCCGTTTTTGAGATGATAGTGTTCTGTTTGCTGAAAGTAATCCCACAATTCGGAAGCATTCATGGTGCTAACATAGGCTTTACCTTGATCGATACTTTCTCTTGTTTTACTTGTCATATAAGTATTGATGAAATCCGATGTATCTTTCTCAGGATAATTCTGCGATACAAAATCGAACAGTTTTCCTTGGCTTTCAACAATATCATGTAAGTATACCTCTGGATAAGCTCGCATCATATCACCTCTAAAATAATGTGCTGAATACATTTGTTACTTTATTTGCATCTGACTCGATGAGATCGTGCATGTTTTCTCGGGCACGTACATCGCGTTGATTGTATTTATCGTTAAACACGCTGTACTCGACTCGGATCAAGCCTTTTTTATTCTCCGTGAGTTTGGAATAAGCAAGTTCGGATTTGATACAATATTGGATGCCGAGCCCACCTAATGATAGCAATTCTTCGAGTATGTCCGTATCTACATTGTCGCGCACAAATTCTTTGGCAATATAAAAGTATGAAGCGTTAGCTCTCCAACCCTTTATAACATCGTATGTGCTTGTATCGATTCCGAACTTCTCTATGAATTTTTTAGAAAGAACTTTATAGCGCTTTGTATCCGCTGCGTCTCTGTGCTTCATCAACTCAGCAAGCCAAGAGAGAACATCATATTTTTGAAAATCCAGTATTTTCAAATCAAAAATGTCTAATTCGTATTTATGAACCCAGCCATTCGTTTCGGTTGGTCTACAAACTGCCCATTCTTTGGCGAGTTCTATGTTTTCAGTAAGGTAAAAGCCTTTTCCATAGTCGTGCTTATCTTCACCGTAACCATATTGCGGTGTAACAAATTCATTAGGTGTACCGTGATATAGTGTTATTATACTCATCGTTTCACTTCTCCTAAGCCAATGTGCTTAACCGAGTGCAAGTCCATGAAAGTGACAATTTTGCTCGGTTTGTTCTCTTGTTACCGGATAAGCCAACTGTAATCCTGCCTGCAATCCATCACATAATCGGCGTAAACTATATCGTCTACTATCTGGAAGATTATCATATAGCGTTTTTCAAACAGGATAAAACGGTAGGCATTTCTGGGAATATATTCCCCTGTGAGCCACGGACATCTTTGCGGCATCAGCTCTAAGGAATTTGCGGTCTTTTCAAACTCGGCTGTGAGCCGTTCTGCCGCTTCTGGGCTGACCTGTGCCAGAAATGCGGCGTGGGAAATGAGCATCTGCGTTGCCCGTTCCGATACAATCACACGGTATTTATTCTGCTGCTCCATGACCTGCTGCCTCCTTGATTGCACTACGCATCATCGCAGTGACTTCTTCAACAGAGTAACCTTTGCTTCCACGCATCCTGTCCTCCTCTACGGCAAGCAATTCCTCACGGAGTTTCAGCATTTTTTCCCTGCGGTTGTAAGTCCCGATGTCCATAACCACCAAATCCCCCTCGCCGTTCTTGGTTAGAAAAACCGGCTCTGCGGTCTTTCTGCACATATCGGCAATTTCATTGTAGTTCTGGCGAATTGCTGCGGATGGACGAATATTCATAATGATACCTCCTTGAATTATGACGATAGTAATATTCTATCTATATTATATCTATTTCATGCAATAAAGTCAACAGCGCCTTTATAGATTTAATAAGAGGGCTTAAAGATATATTTCGAAGAATTGCGTTTAATCAGGCTTTCTACAACGAAATAGCTTGAGATATATCGAAATCCGGTATAGGCGATTCGGAAATAGCCCCAAGCTCCCAGTCGTTGAATTCTTTGAGAGCCTGCATGTTTTGCTCGTATCGTTCTCGCATATCCGGTTCTTGTAACCGTTGCCACACATAGGCGGTAGCAATGCAGTCGGCAGCTGCATTGTGCCAGTTTGAGCCTGTATAGCCGCAAAAATCGGCCATGGTTTTTAAATTCTTCCACTTATAGGTTGATGGTGCGCCATTGTTCGTGCGCAGCTCTCCGTACACGACAGCGCCATCAAGCATGGGGTCGGAAACCATGGCATCCGGTCGGAATCGAATACCGTAGCACTCGAGAAACGGAATATCAAAGTGCTTGCCGTTGTAACCGATAATTGTTTCGGCGTTTTGCAGCAGCGCCGCCATTTCGCCGATTTTGTCGATGATCCCCGGTGCATCTGCTACCATTTCCGGTGAGATACCGTTGACATTTTGTGCTTTCGGCCATTCGGTTACGCATGCCGGTTTAAACCGGGACTCAAACAAAATGTCACCATCCGTCGTAACAATTGCGGCTTCAAGTATTTCATCTTCAGCGGGGTTTAAGCCCGTCGTCTCAAGGTCAAAGACGAGCTTGAGATTTGTCGGATTCTTGGGCACTGCCGCACAAATGTCAGCGCATTGCTTGCGATAAGCGTCGAGTTCATGTTCCATGTTCCGGGCTCCTTTCTTCGTTTAAGTAATCGAAAATATCGTATTTCTCGTAGAGTTTGATGTCAAACGAGGGCTTGTGTTCTTCCGGCGGCATAGCAAAAAACTGCGCGTAGAGATTACTCTCCGGCGCAGCTTGGGCGGCGTTGTACAGCAATGCAAGCAGATACCCTTTAGGCTTCCGCACATTGTTAGAATATTTGGTTATGCGGTAGACGGCCTGCAAATGCTCCGGCGTTAAGCTGTGCAACGCTTGGCATACTTGCGTGCTCGGAAGCACTTGCTTACCGATGCGGACAGTCGATAAGGGAGTAGTAGTGATTTCGCAGATCAAAGAGATACATGCTTTCGCGAAATCCTCCGGAACATCTGCATTCATCAAAAAATCAAAATTGCCGTCGCTCTGACTGTCTGTCTTATTATACTCAGTCTTATTATACTCAGTCTTATTAGGTGCGGTTTTACAGAAGTCAAGACTGCGGTTTTTCAGTACTCTTGACTGCGATATTTCCGCACTCTTGACTTCGGATTTTCCGCAGTCCGGAGTGCGGTTTTTCAGAAGTCCGGACTGCGGAATTTCAGTACTCCGGACTGCGGTTTTTCCGCGCTCCGCATAATCACTGGGTTTTTCAGGACTTTCAGGCTCTTGCTCGCCGTTTTCTTCATCTTCAAAATCGATACTCATTTCTATGAGTTCAGAATTATCGGGGTAGCGCAGGTAGAGGCGATTTGGCTGATTTAACCCTTGCCGGACTTCATCGAGCAGGTTTACGGATTTGAGCTCCTTAATAATTTTTTGCACTTTATCCTTTTTGCACCCAAGCAGTTTTTCCATTTGTTCACGCTTAAAGTAGAGGTAAGCTTCACCGTTATCGTCGATCCACTTATTTGTAATGCTCAGCTGTACGCGATCTCGCAAGTAAGTATACAGTAGGATTGCTTCGTTGCTGATTTCTACCTCTACGCGAAGCGCCACAAGCCATTTCGGGAGTTGATAAAACTGCGTGCTGTGTGCATCAGATAGGGTGTAACGCTTAGTGTTCATTTAGAGACCTCATCCTATATGTTTTTAAGTACTTTTCTGTATTTTATGAAAATCTATCAAGAGAGTATATACAATTCTTCAAAAGTTCAAAAACCGGAAGTACTTCCGGTTTTTCTCAGTTCTTCTTTATATGCGGATAGCACAGCTTGTTCGATGCGTTTGTGTGCTATAGGATTCATTGGTTTAAAAGCAAAGATTTGGCGGCGCTTGCCTTCGCGTTCGGCCAAATGCGGATATAAGACTTGTAACCCACCGTCTGCTCGTCTGGTGATGCGCACACCGTTTAAGGTGTACGCATTATCCAGAACCAAACTGACGTAGCCAAGGTAATAGCCACTGCTCGGAATAGTAACATCGACTTTTGTAACTCTCATTTTGCATCCTGCCTTTCTGGGCAAAGCTCTCCGTCTCGGTACAGCTTGCGGATCATGGTGTCTGCCTCGTTATAGGTGTAGGCTGCAATCGTCTGCATTGCACCGTTTTGTAAAATAAGCTTTGATGATGTGCATTCATAACTGCCATTAAAATGCTTCATAATTAAAGTGCCGCCATGATAGCCGTATTTGGGTTTTAATATATCTTTCACGGCTTCCTGCGGTGTAGGCATCATCTCAACATAATAATCTAACAGATCTTCGCAGTTCCAAATATACCCACTCATGATGACTTTGCGGAGCAGGTCTTCGCGCATTTCCGGGCTTAGAGAGCTCTTTGTGCTTTCGGTCTTGCTCGAAAAAGCGGAAGTACTTCCGCTTTTTGTGGCGTTTGCTACTGTCGGCTGCGTTGCTTTGGCGGCTCGCTCGACTGCGATATTCTGTGCTTCGCCGAATTTGAGCGTTCCGGCAGCAAGATCAACCTTTTCGGGCTCGGTAAGCTGTTCCGACATTGTGCGGTAGGTGCGGACTTGCCGGTCAGAGACATGCATCAGTTCGGCGACACCCTTTTGTATGCCACCTTTAAATTCACCGGATGCCTTTAGCTCATTCAGCAACTCTCGGTATTCTTCATAAAGTGTTAGCTTTTGCTCGGCCGTGTAATCGCGTCCGCCGTTTGCGATGTGCAGCATGAGTTGTGCACGTCCGGCCGAAACGCCTTCAAAAATTCTGCACGGGATTTTGTCCCAGTGTAGGTACTGTGTGATGGCGCGGTATCTGCGTTCACCGGAAAACAGCTTGTAACGATTGCCGGACTGGATCACGCCGAGAGGATTCAGCAAACCGACGGTTTCAATTTGATCTGCTAAGTCGCGGATGCTGTCATCCGTGTCGTTTGCGGCGTATGTGTTTTTGTTTGCAAAGTCGATCAAGGAGACGTCGATCAGCTCATCACGTGCAATACCGGCATTTTCGTTGGCCAGTTCCTTAATGGTGCTCAAACCGGCATTGATGTTTCCAAGATTTAGCTTTTTCATTTCTCGACCCTCCCGATGATTTCGTTTACGACCGCTTGGTAATCGATATTACCGTTGCAGTGCTTTGCATATGTATTGATAGGCTCGTGCGCGTTGATGGCGCGGCTCAAAGTGATGTTCTTACGCACGGTTGCGCTGAAAAAAGGAATGACGTCTTGCGATTGCAGGGCGTCGCGGTAAATGGCTTTTGTTCCATTTTTTTCATCCATGATAATTAAGCCGCCAAGTAACCGGAGGTGCGGATTGATCGTTCTGCGAATTTCAATAAGACTTTCGGCTTTGATGCGTAAGCTGTGCAGTGCAAATTCGTCCGGGATCATCGGGATCAAGATGTAATCTGCATAGCGCTGTACGTTTTCGAGAAGCTTATAGCCTTGCGGCGGACAATCTATAATAATGTAATCGTAGTTGTTCTCAATCGGTGTAAGGAGCTTAGAGAGTAAATCGTTGTATGCTCTGCCGCGAAGTTTATATTCTGTGAGCATTTCTTCGAGCCTCATCGATTTAGTGTTCGATTTCAATACATCCACACCAAAAACGGTTTTTACTATGGCGTCATTCACCGGCCAAACACCGGTGATGGCGTCATATAAGGACGGATCATCGGCATTATACAGACCATAGTACATGGTTGCGTAGCTCTGCGGATCAACGTCCGCAAGCAACACACGGTAGCCGCGTTCGGCAAGAATGGCCGAGATGTTGACGGCACTTGTGGTTTTTCCGCAGCCGCCTTTTTCGTTTGTGATAGCAATTTTAATTGACATGTAAATGTCCTCCTGTAATAAAGTCTCCGCATTGCTATACGGGTAAAATATAAAAAACCGGAAGTACTTCCGGTTTTTGGCTAAATGGAAAAAGCAGAGCTCATGTGGAGTTCTGCTTTAATGATGAGAGATTAAATTTTCAAAATATCGGAATGGGAACCTGTATCCACATCCATGATCCCGATATTTTGAGTCGAGTTGCTTACCTTGACGTAGTGTATCGACAACTTCATCAAGGAGCGACAAGTCTAAACCACGCTTTTTCATAAGCTTATAACTCTTTTTATAAGCATTGGTAAATTTAACTGTATACACTTAATCTTCCAATGCCTTTCTCAATTCATCCATGGTCTCGTACCCTTCAATGTTGGGGTTTTGAGAAATGCGTTTAGCTTCTTCCATGGCATCCAGTGTTTTTTGATTGAATTGTGGCATTTCAACACTAAACGGAAGACCGCCACGAAGAATGCATTGATGGAGAAAAATGTTTACTGCACTTGACATATCAAGCCCCAGATGGCTAAATAAATCATTTGCTTGTTTTTTTACATCAGAATCAATACGAATTTGAGTAGGTGCAGTTGCCATATAATCACTACCTTTCAATGAAAGGTATATACTGTTTGGTATACATTGTCAAGCAAATTGTCAATATTATTTGTATCTTGCTTGCTTTTATTCAAATTTATAAAACGATAACAGCAATCCCACAAAACGAAGCACCTGCCTTACAAGCAGGGGGTCATAGGTTCGAGTCCTATTGTCCCCACCAA
>OIYW01000504.1_pt1 | contig 35862 bp, 33 predicted proteins | sample 1588351 | NCBI WGS metagenome assembly OIYW01 (sample SAMN03283268) | human gut metagenome | biome: human-associated habitat; material: feces | host: Homo sapiens | place: USA | collected 2013 | reverse complement strand
AAGGTTTTAAAAGAAATTTTAAAATAAAAAAATGGGTAGTTTTTGACACTACCAAAGTATGATCGGAGGTATGTCATATGAAGAAAACTTTTATTATTTTAAGTGTGTTTTGTGTTATGCTCTTGACGGGATGCAGTACAGATTATGCTAAAGTGTGTCAGGAAGACATTGAAGAGTATAACAAGAAACAGGTGAAGCAGACAGAGGAATCAGAGATCGTTGATAAAGGGGAGCCGGATAATATATGCACACTTACCGTAGACAAAGAACAGAAACGTGTGATGCGGAAATACGAACAGGAAGGGGCTACTACAATTCTTTCGCAGGAAGATGGTAAGTGGTATTCCTACACGAATGTGGGAGACGGAAAGTGGAGCAAAAATGAAGAAGTGACGCTTAGTGGGGAAGAACCGCTGACAGCAGCTGATATTGATATTTCCGAAGAAGCAACCTACAACGTGGAAGGAAAGGAAAAAGTCGGGGATCGAAAGGCTGTGAAGGTGGAAGTAACCACTCCGGTGGAAGAAAATATAGCAGCTGAAATGAAGGAGAACGGACAGATCACAGATACGCTGTTAGAAAATGAAGAGTTCAAAAAAGCGTATGATGATGTGGTCAATGAGAAGGAACAAGTCAGCTATATATGGATTGATACTAAGACGAAGGAAATGATCAAAATGGAGACAGATGTTACGAAGAAGAAGGTGTTTCTTCACTATTATATGAAATTAGTTATGGAAGCGCCGACTTATGAAGAACTTCCATCTTCTGTTACGAAAGTGATAACGTATTCTGCTGATGACAGCATAGATTCCATTGAGATTCCAAAGGAGAAATAAAAATGAGTATATCACTTGGACCTTTTCTGACCTGTTTTGTGACCATCTTGATCCTGACAGTCTATGCATATGTCATGATGAAGCGTAGCAACGATTTCTTCCGGGGAACGGTTAAGATCATCTTCGCTATCATAGCAGTAATCATGCTGCGAATGATGGTGCCGGTTAATTTTCCGTTTACAAGAACGATCTATTCCAGAAAGCTCTTAATCGGGCTGGGAAATATTGTGTATGCAAATGTATATGGAGACAGAGAGATTCTGGTATCGGACCTTCTTCTCTGGCTGTGGATCGGTGTGGCAGTGATTTTGTTGATACGTTACTTCTATAAAAGGGTCAAAGTAAGACGGATTCTGGAACAGTATGTGATTAAGGATACCGACACTAAGGAATATTATGAGTCTTTTCTTAATGATACGAAGATCAGGAGTATAAAGATCGCAGTTATACCGGGAGAGAAACAGGCAGCAATCTTCGGCGTCATCCGTCCGATCATGATCTTACCGGATGCAGTATTGGAGGAGAAAACAGTAGCACATATGATCCGGCATGAGATGAAACACTATGCCAACTATGATCTGTGGCTTAAGTTTTTTGTGGACTTGCTCGTTGTGATCCATTGGTGGAATCCCATCGTCTACATGATGCGAAAGGAATTAAGCCTTGCCTTCGAGTTGTCCAACGATTACATGGTTACCAGAGATATGACGGAGCTTGAAAAATTAGAATATGCACAGACGCTTGTTCAGGCGGCGAAATTAATGAGTAACCAACAGGCATATGACCTGAACCTTACAGGAGGAGAGTGTCTGGAGACAAGGATTCAGATGCTGCTTAAGGAGAAAACAACCGGAGGAGTGCGAAACCGCCTGCTTGCGGCGGCAAATCTTCTCTTTGTGTTTCTGATTATGATAATTTCGCTTGTTTTTGTGCCGGAGGTGTCGTATAAGGAAAGCATGCCTTATGACAGCGAGGAGTTTGATGGGAGTTTTGAAATCACTCTGGAAAATGCGTATTATTTAAAAACGAAGGACGGGTACGAATTGTATACGGATGGTGTTTATAGAGGAACAGATCAAGAAGCGGTTGAAGAATTTATAGAAATGGGGATACCGGTTTATGAGAAAGAATAAAATAAAAATATGTTGTATGATGCTAATAATGACAATTACTTTGTTAGGTAATATATCACTATATGTTGAGGAAGTTGTTGCAGTTGATACGTCGATTAAAGATGTGATTCATCGCGCGGACGAAATTGGTTGGAAATATAAAAAAATTAGAGAAAAATGGTATAAAAGGTTATATAATTATACAAAAAAGTGTTGGGTGGGGGAGTGGATTCCAGTATAGTGTAAAAATAAAAGAAGCAAGGACACGTCATATGGCGTGTCCTTGTACTACATTATCCAGTAATATGTGATAATTTAAAACATTAATGGTAACCGGTAAAAGTTTTTGTAATCTGCTGTTTGTGGTTTTCCCCTTCCATGAAGAATAAGTACAAACCACTCACCTGCATTTTGTATTCCCTAGTTGGATTAGCCCAACTGATTTTGTGGCTTGTGTGGTTCCATGAGCCGGGATCGGAAACTGTATTCTTTTTTCCAGAATTAACATATTTTCCGTTCGAAATTGTTCCGGAGGAAAGATTTCTCGTTAAGTTCATAGTAGCATAATAAGATCCCTGCCATTTTTTTACATTGACATTTTGCGTGGCGGCAGATACGGGTAAAGTACTGCCAAAAGTCAGTGTTGCAATGAGCGCCAAAAGACAAAGTAATTTACTTCTTTTTCTCATTATAATGCGCCTCCTTTCATGGACTTTTGGATAATGTAGTTCCTTTTATAATTTTAATATATCAATAAATAAACATAAAGTCAATATAAATGACATATTATAAAATAATGTATCATTTCAATAAAATAAAAACATTGAAAATAATATGATTACAGTGTAAAATTGAAATAAACAAGTAGCGGAATAGTAACAGAATAAGGAGGGAAGCGTATGAAAGCGAAGCGGATATTTTTTATCATGGCGGCAGTTATTCTATCTTTAACTGGATGTGGGAAACAGGAAAAGGAAGAAGGAAATACAGTGACCGAGTATTTCAAAGAAGCGCCTGTAACTATGCCGGAAGATATCGTCGGATGCTTAGATTTCCAGTATGGGGAAGACGGAGAATACCAAGCGATCGGGCAGGATGAGACAAAAGGCGTTGTACTTTGGAGTTCCTCTGATCAGGGCAAGAGCTGGGAGGAGTTATGGGCGCTGCCAGATCAGTGGAAGAATAGTCTTGTGACAGAAGCTCAGTTCACAGGAGATGGCGGAATCTTCTGTGTGCTTGCCAAAGATGCTCTGCGGGAAGGTGTAGATACTCCAGAGGCTGTTTTTGCTTATCTTTCACCGGAAGGTGTGTTTGAAGAGAAGAAGATGTCGGCGTCACAGGACGGATTAAGTGAGATCATATGTCAGAATGGACTGGTGTATGGAAGAAATACAAGCGGTATTGTAAAGGCATATGATTACAAGACAGGAGAAGAGAAGAAGGTCTATGATCAATCGGGAATGTTTGCCAATCAATTTGTATTAACAAAGGATCGGGTGATCGCCATAGGGATTGACAAGGTTGAGCAGTATGACCTTGAGGATGGAACAGTTCTTGAGACAAGTAAGAAGATGAATCAGGCGCTTCTTAAGCTGGCGTCAGAGAATCAAGGTTATGCAACGCGCATGTGTTATGACGAGAACGCCAATGCTATCTATTATGTGGGAGCCGGGGGAATGTTCCGGTATGATATGGATAAGGAAGAGGTAAAAAAGATGCTGTATGGGGAAAAGCATGTTTTCTCAGACAGTAAAGGATATCTCTCAGATGTGTCTGTCTTAGATGACCAGCATGTGGCAATCAGTTTTATCGGTCAGGACAGAAAGGCACAGGTGAGTGTGTATAGCTACGAAGAAAAGGGACATCAAGTCAGGCTGACAACGGAATTAAAGGTTTATTCCCTATATGAGAATGACAGAATCCGTGAATTGGCAAATACATACAATTCCAAACAGTCGAAGGTTCATGTGAAGTATGAGTGTGATATTACAGCAGAAAACTGGATCTCCGTCAATGACGCGATCAGCAGGCTGAATACAAGACTTGCAGCCGGAGAAGGGCCGGATGTGATTTTGTTGGACGGGTTAAATGAGAAGACATACATAGATCAAGGTCTGTTGTGCGATGTGTCCGATGTGTTGGATAAGAAGGAGCATTATACGAATCTGGCACTGCCCTATACGAGAGAGAAATATGTATATGCGATTCCGCTTCAATTTCATCTTATGACGATCCACGCAGAGGACGACGTGACAAAGTCTATTGGAACTTTGGAAGAACTTACCGGAAGTCTGGAAAAATACCACGCAGACCATCCTGACAGAGCCACATTAGAAAGATGGGAAACATCAAACTATATGGAAGTTATTTTTCAGACATATTTTCCGGAACTGTTAAAAGATGGAACACTGGAAGAGAAGGAACTGGAAAATTTCTATCAGAATGTGGAACGGATCTATAAGGTGTCTGGATTTACCTTCACGGATGATACTGGCAGTGAAGAGGAGAGTAACATTGATCTGAGTTCTTTAAAACTTATGGATAACGGACAGCAGGAAGGACTTCTTGCTATGAAAGAAGCGGATGTTTCAATCAGTGGCGCGCTCCAGAATTGGGATTTATCAAGACTATATTATTATGGCGAAGTAAGAGATGGATTGACTTACGACTATTTCCAAAGAGACGGGAAACCAATCTTCCTTCCGGTAAATGCGCTTGCAGTCATGGAAGACAGCAACAAGAAGGAGATAGCGAAAGATTTCCTACGCCATTGTATTTCTTATAAGGAAGTCATGGAGTCCAGCGAAGGCGTGGGGTTCTCCATTCATCGAGAAGCAATGAAAAAAGCATTTGCAGTAGGAATGGATGACACAGAAGAGATGGAAAATAGTAAAGGTGAGACGGTAGAGCTTCCGTGGAAAGATCTGCCGAAAAAGGAACAGGAAGCATTTTTTGAGATGGTGGATCATCTGGAAGAATATTCCTGTGTGGATCAGGTGGTAAAAGAAATTGTAATGAAACAGGCGGAAATTTACATCAATCACGAAGGGACGTTGGAAGAATGCACAGCTTCAGCGGTAGAAAAGGTCAATCTCTATCAACAGGAATAAAGAAGAAAAGAGCGGGAATCTGCTTTATACTGCCTAGCGTGATCGGGGTGTTGGTATTTTTTATATTACCATTTCTTGATGTTGTCAGACGATCTGTCAGCAATACGTCGGGTACGAGATATGTGGGAGCGAAGAACTACATGAATGTGGCAGAAAATGAAGCGTTCCGTTTGAGTGTACAAAATACAGCCCGCTTTCTTCTGATCAGTGTGCCTTTACTTTTTCTTGTATCTTTGCTTCTTGCTTATTATATTAACACACAGATTGTGAGGAAGGGGCTTGTAAAGGCAGTGCTTTTATTTCCCATGATCCTTCCGGTATCGACAACGACTCTGTTCTGTAGAATTTTGTTTGATAATGCAGGAATCCTGAACGGAGCATTTCAGAAACTGGGAATGGATACCCTCAGACTGATGGATACAGGAACTGTATTCTGGGTGTTGGTGGCGCTGTATTTCTGGAAAAATATCGGTTTCTGTGTGGTACTTTGGAGTGCCGCTATGGAAGCAATCCCGAAGGAAATCTTCGAGGCGGCGCGGTTAGACGGAGCGGGATTCGTGACGAAGGTTATGCGAATCATTCTTCCACTCCTGTCAACATCGGCATTTATCATTCTTCTGCTTCTTATACTGAACAGCTTTAAAGTATTTCGGGAGTCGTATATGTTAGCAGGAAATTATCCGCATCGGTCGATCTATATGACGCAGAATATATTTAATAACTGGTTTCAGAGCTTTTCCATTGAGAAAATGGCGGCGGGAGCAGTTCTGGTGGCTTTTGTGCTGGCAATATTTGTGTTGCTTTTGCAGAGACAACTGATTAAGAAGGTGTATGAAAAATGAGATATTTACAAAAGGTTTGGAAATGGCTCTTTGGCATTATAGTGGTGCTTATTTTTTGCCTGCCGGTCGTATTTCTTCTTGCCGGTTCTCTGAAAGGAACAAAAGAATTGACAGACAGTCTCGGAGCGGTGATAGCCGGAAAAGGAGGAGACTTACAGTGGAACTTCTTTCCTGCATATCCAACACTTCGCCATTATGTGAAGGTTTTGCTTGACAGTCCGCAGTTCTGGACATTATTTTGGAACTCTGTGAAACTTACGAGTGTTACCGTATTAGGACAGATCCTGATCAGTATTCCGGCGGCGTGGGGATTTGCAAGGTATCGATTTACACATGCAATCTTCCGCATTTATATGATTTTGATGATGATACCGTTTCAAGTCAGAATGATATCGGAATATTTGCTTTTACAGAGGATGGACCTTCTTGATTCTTTCTGGGGAATTGTTTTACCGGCAGTATTTTCAGCATATCCGGTATTTATTATGTTTCAGTTCTTTGTCAGTATTCCGGAAGAAGTGCTTGACGCGGCAAGAATCGATGGGGCGACGGGGTGGCAGCTGTTTGTAAGGATCGGCGTGCCGCTTGGGAAAACGGGAATTATAAGCTCCTTGATGTTGAGTGTCTTGGAGTGTTGGAATATGATAGAACAGCCAATGGTATTTCTGGATACAAAATCACTGTGGCCGGTGGCGTTGTATGTGCCGCAGATTACGGAAAACGGAATCGGTATTTCGTTTGCTGTTTCTATTCTTGTACTAATTTTACCGTTTTTGGTATTTTTGGCAGGGCAGGAATATATACAGAAAGGAATTGGGGCTTTTATGAAAGGTGAATGATGACGGGAGATAAGGACATGCGGAATAAAGTATTGAAGAGCATAGGAATTTTTCTGATCGTGGCAGTGTTGTGTACGATCATTTCGCGGGGGCTCTATGTGGCTTCCATTGCAGATGTGACACTTAAGGAGCCGAACGCACGAGTATTGAATCATGATATTGAAACAAGTGGAATGATTGAACAGAAAAGGAAAATCGTTGTTTTGACAGAAGCAGATCAGATTGTTACAGATATTTATGTAAAAGAAGGGCAGAAGGTGAAAAGCGGAGATCCTCTTTTTTCTATAGATCTTGATTATTTAAAACAGCAGATTGATGTTATGGAAAATGAGCGAAAGCAATTAGGATATCAGATTGAGGATGCGAAGAATCAAGAGGAAGATAAGAAGAAGCAGGATAATCTAAACCGCGGACAGGCAAAAGACAATTATGATTATCTTGTGGATAAATGGGAGACACAGATAGCCAAGGATGCGGAGGCTGTGGAGAGTGCCAAAGAAGCTTATGAGAACAGTCTGAAACAAGAGACAGAAGATGGAAGTGAGACACAGCAGCTTCTTGCGGAGTGGGAAGAGGCGCAGGCTCAGTATGAGGCGGATATCATTCAGAGAGACGGCGAGCTTTTTGAAGCGGGGCAGACGGTGGAATCCAGTCAGTTGACAGTGTCAGACAGCACTTCGGAAGAACAGCTGAAGCTTCAAAGAGAGCAGATTGACATGAAGATGGAAGGACTTAATTTGCTGGCTTTGCAAGAGGGAAAGGTCTTAGCGGATACAGAAGGAGCAGTGTCAGAAATCCTTGTCCATACAGGCGAAGCTACGCCGGCTACAGCCAGTATACTGCTGTCTGATCTTTCTTCGGGAATCCAGACAACGGTTACATTAAATGCAGATGAGGCAAATCATATCACAGAACAATCACAGGTGACCATGCGTGGAACCGGAAGTAATGGGGAAGAAGTTGTTCTTACGGATGTAAATATTCAATCGGTGAAGGAAAAGAAAGAGGGGGAGGACAGTGCTTCTGTCTTTGAAGCTGTGTTGGCTACGCCAGAAACAGCCTTTGAAGAAGGAGCGAATGTTTCGGTGGAAATTAAGAATCCTTCAAAAGAGTATGAAATTTGTATCCCTCTTGAAGCGCTTCATACAGATGGAGTCGATAAGTATGCAGTCTATATTGCTGAGGAGCAGGATACGTTGATTGGCAAAGAACTTACGGTGAGAAAAGTACCGGTGAAGATTCTGGATAAAGATGCAGAATTTGCGGCAATAGAAAATGATACCTTATCCAATCAGCAGAAAATCATTGTTTCATGTGAAAAGGCCATTGAAGAGGGTATGACAGTAAAAGAGAAGGAAACATAAATGAAAAAGAGAAATATTTTCCTAAGCGCTGCTCTTGTTTTAGTCGGGATACTTGCCTTTTGTTCTGCGATTGACAAGGCGGCAGAGTTGAAAGAATATCAGAAAACTTCATGTATGAAATTAGAACAGGAGATAGATGCAGAGTCCGCGAAACAGGCAGTGGTTGATTTTATGAAAAATGAAAAAAAGCAGCTTGTATTTTGGTCGAAAGAAAGGACAGGGGCATGTGAAAATCCAATGTTCAACAGATCTATGAAAATGAAAGAAATGATTTTCTGCGGAGAATTGTCGCTTTTGCTGCCGGAGTGTGGATCGACTGGTGAGAGGCAATGGAGTCAAGAGTGTATTGTTGATGAAGAAGCCTCACTCCAGTTATTTGGCAATAAAAATGCGACAGGACAAATGATTGAACTTGGCGGAAAAAAATATACGGTTCGCCATACGATCAAAGGAGAAGAAGGGCTTGTGATACGAAAGGCGGAAGCCGGAGAGCTGCTGCAATATGTATCAACAAGGGGAAAGCAGGGAGAAAATAGAGAGGCGGTACAGAAACTCACAATGAATTATGGGATTGCCGGAGAAGAAATCATGCTGTCGCTGTTTTATTGTATCGTCAGTCTGATTCTTGGCTTAATTCCGGCTGTCTGTGGTGCCTTGGGAGTAGTTCAGTTGTTAAATATATGGAAAGGGGAGAAGCAAAAGATAAAGATTGGGTGGTTAGAAAAAGATTTTGCAGGAGTGGTTGCCGCAATTCTTATACTTGGGATATGTATGAAGCTGTTTCAGCCGGAACTGGGACTCTCTCTTTATCCGTTATCTGATTTTGACAGCTGGTCACAGCAGATTAAATGGATTGCAAAGCAGATTCTGCAGACGATGGAGATGGAGAAGCCTTGGATATTAGCCACTTATTTTACTGCCTTTCGAAAATGTCTGAGCGCTTCGGCGTTGTCGGCAATTTGTTTGTGGAGTGGAATAAGAATGTATATAAGAAAAATAAATGGAGTGTGAACAAGACATGAAAGGTTTGACGAAAAGACAGGAAGACGTAATGAATATTTTGTGGGATGCGAAGGAACCTATGATTGCATCGGAGATTGTGAAAGCAGGGACCGATCTGAATATTAATACTGTTCAGGCGGCGCTTCGCAGTCTGATCAAGAAGAATTATATTGAAGTGGCAGAAATCGTATACAGTGGAACCGTACTCAGCAGAAGCTATCGGGCAGTTGTAAAAAGAGAAGAAGTCCCCAATGAGACAGCCAACGAGATACGAAAAGCATTGAGAGAAGAAGAGGTATTCGCTCGCTATATTAATGAATTTGATGATCCGTTGTTGCTTGAAAAACTAGAAACAATTATTGAGACGAAGAGAAAAGAATTAGAAAAAGCGAAGTAAGATGCGGAAAGAAAGTGTGAGAAAAATATGGTAGAGCTAAATGAACGTGCAAAAGAATATTTATCCAGAGTAAAGTGGCAGCATGTTGTGCTGAATATTGAGGAGATCACCAGCTGATGCGCGCCTCCTTATAAGGAGATGTCTGTAAGTTTTACGGACGAGGGTGAAGAAGCTATGGCAGAAAAAGGATATGCGATGGATAAAAGTGAACTGGGCAATGTATATTATCCGAGTACGGGAATCTGTATTGAAGAGGGCATTGCAATCCACTACATGGATTATCCGTGGATCAGTTGCTTTGAAGTAAAAGGCATTCAGATTCTGTAGAGAGAGGTTCGCTTTTCATACAAAAAATCGGGCAGCAATTGACTGCCCGGTTTTCTTCTTAATCTCATTTTCTGTATTGCTTTTAAATATCCAACGCTGTCGTTTTATATAAATAAAAGGTACATCTAAATTATGATTAATAGGGATTAGAGTTTTGTTACGTTTACTGCCTGAGGGCCTTTTGCACCTTCAGTTACGTCGTATTCTACTTCCTGACCTTCTTCTAAAGACTTGAAGCCTTCCATGTTAAGTCCGGAGTAATGTACGAATACATCGTTTCCTGATTCATCAGAGATAAATCCGTAACCTTTTTGGTTGTTAAACCACTTTACTGTACCTCTCATTGTGATACCTCCATTAAATGTGAATGATTTGTTACTGTATCTTGCTTTTTAAAAAGGAAGATACTTCGTCACTTTAGCATAAATGAATGAAAAAGTCAATAAATTTGATGGTAATTTCTGCTATTTCTCACAAAGAAAAGAGACGTTTTCTGACAAGATCAGACATCCGTATCTTGACGAAAGAATAGTTAAAGTGTAAAGTATACTCATAAGACTGTCCGTAAGACGGGCTTTAAGCGAGGAAAGATTTATGATTACATTAACAGGAAAAAAGATATCCGAAGGAATTGCGATTGGAAAGCTTTCTTTCTATAAGAGAGATATTAAAGAAATTAAAGAGATTTATGTAAAAGATATAGAGAAAGAAGTAGCGCGGTTTCAGAAGGCAAGAGAAAAAGCAGTGATGGAGCTTCGTGTACTCTATGGAAATTCCATACGGGAAGTGGGAGAAGCCAATGCCGCTATTTTTGAAATGCAACAGGAGATTCTGGAAGACGAAGATTTTGGTGAGAAAGTAACAAGTATTATCTTAGAAGAGAAGCTGAATGCAGAGTATGCGGTTCAGCAGACAGCAGACTATTTTGTAAAGGCAGGATCTGAGATTGACAAAAACTATATTCAGGGACATGAAGCGGATGTGAAAGACGTTGCACTTCGTCTGATCCGGATTCTGTCAAGAAGCTGGAAGGATAAGCTTCTGTCAGATGAACCATTTATCATGGCAGCGCCGGAGCTGTATCCAAGTGAGGCAATGCAGCTGGAGAAAAGCAAGGTGCTCGGGTTTGTTACCCGTTATGGTACCATCAATTCTCATACGGCGGTGATTGCAAGAACAAAGGGAATCCCGTCAGTGATTGGTCTTGGAGAAGCTTTGAAGAAAGAATATGACGGTAAGACAATCATCATAGATGGGTTCGAGGGAAAGGTGTATATCGAACCGGATTATACAACGATTACCCGCATGAAGAAGAGACAGGATACAGATCATGTGAAGGTGAAGGATCTGGAACGTCTGAAAGGAAAAGACAATATTACACAGAGTGGTCAGAGAATTGACATTTGTGCAAATATTGCAAGCAGAGAAGATATTGAGCGAGTGATCCGAAGTGACGCCGGTGGAATCGGACTGTTCCGAAGTGAGTTTATCTATATGGATAACGGAGGGAAGCTTCCGACAGAAGAGCAGCAGTTTTCCATTTACAAGCTGGCGGCAGAATCTATGGGGATGAAGCGTGTTGTCATCCGTACGGCAGATCTTGGCGGTGACAAGCTGGCAGATTGTTTTGAGATGGACAAGGAGAATAATCCGGCGCTCGGATATCGTGGAATTCGCATTTCGCTGGAGAAGGACGAGATGTTCCGCACACAGCTTCGGGCAATTCTTCGTGCATCCGTTTACGGAAATGTATCCATCATGTTTCCGATGATTACGTCTCTGGAAGAAGTAAAGGCAGCAAAGGTGCAGCTGGAGCGCGCCAAGAAGGAATTAAGCGCCAATAAGACCGCCTATAATAAGGAGATTGAGGTAGGCGTAATGATTGAGACTCCGGCGGCGGTTATGATCAGCGGTGAGCTGGCAAGAGAAGTTGATTTCTTCAGCATTGGAACGAATGACCTTCTGCAGTTTACATTGGGAATGGACAGAACCAATGCGAAGATCGACAGTTACTATAATCCACATCATCCGGCATTGCTGAAGATGATAAGGATCATTACAAATAACGGACATTTGGAGGAAAAGAGAATCAGCATATGCGGAGATCTGGCGGCAGACCTTTCCTTGACGGAATATTTCCTTCAGATCGGAATTGACGAATTGTCCGTAGCGCCGGGGCAGGTGCTGGGACTTCGTAAGAAGATCCGTGAGATTCAATAAAATTTCATAATATTCAACCATATTCAGGAAGAATAAAAACCATCATGAAGTCGAAAGATAATAAGCATGATGGTTTTTATGCATTTTGCATAAAAAATAATGATTGATTTTGGAACATATTTTGAATGAAAATAGTTGACTATGACTGAAAATGATTGTATTATGAATTTAAAGATGAATGAAGTTGAAAGAAAATGACTGAAAATGAAAAATGGAAAGATAAAAAGAAGGAGGAAGAGTATGCTGGCAGAAGAGAGATTTCGGGAAATATTGAAAATTGTAAATGACAAGAAGACCGTTACAGTTCAGGAACTAACTGCTTTGTTACAGACTTCTGAATCTACGATCCGCAGAGACCTTACAACCTTACATCAGAGGGGAGCGTTGATCAAGGTGCATGGCGGCGCTACGACTGCAGAGTCTGAAACGATGACAAGAGATGCGGATCTTTCTTTGAGAAGTACGCTGAATAAGGAAGCAAAGGCTGTGATCGGGAAATATGCAGCAAGCTTAATCCGGGAGGATGATTTTGTTTATCTGGATGCAGGAAGCAGCGTAGATGTGATGATCGATTACATTACGGAGTCAGGTGCACTGTATGTGACCAACTCTGTAAGTCATGCCCAGAAATTATTGAAAAAGGGCATGCGCGTCTTCCTGATCGGAGGAGAGTTAAAGGCGGTTACAGAGGCGATCGTCGGAGCAGAAGCGGTAGAAGGTCTGAAAAAGTATCATTTTACAAAAGGCTTCTTCGGAACGAACGGGGCGGATGCAGTTTCCGGCTATACGACGCCGGATATTACAGAGGCTCTTGTAAAAGAAAAGGCAATGCAGCAATGCAGAAAAAACTATGTATTGTCAGATTCATCCAAAATCAATCAAATTTCATCGATCACCTTTGCTGATTTCCAGTCCGCGCAGTTGATCACAACAAAGCTTCAAGATGAATCTTACAAAAAATATACAAATATTATGGAGGTTCAATAAATGATTTACACAGTTACTTTTAATCCTTCTCTGGATTATATCGTCTCTGTGAAGGACTTCAAACTTGGTCTTACCAATCGCACAGATTCGGAGCTGGTGCTGCCGGGAGGAAAAGGAATCAATGTATCCATTGTTCTTAAGAATCTGGGGATTGATAATACAGCGCTTGGGTTCGTGGCTGGGTTCACCGGCGAAGAGGTCGTAAAACGACTGGAGAAGTTTGGCGTGAAAAATGGATTTCTTGAGATTCCGGAAGGATTTACACGGATCAATGTGAAATTAAAATCCATTGACGGCACAGAGATTAATGGGCAGGGTCCAGCTATCAGTGAAGAAAAGATAGAACAGCTTATGACCAGGCTTGATGAGATGGGAGAGGGTGACGTTCTCTTTTTGTCAGGAAGTATTCCGGCTTCTATGCCCGATGATACGTACCAGAAGATTATGGAGCGTCTGAAAGATAAGGGAGTGCTGATCTCGGTAGATGCGACACAGGAATTGCTTCTGAAGGTGCTTCCGTATCACCCATTCCTGATCAAGCCGAACAATCACGAATTGGGTGAGATTTTCGGTGTTGAATTAAAGACGAGAGAGTCAGTCGTTCCTTATGGAAAGAAGCTTCAGGAGATGGGGGCTGAGAACGTGCTGATCTCTATGGCAGGAGAAGGAGCGGTTTTGATCGCATCAGACGGGCAGATCTATGATGCTCCGGCTCCAAAAGGAGCTCTGAAAAATGGTGTAGGCGCCGGAGACTCTATGGTTGCCGGATTTATGGCAGGCTGGCTGGAAAGAAAAGAATACCGGCATGCGTTCTACATGGGAGTTGCGGCAGGAAGTGCAAGTGCATTTTCCGAGCAGCTGGCTGTAAAAGAAGAAATAGATCAAGTATATGAACAGGTCGTGAAGACGGCAGGAGGGAAAGAAGAATGAGAATCACAGATTTATTGGATGTAAGAAGTATCTCACTGGATGCAGCGCCTAAGAGCAAACAGGAGGCAATTGATGCGGCGGTTGCTCTTATGGTGAAGAGCGGTAAGATCAATGATGAAGAAGCTTATAAAAGACAGGTGTATGCAAGAGAAGAAGAGAGTACCACCGGAATCGGAGAAGGAATTGCGATTCCACATGGAAAATGTGACGCGGTTGACCGTCCGGGGCTTGCAGCAATGGTTATCCGGGAAGGTGTGGATTTTGATTCCTTAGACGGTGCGCCGGTAACATTGTTGTTCCTGATTGCGGCTCCAAACACAGAGGACAATGTACATCTGGATGTACTGAGTAAATTATCAATGATGTTAATGGATGAGACATTTACGGAAAGTCTTCGTAAGGCAGAGACGCCGGAACAATTTCTTGCGATCATCGATCAGGCAGATGAAGAGAAGAAGAGTGTGGATGAAAGACTGGCAGATGTAGAAGAGGCAAAAGAAGATCAGGTTAAAATCCTGGCGGTGACGTCTTGTCCGACCGGAATTGCTCATACTTATATGGCAGCAGAAGGAATTGAGAAAGCGGCAAAAGCCAAAAACTGTTTTGTGAAGGTAGAGACAAGAGGCTCCGGCGGGGCGAAAAATGTACTCACAGAAGAAGAGATCCAGGCAGCGGACTGCATTATTGTGGCAGCAGACGCACAGGTTCCGATGGAGCGTTTTGATGGGAAGAAAGTCATCGAGCGTCAGGTGTCTGACGGAATCAATAAGGCAGATGAATTAGTAGAGCTTGCCATTTCCGGTAATGCTCCGGTATATAAAAGCAGCACCGGGGGAGAAAAGAAACAGGCTACTAAGGGCGGCGGAAGTGTAGGACATAAGATTTATACACAGCTGATGAACGGGGTATCCCATATGCTTCCGTTCGTAGTAGGCGGTGGTATTTTGATCGCGGTTGCCTTTCTCCTTGATGGTATGCTGGTAGATATTAACTCTTTATCCGTTGCAGACCGTGCAAACTTCGGTACCATCACACCGGTGGCTGCACTGTTTAAAAATATTGGTGGTGTGGCATTTGGCTTCATGCTTCCGGTACTTGCCGGATTTATTGCAATGGCGATCGGTGACAGACCGGCGCTGGCAGTCGGTTTCGTGGGCGGTATGATGGCGGCAAGCGGAACCTCCGGTTTCTTAGGAGCGCTGGTGGCTGGTTTCGCAGCAGGCTATCTGATACTTGCACTTCGCAAGGTATGTGATAAGCTTCCGCAGGCAATCGAGAAGATTGCGCCGGTACTCATTTATCCGGTACTGGGTATTCTGATCATGGGACTTGGCATGACATTTATCGTAGAGCCGGTCATGGGAGGAATTAACACAGCGCTGAATAATGGTTTGACAAGTATGGGCGGTTCCAGTAAGCTGATTTTAGGACTGGTGCTTGGCGGCATGATGGCAATTGACATGGGAGGCCCGTTCAACAAAGCATCTTATGTGTTTGGTACAGCAGCAATCGCATCCGGAAATTATGATATTATGGCAGCTGTTATGATCGGCGGTATGGTTCCGCCATGTGCTATCGCACTGGCAACACTTTTGTTTAAGAATAAATTTACAAAAGAAGAAAGAGAATCCGGACCGATGAACTTTATTATGGGACTTGCATTTATTACAGAAGGTGCGATTCCATACGCAGCAGCAGACCCGCTTCACGTACTTCCATCCTGTATTATTGGTTCAGGACTGGCAGGCGCGTTGTCTATGGCATTTGGCTGTACGTTGATGGCTCCTCACGGAGGAATCTTCGTAGTACCGGTGATGGGAAATGCAGTCATGTATCTGCTTGCCCTTGTGATCGGAACAGTTGTCTCAGCAGTCCTGCTGGGTGTTTTAAAGAAAAAAGTAACAGAATAGATTAAGGAAGAAACAATAACAAGATAAAATAAAATCAAATCAAAGAAAACGGAGGAATGAATCATGAAAGAATTTCAGTATGTAATCACAGATCCAGAAGGAATCCATGCAAGACCGGCAGGGCTTCTTGTAAAGAAAGCCAATGAGTTCGCATCAAAAGTGACGATCAAAAAAGGCGAGAAGAGTGCAGACGCTAAAAGAATCTTTGCAGTCATGGGTATGGGTGTAAAGAAAGCGGACGAGATTACAGTCTGCGTAGAAGGAGAAGATGAGGCAAAAGCTTCAGAAGCAATGGAGCAGTTCTTAAAAGAAAACCTGTAAGAGGGGAAGAGGGCAATGATTACATTATCAGGAAAAAGTGTATTTGGCGGAATCGCCATTGGAAAGATTTCATTTTATAAGAGAAATGAAATTACGATTAAAAGAAGCCGCGTGGAAGATACAGAGGCAGAAGTAAAACGTTTTGAAAGAGCGAAAGAACAGGCATCCGCAGAGCTTCAGCAATTACATGACAAGGCAATGGATGATGTAGGTGAGACAAATGCCATGATCTTTGAGATTCACCAGATGATGTTAGAAGATCTGGATTATGTTGAGTCCATCGTAAATATTATTACAACGCAGGAAGTGAACGCAGAGTATGCAGTCGGGACAACGGCAGATAATTTCGCTGCGATGTTTGCGGCAATGGATGATGCGTATATGCAGGGAAGAGCTGCAGACGTGAAGGATGTCTCAGAACGTCTCATCAAAGTATTATCAAACAGTGAGCACGCTGCCATGGAAATGGAAGAGCCGGTGATCATTGCAGCCGACGACCTTGTGCCAAGTGAAACCGTACAGCTTGATAAAGATAAAGTGCTTGCCTTTGTTACAATGTACGGCTCTTCAAATTCACATACAGCCATTCTGGCACGAACGATGAACATTCCGGCAGTGATCGGTCTTGGTGAAGAGCTGAAGCAGGAATATGACGGGAAACTTGCAATTGTAGACGGAATGGACGGCGTGATCTATATAGATCCTGATGCAAAGACCATGGAAGCCATGCAGAAAAAACAAAAAGAAGACATGGAGAAGAAGGAGCTTCTGGAGCAGTTAAAGGGCAAAGAAAATGTGACAAAGAGCGGTCAGAAAGTAAATGTCTACGCCAACATCGGCAATCTGTCCGATGTGGGGGCTGTGCTTCAGAATGATGCCGGAGGCATCGGTTTATTCCGAAGTGAATTCCTCTATTTAGAGAGCGAGACCTTCCCTACAGAAGAGCAGCAGTTCAAGGTTTATAAACAAGTGGCGGAAAATATGGCAGGTAAGCGGGTAATTATTCGTACGTTGGATATCGGAGCCGATAAACAGGTGGATTACTTCGGATTGGACAAAGAAGAAAATCCGGCGCTTGGCTATCGTGCGATTCGTATCTGCCTGACAAGACCGGAGATCTTCAAGACACAGCTTCGCGCACTGTATCGCGCATCTGCTTATGGACAGATTGCAATTATGTTTCCGATGATCATCTCCGTGGATGAGGTAAAGAGGATCAAGGAAATGATCCGGCTTGTGCAGGAAGAACTTACAGAAGAAGGGGTAGAGTTCCGCAAGGATGTAGAGATTGGTGTGATGATCGAGACACCTGCCGCTGTTATGGTGAGCCATGAGCTTGCTAAAGAGGTCGATTTCTTCAGTGTAGGTACTAACGATCTGACGCAGTATACGCTTGCGATCGACAGACAGAATCAAAAACTGGAATCATTTTATGATGCCCATCATCCGGCAGTATTGTCTATGATTCGTATGGCAGCAGAAAATGCGCATCGAGAGGGAAAATGGATCGGCATCTGCGGAGAGCTTGCAGCTGACCTTACGCTTACTGAGACATTCCTTGAGATGGGAATTGACGAGCTGTCCGTAGCGCCGGGAATGATTCTTCCGCTTAGAAAAACCGTTCGTGAGTGTGAATAATATAAAAAAGTAATAATTACTCATAATGAGAAGTAATAGATGGAGCCATTTACTTTATGGCTCCATTTTGTTAGAATGGAATTGTGTTATCTAAAAATGAGATACATGAAGGAGGAAATCAAATGTTAGAGAAGTTTTTCAAACTTAAGGAGAACGGTACAGATGCAAAGACTGAGATTCTTGCCGGAATCACTACTTTTATGACAATGGCGTACATTCTGGCAGTTAATCCAAGTATTCTGGCTGCAGCCGGTATGGATCAGGGTGCCGTATTTACAGCAACAGCTCTTGCGGCTTTGGTTGGTACTTTACTGATGGCTGTCTGTGCGAATTATCCATTTGCGCTTGCACCGGGTATGGGACTGAATGCGTATTTCGCATATACCGTAGTGCTTGGAATGGGGTATGACTGGCAGGTTGCACTGACCGCAGTTTTTGTGGAAGGTATTGTGTTCATCGTTTTATCTCTTACAAATGTGCGTGAAGCAATCTTTAATGCGATCCCGAAGAATTTAAAAGCAGCTGTCAGCGTGGGAATCGGTCTGTTTATCGCATTTATCGGACTTCAGAATGCGAAGATCGTAATTGGCGGAGCAACATTAGTTGAGTTATTCTCTCTTGAAAATTACAATCTGGTAAATGGTGTAGAAGCAACCTTTAACGATGTCGGTATTACCGTTGTGCTGGCAATCATCGGAATTATTATCACAGGTATCCTTGTGATCAAGAATGTAAAAGGAAATATTTTGTGGGGAATTCTTGCTACATGGATCATCGGAATCATCTGTCAGTTTGCAGGGGTGTATGTTCCAAATCCGGAAATCGGATTTTACAGCCTGCTTCCGGATTTCAGCAACGGACTTTCTATTCCAAGTCTTGCGCCGGTATTCGGAAAACTTGATTTTTCAAGTGTCTTTTCATTGAATTTTATTGTTGTTATTTTTGCATTCCTTTTCGTAGATATGTTTGACACAATCGGAACATTGATTGGTGTATCATCTAAGGCGGATATGCTGGATGAAAACGGGAAATTGCCAAGAATCAAAGGCGCGCTTCTTGCAGATGCAATCGCAACAACAGCAGGAGCGGTTCTTGGTACAAGTACAACAACTACATTCGTAGAAAGTGCATCCGGTGTATCTGAAGGCGGAAGAACAGGTCTTACTGCAGTGACAACTGCTATTTTATTTGGACTGGCACTGTTCCTGTCTCCGATTTTCCTTGCAATTCCATCATTTGCAACAGCTCCGGCGCTTGTGGTTGTTGGATTCTATATGCTGACAAACGTGGTAAATATCGACTTTAACGATATTTCTGAGGCGCTTCCATGCTATATCTGTATCGGAGCAATGCCATTTTTCTACAGCATTTCAGAAGGTATTTCTATGGGAGTTATTTCCTATGTGGTACTGAATCTGTTAACAGGAAAGGCAAAAGAGAAAAAAATCAGTATCTTGATGTATGTGCTTGCTGTCTTATTTATTTTGAAATATATTTTCTTATAAGAACATGCGGGAGAAAAAGATACTTCTGTAAAAGAATAGAAGATGTGTTGAACAGCTTGTCATTTTGGAACAGTTCCATTATGGCAGGCTGTTTTTCTTTTCTATTGTACCGGAGCAAACAATCGGGTATAATTCTTTATAGACAGTGGAGCAGTACGATATTTGAAAGGTAAGAAAAGGATAAGCATAATGAATTTACTCACAATGGAACATATTACAAAATCATATACAGACCGCGTACTTTTGGATGATGTGGATTTTGGGATTAATGAAAATGAAAAAATCGGAATCATCGGTGTAAATGGTATGGGGAAATCAACACTTCTTAAGCTGGCTGCGGGAATTACAACATGCTACCAGGGAAAGATCAGCATGGGGAACCAGGTGAAGATCTGTTATCTTCCGCAGACGCCTGTGTTTGAAGAAGGAATGAATATTTTGCAGGCGGCAGTGCGCGGGCACGAGGACGAAACAAACCGATGGACCATAGAGGCGGATGCCAAGGCAATGTTAAATAAGCTGGGATTTTCGGACTACGAAGAAAAAATTGAACATATGTCGGGAGGACAGAAGAAAAGGGTTGCACTGGTCAATGCACTTTTGACTTCTGCGGATATTTTGATGCTTGACGAGCCGACGAACCATCTGGACAATGGGATGTCAGAATGGCTGGAAGAGTATCTCATCAAATTTCGCGGCGCAATTTTGATGGTTACCCATGACCGTTACTTTCTGGACCGTGTAGCGAATCGGATCGTGGAAGTGGATCAGGGGAAATTATACAGCTATCCGGGAAATTATGAGCAGTTTGTCACATTAAAGGAAGAGAGACAAAGTATGGAACTTGCCGCACAGCGCAAGAGAAAGAGTCTTCTTCGCACAGAGCTTGAGTGGCTGCATCGCGGGGCAAGGGCGAGAAGCACGAAGCAAAAGGCACATATTGATCGAATCCGGGCATTGCAGGAGATGAAGGATCTTCAGGAAGAGAAAAGAGTGATGTTGGATTCTACATCCTCCCGCATGGGAAATAAGACAATAGAATTGAACGATATCTGTAAAGCATACGGAGAAAGAGAATTAATCCGGGATTACAGCTATATTTTCCTGCGCCATGACCGTATCGGAATCATTGGTCCGAATGGATGTGGAAAAACAACGCTGCTTAAGATCATAAGCGGTGTGGCAAAGCCGGATCGCGGTACGATAGAGGTCGGACAGACGATTCGAATCGGTTATTTTTCACAGGAAAATGAATATATGGATGATTCTATGAAAGTGATTGATTATATCAAAGAAGCAGGTGAATATATTCAGACTTCTGACGGCAGCAGAATCACTGCCTCCCAGATGCTGGAGCGCTTTTTATTTGAAGGAGCGATTCAATGGTCAAAGATTGAGAAGTTATCCGGCGGAGAAAAGCGCAGGCTTTACCTCCTTCGTATTCTTATGAGCGCGCCGAATGTGCTGCTCCTTGATGAGCCGACCAACGATCTGGATATCCAGACACTTACTATTCTGGAAGATTATTTGGATAGCTTTGACGGGATTATCATTATCGTATCTCATGACCGTTATTTTCTGGATCGAACAGTAAATCGAATTTTTTCTTTTGAAGGAAATGGTGTGATTCGCCAATATGAGGGCGGCTATTCCGACTATCTGATCAAAAAGGAGATTGAGTCAGTTTCAGAAGAAGAGAAACAGGAACAGAAGACTGAAAAGGTTGAATCGAAGTCAAAAGAGACATGGAAGCAGAGGGAGAAGAAGCTGAAATTTACTTACAAAGAGCAAAAAGAATTTGAGACGATTGATGAGGATATTGTGAAGTTAGAGAGTAAGCTTGAAAAACTGGATCAGGACATTATGAAAAATGCTACCAATTCTGTAAAGCTTGGTGAACTTATGAAAGAAAAAGAAGAAGCAGAGCAGGCGTTGGAAGATAAGATGGACCGATGGGTCTATTTAAATGATCTCAATGAGAGGATTCAGGGAGGAGTATCGTAACCGTGACCATAAATAAATCTATGAAAAAAGTATTGAAAGCCTTGTCGTTTGATGGGATTGAGGTAGAAGCTGCCAGACAGCTTGCAAATATCAAAGCCATTGATCCGTTAAAAATCTTTCACCGCACCATTGATTATAAAGTCATGAATGGAGATCATGAAGTGCCTATGAGATTATATATGCCAAGTGAGGAAATATCAGAAGATCTTCCGGTATTTCTTCTGTTCCACGGCGGCGGCTGGGTGACAGACAGCGTAGATAATTATGAGAGAATCTGCGCCCGGCTTGCAGTGGCAACAGAACATCTTGTGATATCAGTAGAATACCGATTAGCGCCGGAGCATAAGTTTCCTACGGGACTTATGGATTGTTATGCAGTGGCAAAAGCTCTTTATACAAGACAGTTTATTTTAAATGTTGACCCTGACAAAATCACACTGATCGGTGACAGTGCCGGAGGAAATCTGGCGGCGGCTGTTTCTTTGATGGCGCGTGACAAAGGAGAGTTTCTGCCGAAGAGACAGATCCTTATCTATCCGGCGTTATTTGCAGATTATACAGAGAATTCGCCGTTTCCGTCGGTGCACAAATACGGCAGCGACTATCTTTTGACATCGGGGAAGATGAGAGATTATATTGAGCTTTATGCCTCTTGCCCGGAAGATAAGGAAAATAAATATTTTGCACCGCTTATGGAGACAGATTACAGTCGGCAGCCGGATACACTGGTTTTGACAGCAGAATGCGACCCTCTGAGGGACGAGGGAGAAGCCTACGCAAAAAGGCTTAAGGAAGCAGGAAACTGCGTGAAGCTCTATCGGATCAAAGATGCCCTTCACGGTTATTTTTCGCTTGGAATCAAGTATTTTCATGTAAAAGAAAGCTTTGCTCTTATCAATGAATTTTTAAAGGAGGATGGAGCTGATGTTTGAACAGAGGCGGGCTTATTGGAGAAATCTTGATAATGCTGCCAAGATGTTTTCCGCGGCAAGCAGCCCCAAAGACACAAGAGTATTCCGGTTTTATTGCTTGTTGAAAGAACCGGTAGACAGTGGGATACTGCAGGAAGCGTTAAATAAAACGATCAAAAAATATCCGGTATTCTTATCTGTCATGCGAAAAGGTCTGTTCTGGCACTATCTGGAGAAGAGTGAGCTGCGCCCGACGGTGCGGGAAGAATATAAGGAACCGTGCAGCTGTCTGTATGTTCGGGATAAAAAGGCGCTCCTTTTTGAGGTTACTTATTATAAAAACAGAATTAATTTTGAAGTATTTCATGCATTGACGGATGGAACCGGGGCGACAGAGTTTTTAAGAGAGCTCGTAAAAAATTATCTATATCTGGCGCACAAGGAGAAGGAACTGCCGGAGATACAGCTTTCGAAAGATAAATTGACGGTGCAGGATCAGGAAAATGACAGCTTTAGCAAATATTACAATCCCGATCTGAAAAGAACAAAGAAGAAAAAGGTGAAAGCGTATCAGATCAAGAAGAGGGGAAAGGAATACGAAGAGCTTAAAGTAGTAGAAACAACCCTTTCAGTAAAAGCATTGTTAGAAAAAGCAAGAGCTTACGGGGTGTCCATGACGGTATTGCTTACGGCTGCATTTATCTGTGCCATTCACAAAGAAATGAATAAGACGCAGGAAAAAAAGGCGGTGGTGCTGATGGTTCCGGTAAATCTTCGGAAAATTTTTCCATCGGATTCTATGTTGAATTTTTTCAGCTATATTGAGCCGGGCTATCAATTCGGCGCAGCGGAAGATGATTTTGATTCTGTGTTAATGGCGGTAAAGCAGTATTTTGAAGACCACCTGACGAAAGAAGAAATTGTAGGGCGCATGAATGAATTGATTGCATTTGAAAAGCATAAAATATTAAAATGGGCGCCGCTGATCTTAAAAAATCCATGTATCAAAATGGGAGCGAAGATGGCAGAAGGAGAAGTGACAGCAGTTCTTTCTAATATGAGTGCGGTTAAGATGCCGGAAGAATATATGCCGTATATTGAACGGTTCGGTGTCTATACGAGTACCCAGCGAATGGAGCTTTGTGTCTGTTCTTTTAAAGATACGCTGACTTGTGCTTTTACTTCTCGCTACGACAGCCTGAATATCCAGAGGAATTTCTATGAGATTTTAGAAAATATCGGTGTGCCTGCGACGGTTATAGAACCGGAATACCCGGAAGATGCACAGCCGAATTATGAAGGAAGAAAGTTTTACAAAGGGTTTTCCTTTGGATGTATGATGGCCGCTGTATTTGCGGTAATGGTAAATGTGATTTTTTCACCGCAGCGTCTGTGGTCTGTGTTTGTTGCAGCCGGGATTTTCAGCATGTGGGCAGCCCTGTCGGTGGGATATGTGAAACGGCATAATTTACTGAAAAATGCCATGTGGCAGCTGCTTGGCGTGACGATCGGTTGTATCATATGGGATGCTTGTATCGGATGGAGAGGCTGGTCAGTGAACTATGTATTGCCGATCGTATGTTTGCTGATCCAGATTTCCATGGTAATCGTATCCAAGATACAATCACATTCTCCAAGGGAGTATATGATCTATTACGTGATGGCATCAATGTACAGTATCCTTCTTCCCTTTGTTCTGCTGCTTACAAAGGTGATTCGTTTTCGGGCTCTTGCAGTCCTGTGCGTAGGATTGAGTTTTTTATTTCTGATGGCGCTTATTTTATTTAAAGGGAAAGAGTTTAAAGAAGAAATGCATAAGAAGCTTCATGTGTAAAGCAAATGAGGGAGATTCTAAGGTGGAGGCAAAGAAAGATGGCAAGACGAGTATTTTTGATTGTACTGGACAGTGTAGGAGTCGGAGAGGCGCCGGATGCAGAGAGGTTTGATGATGTCGGATGTGATACGTTCGGAACTTGTGTCCGAAGCGGCAACCTTCATATTCCGGTTATGGAAAGCCTTGGAATTTACAATCTGCAGGGAACTTCCTTTCAAAAAAACAGAGAAAGGGTAATTGCATGCTATGGAAAAATGCAGGAGCAGTCTGCGGGAAAAGATACGACGGTAGGGCATTGGGAGATTGCCGGTGCAGTCTCACCGAAACCGATGCCGACTTATCCACAGGGATTCCCGCAAGAAATTCTTGAAGAGTTTGAAAGAAAAACAGGGAGAGGTGTGCTCTGCAATCAGGTCTATTCAGGAACAGAGGTCATCAAAGATTACGGAAAGGAACATGTGGAAACCGGAAAGCTGATCGTATATACATCCGCAGACAGTGTCTTTCAGGTGGCAGCTCACGAGGATGTTGTTCCTTTGGAGGAACTGTATGAGGATTGCAGGATTGCGCGGAAGCTTCTTACCGGAGAACATGGTGTTGGAAGAGTGATCGCAAGACCATTTGTTGGAACTTATCCGAACTATACAAGAACGGTGAACCGACATGATTTTTCTCTGATGCCACCGAAAGAAACCATTCTTGATGTAGGAAAGAAAGCAGGGATGGATGTGATCGGTGTAGGAAAGATCTATGATATTTTTGCCGGAAGAGGTATCACGAAGACGTATCCAAACGAAGGAAATCAGAAAAATATGGAACGCGTGCTGGAGCTTATGGAGGAAGAGTTTACCGGACTGTGCTTCGTAAATCTGGTGGATTTCGATATGTTGTATGGTCATCGGAATGATATTGACGGATATGTCCGTGCACTCAATGAAGTGGATCGGCAGTTGGGGATGATGCTGGAAAAGATGAAAGAAGAGGATCTGCTTATCATTACAGCAGATCATGGCTGCGATCCCGGCTTCAAAGGAACCGATCACAGCAGAGAATACACTCCGTGTCTGTGTTACGGAGCGAATCTACGACAAGGCGTTGATCTTGGAATTCGAAAGAGTTTTTCTGATATTGCACAGACGATCGCACAATATCTGAAGATTGAGTTTTCCGGAGACGGAACCGGCTTTTTACAGGAAATTATGAAATGATTCCAATCCCTGAATCAGCTGATCAGCTGATTCAGGGATTGAAACGTATATCCCATTTCTTCCCATTTGGTCAAAAGTTCATCCAAAATCTCTCCATTTGTTTTTGAAGTATTGTGCAGAAGAACAATAGCGCCCGGATGGATGCGGGAGAGAAGTTTATCAAAGGCTTCTTCTTTCGTCGGCTGATCGTTTTCGTACCAGTCTACATAGGCAAGACTCCAGAAGAAAGTATGATATCCGAGATTTTTTGCCATCTTAAGGTTCTCAAGATTATATTTTCCCTGTGGAGGGCGATAAAAATGAGAGATCTCTTTGCCTGTAATCTCCTTATATTGTGTCTCTACATCTTTCAATTCTTTTTCAAAAGCTTCCTTAGAAGATATCTGTGACATGTCCGGGTGATGATACGTATGGTTTCCGACGGTGTGCCCTTCTTTTACCATGCGATTTACAAGCTCAGGGCTTGTGGACAGATAATTTCCCACGACAAAAAATGTGGCAGGAGCTTTGTGTTTCTTCAGGGCATCTAAGACTTTTTCCGTATTTCCATTTTCAAATCCACAATCAAATGTAAGATAAATTATTTTCTCATCCGTATCTTTTGCATAGTATGCGTTATATTTTTCAAGTTCTTCTATGGAAGCATTTGCTGTAGGACGTTCGCCGTCTGTTTGAAATCCCAATCCCCAGTTTTCTGTGGCAGACGCGACCGGAGAGATTGTTTCCTCCGTGTACATTGCAGCTTTACGCCCTGCAAAAAAGCAAAGGGTAAAAAGAGCCAGAAGACCGAGAAGCCTTAATAGGAGAGGACGAAAATCAGGTTTATTAGAGGACATGATGACTCCTGTACGGTAATTTGTATTTAGTCTATGAGTGAAAAAACATCTTTATGAGATAAATAAATGAAAAGAGAAAATAAAAATCAAAAAAATTTGAAATTTCTCTTTTCAAATCAATAAAAATACTTTATAATAAAAATAGTAATAGTTATCAATTTTGAAAATGATTAAGTAATACAATCTGTTATTAAAAATGAAAAGTTATACTAAGACAAGAAAAATTATAAAAAGAAAATCAAAAAGGAGGAAACTTATATGTTAAAAGGGAAAATTGCAGTTGTAACCGGAGGAACACGTGGAATAGGATATGCGGTAGTAAGAAAATATCTCGAAAACGGAGCGAAGGTTGTATTGTTTGGCTCCAGAGAAGAGACTGTGGATAAAGCATTAAATAAATTAAAAGAGGAAAATCCAGACTGGGAAGTGAGCGGAGATTACCCGAATCTCTCAGATGCAAAAGAAGTAGAGGCAGCGATTGAAAGAGTAAAAGAAAAATTCGGAAGAATTGATATTCTGGTCAATAATGCAGGAATTTCACAGAGTACGAAGATAGAGGATTATCAGCCGGAGGAATTTGACAAAATTATGGATCTTAATGTGAAGGCATTATTCTATACCATTCAGCCGACTGTAAAAGTTATGCGGGAGCAGGGCGGCGGCTGTATTATTAATACCAGTTCCATGGTAAGTATATCTGGTCAGCCGTCAGGAGTTGGGTACCCGGCAAGTAAATTTGCAGTAAATGGGTTGACGCTTTCGCTGGCAAGAGAGCTTGGACCAAGTAATATCCGTGTAAATGCAGTGGCGCCGGGAATTACAAGAACTGATATGGTGGCTGCATTACCGGAAAAAATGATTCAGCCTCTGATTGCAAATATTCCGCTTCGCAGAGTGGGAGAGCCGGAAGATGTGGCAAACGGATTTTTATTCCTTGCCAGTGATCTTGCAAGATATGTAACCGGTGAAATATTATCAGTAGATGGAGCAATGAGAGCATAAAATACGGGCATAAAATAACAACCGGGGACGAAAAAATGTCCCCGGTTTACGTTTGTGCCAGTCTTTACTTCGCGTTTTCGGCGTAGGTTGTTATTACGAGGTCTTCGTAAGGCGCTTCTTTTGTTAATTCTCCGGCACTCTTTAAAATATCTTGCAGGAGCTGGAAACTCTCTTCTTCAAAAACAAGATTATCCTTCCATGTATCCTGTTCATAGTAACGAGTGACGATCGTAGTGATCGTATCAAGATCCGTTTCTTTGAATTGAGGCTCAATAATTTTTGCAATTTCTTCAGGCGTGTGGCTCTGGACATAATTCATTCCTTTTTGCAGTGCGTTCGTAAAGCCTTGAATGATTTCCGGGTTTTTGTCGATATAACTTTGCTTTGCGGAAAATGCGGTATATGGTACATAACCGCTGTCGGTACCGAGAGAGGCAACGACATATCCTTTGCCTTCTTTTTCCAGATTCGTGGCGCCGGGTTCAAACTCAACGGTAAAGTCGGTCTGACCTTCAGAGAACGCTGCGGCAGTAGAACCAAAGTCAATGTTCTGATTGATTGTCAGATCTTTTTCCGGGTCAATTTTGTGTTGCTTTAAGATGTATTCAAAAACCATCTCCGGCATACCACCTGCCGCCACCAATACAATGTAAATAATTGTCCGATAGCTGTTTGGCAGTCATTTGAGCCGGTAAATCCGGAAGATATTGATGTATCAGTGTCGTAATTTCTTCTTTTGTTTTCACTATATTGTAAGGTTTCAGCGGATTATCCGTATATTCCAGAATCCCCAGTTCTTTCATCAGATTGATATAAGGTAAGATACTTTGTTTTGTCTTCTTAAATCCCAATGCTGTGATATGCTCGGATAAATATTTTGCCGAAGTATAACCACGCACATCTTCTGTAATCAGTTTCATCACAAGAGCGATCACGATATTTTCCCGGCGATTCATTTCATCGGCAGGACTGTAATTGATTAGATCCGACAAACCATATTTTAATGTAATTTCCGGCATTCCCTCTTTGTCTACGTCAATTCTCTCAATTAACAGTTCAATATCTCTTCGGTCAAGACTTCCTCCGGCAATAATTTTATCAACGACATCCAACGCATTTCTCAATTTATCCTTTACATCCGGCGTTTCTATAGCTGTTTCGTTCAGTTCCTTTTCCTGCATCTCCAATCCGTGAATCTGTGCCAGTAAATCCTTTTGCATGGAATCATAGGTTTCATGGATCAAATCCTCATTTTCAGATGCCACAGATAAATCTTTTATCTTTTGTGTCAAAAGTACCTTCAACTGATTTTTTCGGTTTTGAATTTCTTCCTGAATGTCCTGTCGCTTTTCTGCCAACGTTTTCTTTTCTGCCTCAAAATCCCTCATATCGTACGTGGAAATCACTTCACAAAGCGCTTCTCTGCACAGTTTAATATAATTCAGCACATCTTCCGTTAAATTATTTTCCTCAATCAGATGTGCTTTCTCACAATACCGCCTGCCTTTCGTATTATAGGTGGTACAAATATAATATTTTCTTTCTCTTCTGGAGGTTTGACGCTTAATCGGTGTCAGACGGCTTCCGCAATCTTTACAAAACAAACAGCTTCCAAAAGGATTGGGAATTTCTGAACCAATCCATTCTCCCCTGCTTCCACGATAATTCGTGCGATTACGTTTTTCCTTTAATTCCTGCACAAGAGAAAATGTGGCTTTATCAATAATTGCCGGATGATGATCTCCAAAAATACACTGTTCTTCTTTTGGAACACGTTTATCCTTTCCATGTACCGTATTTCTGGCACGTTTTCTCAAACGAAAAGTTCCAATGTAAAAATCATTATCTAATAATTCTTTCACTATGCTGTCAGACCAATTGGTGGCAACTTTCTTTTTGCTCACGCGACCTTCTTCAATTTCCCGTTCCCGCTGTACCATAGAGGGCGTTGGGACTCCTTGGTCAGTCAAATAATTTGCTATTTTACGATAACCGGATCCAGAGATATAAAGATCGTAAACCATTTTTACAAATTCTGCCTCTTTGGGAACAATTCGGATAATGCTCTTATCTTTCGTATCCCGGCAATATCCGAAAGGTGGTTTTGTCATAAGAGTGCCTTCTTTTTGTCTGGCTCCAATTGCTCTTTTGATTTTCTTACTGGTATCTTTTACATAACGCTCATTGAACCATGTTTTAATTCCAATGGTGTCGTCGCTGGAATCAAAAGAATCGTAATTATCATCAATGACAATGAGATGTTTTCCCCGTTCCTGAAATTCATCCAAAAGCAAAAGAACCTTCGCATTATGTCTGCCAAGACGAGAGAAATCTTTCACATATACGGTATCAATATCCTTTTCCAGATCTGTCATCATCTGCTGAAATCCCGGCCGATCAAAAATATAACCTGATACTCCGTCATCTTCATACCATCGGTCAATAGTCATTCCATGATCGGCTGCATACTGATTGATAATTAACTTCTGATTTTCTATAGAAACATAATTTCGTTTATCGTCATCTCTGGAAAGACGTACATATCCAGCATTCATGTTGTTGCCATTTCTTTTATATGGTTTCGGATCAATGCTTTTATTCCATTATGTATATTTTTATCCGGCTGCCCATCCGCAAACGTGACAACCCGAAAACCTATTTTCGTATATTTCTCCTTATCTGCCTCAAAGTCTTCTGAAGATGTATAATCTGTTCGCCACAAGTAATATGTAGGTTTTTGCAGAGCCATCACACTCTTTCTATTTCTGATGTCTATACTAAGATATAAACATCCGATGGTTTTTGTGCCTGTCTGCTCTGCAATATTTACCACTTGACAAGTGAACGAACGTTTACTATACTATATCAGTAAACGTTCGTTCACTAAATGGAGGGATTATGATGAATACGAAGGAAAAAATATTAGTGGCTGCTTTGCGGCTATTTGCCGTCCATGGATATGAAGCTGTATCTGTCAGCCAGATCGCCGGAGAATTGGGTATGACGAAGGGTGCCTTATATAAACATTATAAAAACAAAAGAGACATTTTCAATTGTATCTTTGACTATGTCTGCCAATTGGATGTGGAGCGCTCTCGAAAAAGCGGCGTTCCGGAACAGGATTATTCGGATATGCCGGAAGCATTTTCTCATGTATCGCCCAAAAGTTTAAGCGATTATATGAAAGCGCAATTCCATTATTGGAGTGAAGATGAAATTGCCTGTAACTTCCGTAAAATGCTGACGTTGGAGCAATACAAATCCCCGGAAATGAATGCTTTATATCAAAAAGTTCTGGTCAGCGGACCGTTGGAGTATATTGAGAATCTGCTCTGTGAAATGTCTAAGGGACAAAAAAAACAGCTGCCAGCCCCGCATGCGCTGGCAATCGAGTTTTATTCCCCCTTTTACCTGCTGCTCAGTATGTCCGATGGCATAGATAGTAAAGAAAACAAAGAGGAAATCGCGAAAAGCTACGAGCGTTATATCGACAATTTCTTCCAAAAATATTTTTCGTAAAAGAAAGGAAATTAGAATGGAACATTTCATCAACATAGAAAAATACGGATTTTCTGAGGTGTTTTCAAGTAAAATCCCGCAAAAAAGTCATTTAGAACCGGCCCGTGTTCTTTCGCAGGAGAAAGGATTCTATCGAATCATGACAAGCAAAGGAGAAAAACTGGCGGAAGTATCCGGAAAATTTCGATTCCAAGCTGCAGTTTCTTCTGACTACCCGGCTGTTGGCGACTTTGTGCTGGTAAACTGGAACGAATCCGGTAACAGCGCCATCATTGAATCGCTGCTTCCACGAAAAAGTGCTTTTATCCGTAAAGCAGCCGGCGAACCCCAGCAGGAACAGGTTGTTGCTGCGAACATTGATACGGTATTCCTGTGCATGGCATTGAACAACGATTTTAACCTGAGACGATTGGAACGATATCTTTCGATCGCTTGGGATAGTGGCGCTATGCCTGTGGTGGTGCTGACAAAATCGGATTTATGTGATGATCTGGAACAGAAACTTGCAGAAGTATCTTCCGTTGCTTTTGGTATAGATCTTCTGATTACAACTTCAACGGAAGAAAACGGGTACAAGGAACTTCTTCCATTTATTACAGAGGGAAAAACGGTAGCATTTATCGGTTCTTCGGGCGTGGGAAAATCCACTCTTATCAATCGGCTATTGGGAAAAGAACAGTTAAAAACAAACGGTCTTCGCAATGACGATAAAGGCAGACATACCACGACCCGCCGAGAATTATTTTTGCTCCCTTCGGGCGGTATGGTCATCGATACTCCGGGTATGCGTGAATTTGGGATGTGGGATAACGATACGGGAATCGAGCGAACCTTTACCGATATTGAAGAGCTTTCTGCTTTATGCAAATTCCGTAACTGTACCCACACAAACGAACCGGGATGTGCCATTCAGAAAGCATTGGAAACAGGAGAATTGGAAATGAACCGCTGGCAATCTTATCAGAAGTTAAAAACCGAAAACGACTATCTGGAAGATAAAGAAAGCTATCTGATTGCAAAAGGAAAACGAGAAAAAGAAATTTCCAAGTTAATTAAAAAAATGCCGATCAGAGTGTAAAAAGGAGACCTTGTTTTATGAAAGAAAAGATTATGATCAGAAACGAACAAAAAGAAGATTGGGATATCGTAGAGAAAATTACGAGAGAAGCTTTTTATAATCTTTATGTGCCGGGATGTGTGGAACATTACTTAGTCCACATCATGCGGGAACATGAAGATTTTATTTCGGAACTGGATTTTTTGATAGAGAGAAACGGTGATGTGATTGGAAATATCATGTACACAAAAGCGAAATTGATTGACGAAAACGGGAATGAAAAAGAGATTTTAACATTCGGTCCGGTCAGTATCCATCCGACTTATCAGAGAATGGGTTATGGAAAAAGACTTATGGAGCATTCTTTTCAAGCAGCTATACAGCTAGGCTATGATACCATCGTCATTTTCGGAAGTCCCAGCAATTACGTGAGCCGTGGATTCAAATGTTGTAAAAAATATAATGTTTGTATCGAAAATGGAAAATATCCTGCTGCGATGATGGTCAAAGAACTAATCCCTCACGTATTAGATGGGCATAAATGGATTTATCAAGACAGCCCTGTTATGGCAATCCGTGAGGAAGAAGCGGAACGCTATGATGACACATTAGAACCAATGGAAAAAAAGTACCTTCCAAGCCAAGACGAATTTTATATTATGAGTCATGCTTTTATAGAAGAATAAGAAAGCAGTATAGGAAATGAAAAGGAGACTCTAATGATAGAACAAACGAAAAGCACTTGGAAAAAGAATACTGTCCTTTTTCTCATTAGTCAATGTATTACCTTATTTGGTTCAATGATCGTACAAATGTCAATCATTTGGTATGTAACTTTGAAAACGTCAAGTGGGGAATGGGTGGCTGCATTTACGATATGTTCTTATCTGCCGCAATTTTTGATTTCTTTTCCGGCAGGGGTATGGGCAGATAGATACAGCCGTAAAAAACTAATCATTCTTTCTGATACCGTAATTGCGTTGGCAACTTTTCTTCTATTTTTAGTAATGCCTATGATATCGTCAGACATCCTATTGTTAAGTGGATTATTAGGAATATCAGTGGTTCGTTCCATTGGTGCAGGAGTTCAGACACCTGCGGTAAATGCGGTAATCCCTTATCTTGTGCCGGAGGAGCATCTGATGAAATACAATGGAATCAACGCAACCTTGCAGTCTATTGTCCAATTTGCATCTCCGGCTGTCGCAGGTTTTGTATTAACAGCAGGAACATTCCGTTTCACACTTTTGATTGATATTTTAACCGCGTTGTTTGGAATCGGATTATTGTTTTTCTTACGATTACCGGTAAAATCTGTAACCAACAAAACTGTTTCTGTTTTAGAAGATTTAAAAGCTGGTATTTGCTATTCTTTTTCAGATAAGAAGATTGGAAAAATATTAATTGTTTATGGTCTTTTTATCTTCTTATGTGTTCCGGCCGGATTTATGTCCGCATTGTTGGTCAGCCGTGCCTATGGTGACACCTATTGGTATTTAACAGCAACGGAATTGATTGGATTTGCCGGAATGACATTAGGAGGTATATGGATCGGAATTTGAGGAGGTTTCCCGAGCAGGGTAAAAACATTGATCGTTGGATTGTCTGCCCTTAGTATTATGACAGTTGGCATGGGATTATCCCCTTACTTTGTACTTTACCTGATAATGATGTTCCTATACAGCATAGCATTGACAATGGTGCAGACATCGACAACTACGATGATACAGGAGAACGCAAATTCACCCATGCAGGGGCGTGTATTTGGATTGATGGGGGCAATGTATTCTGGATTTCTTCCTGTCGGAATGGCTGTTTTTGGCCCACTTGCCGATACTTTTCCGCTGCAGTGGATTATGGTTGGTACCGGAATTGTTCTTGCCGCTGTGGCTATTTATTTGACAATGGGTCGGGCTTTGTTCAGAGAAAAAGCAACTGTCAATAGCACAACAACACATGTCGTAAATTATAAAAATTGTATTATTGTAATTAAAAATGTTCCATGCCTTGAATGTGATCAGTGTGGAGAAAAATATTATACAGACGAAGTTGCTGAACGCCTTGAATTGATTGTTGATATGGCGAAAAAATTAATGCAGGAAATTGCAGTTATCGATTATCCACAGGTGGCTTAATAATTTTGGCGGAAATATCATTTTCGATATTTCCGCCACTTCTTTTTATATACTCTTCGCACTATTCATTCTGTCCACCCAGTTACATAAAATTACAATACTCTCTAAATTTACATTAATATATGTACGCCACCTTTTCTTCCGCCAAGCACTTCTTTCCCTTTTAAATTCTCCCATGAAAAATCATCAATTTTCTCACGGGCGACCAGAAAGTTCCCGGCTCTCTGTGTAAGCTGGGCAAAATTTACTACATAGTCAGAAGCACCTTCGTTGTAAGTATAGATGGAAGCTTCAGAGCCCATGAATCCGATATCAGCATTTCCGGATAGCACAGCGGTCATAGTTTTATCCGCCCCAAACGGAGTAATAAACTTAGTACAAGACACTACAAAAAGTCAACACTTTCTACCGTGTAATCTTCATTCAAATGAATTTCCTCTATGGTGGATCTCCAGAATGTGCGCCGATTTTCCGGTGTTAATTGTTTATATATTTTTTTGAAATCGGAGTGCAGGAGTTCTTCCAGATATGTAAAATCTTTTTCGGCTTCCGGATGGATAGCGGAAAGCTCTTTCAGTTCTTTCTCAATCCGGTCATATTCAGTGCTGTAATATTCCCATGTGATTCGGTCTTTCTGGAAGAGCAGATTTAAGCGATCCAGTTCTTTGTTTAGCTTTTCTGGTGTTCGTGCATCTTTCGTTTTCTTTTTCTGTTCGCAGATCTTCGTATATCGAATCTGATATTTCTTATATTCTTCTGATAAATTTTCAAGTAGATATTTTTCGATGAGGTTTTGACTGACTCGGTGCCGGCTGGTACATAATCGATCAAGGATGGCACGGTTGCAGCGATAATAGCAATAGGTCCGTTTTTCCTTTGTCTTCCGGTTTATGATAGAAGAGCAGCCAGTACCGGCAAGTTTTTGTCCGCATACTGGACACCTTATCAGCCCGCTGAATAAGTAGATTCTTCCGGATGGAGTCTGCTTTATGTTTTTTCTAGAAAGTTCTTGAAGCTGAAGCCATTCCTGTTCCGTGATATAAGCGGGGCAGTAGGGGATGCCACGGTAGGTGCCTTTGTAAAATTCACTTGATACCATAGTGCGTAGCATACTATAAGAGAAATCTGGATAATAATGCTTCTGCATATATCTTACAGTTTCCGATTTATTCTGGTGAGTGAGCAGGTATTTGAAAAAAGCTTCGGTGGCTTCTTCCGTTTCCGGATCTTTGATCATTCGCTTCACACCATCCACAATACCAGACTTATAACCAAACCCCATGTTAGCCTCTCCGAAAATTAATTTTCCTTGCCGGATAGATGCCTCATTTACAAATTTAATACGCTCAGAAGTAGTATCTACTTCATTTTGACCGATAGATAATACAACATTAAGCTGCAGTCGTCCGTCTCTGGTTTCCATGTTGATACCCGGCTCGGATGCAGACAGCCAATGTACGTCATATTCGTCAAGGATGTCCTGTACTTTGTAGAAATCGGAGAGATTACGAAACCACCGATCAAGACGCCAGAAGAGTATCATATCAATTTTCCCGGCTTTTACATCTTCAAGCAGTGCGTGAATAGCCTTACGTTTTTTTAGTTCCTTACGGGCAGTTTTTCCCTCATCAGCATAGATTCCTACAACGATCATATTATGTTCTTTGGCGTAACGTTCTAAATATTCCCGTTGAGCTTCCAGAGACTTTCCGTGCATCATTTGCTCTGATGTGCTGACACGGATATAGATTGCGCAGCGTTTTATTTTTTCTGACATGATGTATCACCTTCCTTTTGTATGGTATGTAAAAATGGGTACAAAAATAACAGCCAGCGAACTTTCGTTCTCTTGCAAGGCTGCTCCGAAGATGATACAATATTTTTGTTGAATTGGTGTATATCTTCGGATATATTCCAGAGCCGTTCCTGTTGGCGCAGGGGCGGTTCTTGACTTTTATGGTACATTTGCTATAATGTACTTAACAAGACAGCCGATACGATAGAGCAAACCTA
>OIYW01000486.1_pt1 | contig 37117 bp, 33 predicted proteins | sample 1588351 | NCBI WGS metagenome assembly OIYW01 (sample SAMN03283268) | human gut metagenome | biome: human-associated habitat; material: feces | host: Homo sapiens | place: USA | collected 2013 | reverse complement strand
TTATTAAAACACTGTAACCTCTGTTGAGAGGTCATAATTTACTGATATTCAAATTTTGATTTGTATATCCTCTTTGAAAAAAATTTAATGAAGTAATGCGGTTCTGGTTGCAATTCTTTCTTTTACTTTTAAAACTGTATCTTTAACGGACAGGTTTGTTGTATCTATAACATTCACTTCATATGTTTCAAGATCATGGAATTGCTCCCACATTACCTCAACTAATTTAATATTAGTCTTATTATCTAATTTTGAGCGGTTAATCGCTCTTCTCATGGTCTCTTCTTTATTAGCTCTCAAAATAATATAGTGTACTTCATAGCCCTCTTGTACAATGTTTAACCACGGTTTCAAAAACCAAGGGCCGATAATACCGTCTACAATTACATCATATCCGCCACAGGCAAAACGCTTTGCCGATTCTAAAAAAGCCTCTATCACAATCAAGTTTTGCTCGTTTGATTCCGGTAAATAGGGAGGGATCGCTCCCTTGCTAAGATAATGATAAAAATCGTCGGTATGCATATACACCGATTTTTCCATATCAGATTCTTTAGCAACGATTGCTGCTACTGTGCTTTTTCCTGTTCCCGGTGCTCCGGTGATTATAATAATTCTGCCTTTTTCCATTTATCTCTTCAAATTGCAATTTTTCTGTCTGTTATTCGAACTCGGGTGCAGATGGTATAATCTAGGTATTTTTCAGTAAACTTTTGTGTCTTTTTATGTTCGTATTCTATCCCTTTCATCGGTTATTTTTCTAGTTCCAAATTATTAGAGCCAAAATAGAGCCAAGAAAAGTTATCCTCAAAAATAAACTAAACTTCTTAGAAATGTAAATTTGTTTTTCTATTTAGCCCCTCGATAAATGAGAAATTCATTATTGATGTTCCACAAATCCGATGAGCGAGAAAATCAATCCTACAATCCCAATTCCTATAGCAAGCAGCTTCAATCCTGATGAGCAAAGAGTAAGTACGATAGCAAAGAGTAGTATTGCAACACCTAATCCTATTTTTTCATTGTATCCCCCTTTCAATTCGACAACATAGAATTTTTCCTATTCTTTTATCTTTTTGGTATCTTCAAGATAGAATTCAAGATACCCACATTCAGGACATACAGCAACATGAACCTTACCAAGATTATCTTTGAAAATTCCCTGCTTTGTTATCTTTAAACCATACGCACCACCCTCAACCTTTACATCATAATTTTCAATCATATTACAATTACATCGAATACACTTCCTCATATATACCTCCAAATTAGGATTTTATTTAGACTTATTTTTTATTGGATCTCCATTTTCATCAATTTCTCTCTCAAGCCATGCCATAATACCAAACTTGCAAAAAGGGCATATAATCGTTTCTTTATAAACCTCTTACTTGCAACGTGGGCAAATAACATATTCTTCATTCTTTACATTTTCCATCTGGTTATCACTCCTTTACAACATCCAATTTTCTGCTCTACAACTTAGGATTTATACAACATACCTCGTTAGCACTCCTACCAAAATACAAATAAATCCTGCTATTCGTATTCCCCATTTTGCTTTTTGGGCATCATTATTATATCTTTCTGGATAAACAGGATTTATTATGAGTACAAGTCCATACAATACCCATGCAATATTTGCACACAAGCCTTCATGTAATATTAAAGCAAGTATATTTCCAACAGCTATGAGCATAATTCCAATAAAGATTTGCCTTTTGAATGTAATTTTTTTCATGCTCGTTTACCGCCTTTCAGCCCTACATTTCGTCTGATTATTCATCGCAGCGCCGACTGCCATTTCAACCAATGTTATTCAAAATATCCATTCAAATAATCAGCCGTTTCCTCACTCACTTCAAAAGTCATATCGAACCCGCCGATTTCAGAGCTGACATACGCTCCATTGTATAGGGTAATGGTAGCAATATCATATAGTGTTCCATCGGTATCTGTCTGCCCCAGTTTGATTGTCTCCTCTTGCGCTAATCCAAAAGAACCGATTTCAGACACTTCATCTGGCAGCGTTTTTAATTCCCATTGGTCTAAATTCAGCGCTGAAACAAAATCCTCAATTTCGTCTGTATCAGTAATCGTATCAATAACTTCTGTTGTATTTGGAGAGATAACAGCTATTTCCTGCGCCTTTGAAATATCATCCCCATAATCGTAAGCATTTATATTTTCGTTGGCTTGACAGCCGCAAAGAAGTGTCAGTATTGCCACCAATGTAATCAATATTTTTGTATGAATATCCTCACTTTCCTTTCTGTTGATAGGCTTCATTCAAACTCCACCGTGGCGGGCGGCTTGCCCGTGCAATCGTACAAAACGCGGTTCACATGCGGCACCTCGTTCACAATGCGGCTGGCTGCCTTTGCCAGCACGTCCCACGGCAGGGGCGCGGCCTCGGCCGTCATAAAATCGGTGGTGGCCACGGCGCGCAGGGCCACGGCGTAATCGTAGGTGCGCTCGTCGCCCATCACGCCCACGCTGCGCATGTTTGTCAGGGCCGCAAAATACTGCCCCAGCGCCTTGTGCGCCCCGGCGGCCTCCACCTCTTCGCGGTAGATGGCGTCCGCCTGCTGCACCATTTTCACCTTTTCGGGCGTCACGGCGCCAATGATGCGAATGGCCAGCCCCGGCCCCGGGAACGGCTGGCGCGAAACCAGCCGCTCGGGGATGCCCAGCTCGCGCCCGGCCTGGCGCACCTCGTCCTTGAACAAATCGCGCAGCGGCTCAATAATCTCTTTGAAATCCACGCAGTCCGGCAGGCCGCCCACGTTGTGGTGGCTTTTAATCACCGCGCTTTCGCCGCCAAGGCCGCTTTCCACCACGTCCGGGTAGATGGTGCCCTGCACCAGGTAATCCACCGCGCCAATGCGCCTGGCTTCCTCTTCAAACACGCGGATGAACTCTTCGCCAATTATCTTGCGCTTCTGTTCCGGCTCTTCCACGCCCGCCAGCTTGCTGTAAAAGCGCTGCTGCGCGTTCACGCGGATGAAGTTCAGGTTGTACGGGCCGTTCGGGCCAAACACGGCCTCGACCTCGTCGCCCTCGTCTTTGCGCAGCAGGCCGTGGTCTACAAACACGCAGGTAAGCTGCTTGCCCACGGCGCGCGCCAGCAGCACGGCGGCCACGGACGAATCCACCCCGCCGGAAAGGGCGCACAGCACGCGGCCGCTGCCCACGCGGGCGCGCAGGGCGGCCACGGTGTCCTCTACAAAAGAATCCATCTTCCAGGTGCCCTTGCAGCCGCACACGTTGTGCACAAAGTTGGAAAGCATGCGCGCGCCCTGCTGGGTGTGCAGCACCTCGGGGTGGAACTGCACCAGATACAGCCCGTGCGCCGCGTCCTCGGCGGCGGCCACGGGGCAGCTTTCGGTGTGCGCCGAAACGGCAAACCCGGGCGCGGGCGCCTCAATATAGTCGTTGTGGCTCATCCAGCACACGGTGTCGGCCTGCACGCCCTCAAACAGCTTCGAGGCGGCCGCGTCAATGTGCACCAGCGTTTTGCCGTATTCGCGCTCGGGCGCGCGGCACACCCGGCCGCCCAGCACATGCGTCATCAGCTGCGCGCCATAGCAGATGCCCAGCACAGGCACGCCCAGGCTGAACAGCTCTTTGCCTATGGTGGGCGAATCGGGCAGATACACGCTGTTGGGCCCGCCCGTCAGAATAATGCCCCTGGGCTGTTTTTCCCGAATGGCCTCAAAGGCCTTTTTATACGAGACAATTTCGGAATACACATGGCTTTCGCGCACGCGGCGCGCAATCAGCTGGTTATACTGGCCGCCAAAATCAACCACAAGCACCATTTCGTTCATACGTTCCTTCCCCCTGGCGGCCCCGCAAAGCCGCGCGCAGCCGGCGCGGCGTGCCCTGCGGGGCAAATTTCCACAGATATACAGTATAGCAAAAAAAGCGTGGAATTTCCACGCTTTTTGCCGCTTTTTTTCAGCCGCCCGCGGCCCGGCGCACGGCCTGCCAGGTGCGCCGCACGGCGGGCCACAGCACCAGCGCGGCCGCCGCGCACCACAGCGCCAGGTTGGCCACGGCGCCCAGGCGCAGGTTTTGCCCCAGCGCCTGCCGGAAGCTAAGCGGCGCGCCGTGCACATAGTGCAGCACCAAAAACTGGTTGAACAGCGTGGTGGCCGCCAGCCCGCCCGCCAGCAGGGCATAGCCGCGGCGGCGCGTGCACAGCGCACACAGCGCCGCCAGCACCAGCGCGGGCAGCAAATAGCGCTCGCGCATGCGCTGGGTGAAAAAGAATACCGTGAAATAATATAAAAGCGCGGCCTCGCACAAAGCGGGCGCCGCCGCGCGGGCCCGCCACAGCCACACGGCATACACGGCCAGGCCCAGCGCAATGCCCGCCCAAAACACGGCGTTCACCGTGGCAAACGGCACGGCGCCGCGCATCAGCGTGCCCGTGGGCGCATGGTTCAGCGCGCTGCCAAAGGCGTACAGGTTTGCCGCGTTGCTCATCACCTCGTCATAGCGGCCCGCGCCGCCCAGGTAGATGCGCAGCGGCAGGGCCAGCCCCTCGCCGCCGCCCACCATAAAGGGCAGCCAGCCCGCCAGCCCCAGCGCCATGCCGGCCGCCAGCGCGCCCAGCCGCCGCAGGGCGCTGCCCGCACAGCACAGCGCCAGCCCCAGCAGCAAAAACGGCGCAAAATAGGCCATTTGCAGCTTGGAAAGGCAGCCCAGCGCAAAGCACAGGCTGGCCGCCAGGCCATTTTTGCAGTGCAAGGCCCAAAACACAGCCAGCACGAAGAACAAAAGCACGCAGTCTGTCTGGCCCCAAAAGGCACAGTTGTAAATGGCCGCAGGGTTCACAGCCCACAGCCAGCCCGCAAGGCCCGGCCTGCGCATGCCCTGCCGGTGCCCAATCTCATACAAAAGCGCCGCCGTGCCCACGTCAAACAAAATAGGCCACAGCTTAATTAACACCATGGCCAGCATGCCGTTGGCGGCGACGGTGCCGCCCACCTCCTGCGAAAGCTGCATGGCCCCGCCAAACAGCCCGAACAGCGTGGGCAGCAGGGGCGGGTAATCCAGCGGGTAAAGGCCCAGCGTGGCCTCATACATGGCAAGCCAGTTTTCGTGCGCCGTAATGGCCCAGGGGATGTTGTAGCTCTCCAGGTCGTAGGCGTTGTAATACAGCGCCGCAGGCACCAGCCGCAGCGCCAGCGCCGCCAGCACCAGCAAAAGCAGCCCTCTGGCAAACGCCCGCCCCTTTTGCGCCGAATGCTTCACTGTGCCTTTCCCCCCTTTGCCGTGTGCGCGCCGCCGCGCCGCCAATGCATTGCCGCCAGCAGGCCCGCCGCCGCGCCGCCGGCGCCAAGGGCAGCGCCCGGCCCCGCGCGGTGTGCCTGCACAGGGCGCAGCTTTGCCCTGTGCCCCCTGCCGCATGTGTTCTGCTGCCAGTATACCAGAAATTGCGCAAATGCGCCAGCCCGGCGCCACAGGCTTTGTTTCCCGCCGCTGGCGCCGTTTTCCCCATGGATGCTGCCCCAATGGCCTGCGCCGTTCGCGGCCCGTGGCTCCGCCCGCTGCCGGCGCTGTTTCCTTCCGCCAATGCGTTCCCCGTCCGCCGGTGCTGCCCCAATGGCCCGCGCTATTCACCGCCAGCGGCACCACTCGCCACCGCTGGCACTTTTGCCCGCCCTTGCCGCTGCCCGCCGCTGGTGCCGCGCCCAGCCTGCCGGCAGCGGCGGCCCATAGGCCTTCGGGCATGGGGCACGGGCCGTGCATTGCCTGCCGCGCGGGCAAAAATATACCAATAGTAATGATAATACTATTTGTATATAAGTTTTCCTTCCCGCACAGGCCCGCCCGGCTGCGCGCCGCCCACGCGCAGAAGGGCAAAAAAATGCCCCACGCCAAAGGCATGGGGCATTTTGAAAAAGCGGAAGATTACTCGTTGATCTTCGTCACAACGCCGGAACCCACCGTGCGGCCGCCTTCGCGGATAGCGAAACGCAGGCCCTCTTCGATGGCGATCGGGGTAATCAGCTCAACGTCCATGGTGACGTTATCGCCAGGCATGCACATCTCGGTGCCTTCCGGCAGGGTGATCACGCCGGTCACGTCCGTGGTGCGGAAGTAGAACTGCGGGCGATAGTTGTTGAAGAACGGCGTATGACGGCCGCCCTCTTCCTTCTTCAGCACGTACACCTGGCCGGTGAACTTGCGGTGCGGGTGAATGGTGCCGGGTTTCGCCAGCACCTGGCCGCGCTCGATTTCGGTGCGCTGAATGCCGCGCAGCAGGGCGCCCACGTTGTCGCCAGCCTGGGCGAAGTCCAGCAGCTTGTGGAACATTTCGAGGCCCGTCACAACGGTCTTCTTCTTCTCGTCCACCAGGCCAACAATCTCAACTTCTTCGCCAACCTTCACAACACCGCGCTCCACACGGCCGGTGGCCACAGTGCCGCGGCCAGAGATGGTGAACACGTCCTCAACCGGCATCAGGAAGGGCTTGGCGTCGTCGCGCTCCGGCGTGGGAATAAAGCTGTCCACAGCGTCCATCAGGTCCAGAATGCACTTGTACTCGGGGGCGTTGATGTCCGTAGAGCTGCTCTCCAGCACCTGCAGGGCGCTGCCCTTGATGATGGGGGTGTCGTCGCCGGGGAAGTCGTACTCGCTCAGCAAATCGCGAATCTCCATCTCCACCAGGTCCAGCAGCTCGGGGTCGTCCACCTGGTCCACCTTGTTCATGAACACAACAATGTAGGGCACGCCCACCTGGCGGCTCAGCAGGATGTGCTCACGCGTCTGGGGCATGGGGCCGTCGGCGGAAGAAACCACCAGGATAGCGCCGTCCATCTGGGCAGCACCGGTGATCATGTTCTTCACGTAGTCGGCGTGGCCCGGGCAGTCCACGTGCGCATAGTGGCGGTTGTCCGTCTCATACTCCACGTGGGCGGTGTTGATGGTGATGCCGCGCTCGCGCTCTTCGGGCGCCTTATCGATGTTGGCATAATCGGTGAACTCGGCGTCGCCCTTCATGGCCAGCACCTTGGTGATGGCGGCCGTCAGGGTGGTTTTGCCGTGGTCAACGTGGCCGATGGTGCCAATGTTTACGTGCGGTTTCGAACGCTCAAATTTCGCTTTAGCCATTGGATTTTATCCTCCTTTGAATTAGGCCTTATCCTGTAAGGCCATTGTACTAAAAGCACTTTGAAAAATCAAGTGTTTTCGCGGCAAAGAAAGCGGGAAGTTAACCCTCTTTCTTTGCGCGGCCCGCCATAATGCTCTCGGCAATGCTCTTGGGCACTTCGGTGTAGTGGCTGGGCTCCATGCTGTACTGGCCGCGGCCCTGCGTTTTGCTGCGAAGGTCCGTGGCATAGCCAAACATGTTGCTCAGCGGCACAAGGGCGTCAATCTGCTGCGTGCCGCTGCGGGCTTCCGAGCCCTGAATCTGGCCGCGGCGCGAGTTGATGTCGCCAATGACGTCGCCCATATACTCGTCGGGCACAATCACGGCAACCTTCATAATGGGCTCCAGAATGACGGGGTCTGCCTTGCGCATGGCCTCTTTGAACGCCATGGAACCGGCAATTTTGAACGCCATTTCGGAAGAGTCCACCTCGTGGTACGAGCCGTCGTACAGCGTCACCTTCACGTCCACCACCGGGTAGCCGGCCAGCACACCCGCCTGCATGGCGCCCTGGATGCCCTGGTCGATCGGCCCAATGAATTCCTTGGGGATGGCGCCGCCCACAACGGCGTTGATGAACTCGTAGCCCTTGCCCGGCTCGTTCGGCTCGATCTTGATCTTCACGTGGCCGTACTGGCCCTTACCGCCAGACTGGCGGGCGTACTTCGTATCCTGATCGGCCGGGCGGCGGATGGTTTCGCGGTAGGCCACCTGCGGTGCGCCCACGTTGGCCTCCACCTTGAACTCGCGCAGCAGGCGGTCCACAATAATCTCGAGGTGCAGCTCGCCCATGCCCGCAATGATGGTTTGGCCGGTCTCGTCGTCCGTATAGGTGCGGAACGTCGGGTCCTCCTCAGCCAGCTTGGCAAGGGCAATGCCCATCTTCTCCTGGCCGGCCTTGGTTTTGGGCTCGATGGCCACGCGGATAACCGGCTCGGGGAACTCCATGCTCTCCAGAATGATGGGGTGCTTTTCGTCGCACAGCGTGTCGCCGGTGGTGGTGTTCTTCAGGCCCACCGCGGCGGCAATGTCGCCGGCGTAGCACACGTCGATATCCTGACGGTGGTTGGCGTGCATCTGCAGAATGCGGCCCATGCGCTCACGGTTGCCCTTTACAGAGTTGTACACCGTGGTGCCGGCCTGCACCGTGCCGGAATACACGCGGAAGAAGCACAGCTTGCCCACAAACGGGTCGGTGGCAATTTTGAACGCCAGCGCAGAGAAGGGCGCGTCGTCCGAAGACGGGCGGCTCTCCTCCTCTTCCGTGTCGGGGTTCACGCCCTTGATGTCCTCAATGTCCGTCGGGGCGGGCATGTAGTCCACAATGGCGTCCAGCAGCTTCTGCACGCCCTTGTTCTTGTAGGACGTGCCGCAGGTGACGGGCACGATGGTGTTGGCAATGGTCTCCTTGCGGATGGCCGCCTTCATCTCGGCCATGGTAAGCTCTTCGCCGTCGAGGTACTTCATCATCAGTTCCTCGTCGTTCTCGGCAATGGCCTCGATGAGCTCGTCATGGTATTTCTGGGCCAGTTCTTTCATGTCCTCGGGAATCTCTTCCACGCGGATGTCCTTGCCCAGGTCATCGTAATAGATGTAGGCCTTCATCTCCAGCAGGTCGATGATGCCTTTGAAAGTTTCCTCTTTGCCAATGGGCAGCTGAATGGGCACCGTATTGGCTTTGAGGCGGTCGCGGGTCATGTCCAGCACATGGTAGAAATCTGCGCCCATGATGTCCATCTTGTTGACGTAGATCATGCGGGGAACATGATATTTGTTGGCCTGGTGCCAAACAGTCTCAGACTGCGGCTCAACGCCACCCTTGGCGCACAGCACGGTTACAGAGCCGTCCAGCACGCGCAGGCTGCGCTCCACCTCTACGGTGAAGTCCACGTGGCCCGGGGTGTCGATGATGTTGATCCTGTGCCGGAACTTTTTGGCCTTGGCCGGGTCGTTCTGATACTCGGTATGGCTCCAATAGCACGTGGTGGCGGCAGAAGTGATGGTGATGCCACGCTCCTGCTCCTGTGCCATCCAGTCCATGGTGGCGGCGCCGTCGTGCGTCTCGCCGAGCTTGTGGTTGATGCCTGTGTAGAACAGGATGCGCTCGGTGGTGGTTGTTTTGCCGGCGTCGATATGGGCCATGATGCCGATGTTTCTGGTCATTTCCAGAGAAACGTCTCTAGGCATAGTTTCCTCCTAAAAGTTCGCCACAGATCAATATCTGTAGTGCGCGAAAGCCTTGTTGGCCTCGGCCATCTTGTGGGTATCCTCGCGCTTTTTGCACGCGCCGCCGTTGCCGTTGCACGCGTCCATAATCTCGCCTGCAAGGCGCTGGCTCATGCGGCGCTCGGAACGGTTGCGGGAATACGTGGTCAGCCAGCGCAGGCCAAGGGTCTCGCGGCGCGCGGGGCGCACCTCCATAGGCACCTGGTAAGTGGCGCCGCCCACACGGCGGGCCTTGATTTCCAGCACGGGCATGATGTTTTCCAGCGCTTTTTCGAAGCTCTCCAGCGGGTCGTTGCCGGTTTTCTCCTTCACGATGTCGAAGGCTTCGTATACAATTTTCTGCGCAACGCCCTTTTTGCCGTCATACATGATGTTGTTGATGAGGCGCGTGACCATTTTGGAGTTGTACACCGGGTCGGCCAGCACGTCGCGCTTTGCAATGTTACCTCTTCTGGGCATCTTTCTTCCCTCCTTCATAAAATGATATCATCGGTACTCGAAAGTAATAAAACTCCCGTACGGCCGGCAGAAAAGGCGTTATCTATGATAAAGCCTTTATGCGGCAGATACTCTTTTGAACGGGCTTCCTTACTTCTTCGCGGCACCGGCCTTGGGGCGCTTCGCACCGTACTTCGAGCGGGACTGGCTGCGTTTGGCAACGCCCTGGGTGTCAAGCGTGCCACGGATGATGTGGTAACGCACACCGGGCAGGTCCTTCACACGTCCGCCGCGGATCAGTACGACGCTGTGCTCCTGCAGGTTGTGGCCTTCGCCGGGAATGTACGAGGTTACCTCGATACCATTGGAGAGACGCACACGGGCAACTTTACGCAGGGCAGAGTTCGGCTTTTTCGGAGTCATGGTACGAACGGCCGTGCAAACGCCGCGCTTTTGCGGGCTGTTGGCATCGCTGTAAGCCTTTTTCTGAGAGTTGTAGTTCTTCAGAAGGGCAGGCGCCGTAGACTTCTTTTCCATCACTTCGCGGCCTTTGCGCACAAGCTGGTTAAAAGTAGGCATGGTTTTCCTCCTTTCTTCAAAAATGGTGTTCCACTTCACAAAATGTAGCGGCGCGCCGCGCCGCCGCACCAAGATGAAATGGGCATGCTGCGCCCTTGGCGCAACAAATATAGTCTACCCGAAATTTTGCTTTGTGTCAACAGAAATTTTCGCGCCGCCGCGCCGGAAAAGCGGCTTTTTCTTCCCTTTTCTCCCTTTTCGCGCCCGCGCGCAGGCCGGCCCCCGCGCATGTGTGCGGCGGCGCGCCGCAAAAGGCCGGGGCGCGCAAAAGGCCGGGCGGGCGCCCGGCCTTTTTTCCGCGTTTCAGCGCAGGGGCTGCGTTTTCCGCCGCGCCCTATTCAGCGGCGGCCTTCACGTCAAGGCGTGCCACGGCCTGCCGCGGGCCTTTGAAATGCAGGCACAGCAGGCCCGCAAGAAGCGTTGCCGCCGCAAGCAGCACCTGCGGCTGCAGGCAGCCCCACAGCGCCAGCGTCAAAGGCGAAGCGTCTGTCTGGACGTTTATCAGAAACAGCCAGGTCTCCATGCCCAAAACCTGCGGGTGCAGCAGAAAGCCGATGGCGGCCAGCGCCGCGCACATAAGCGCCAGCGCCCTTTTTGAAAGCTGAAGCTGCCTGCGGAACAGCGCGCAGCCAAGGGCGCACAGGGCCTCGTACAAAGCCAGGTTGACAGCAAGGTACAAAATGGCGGGCAGCGAAAGCAGCGCGCCCAGGTACCCGAACACAGAGGAATACCCGGCGGGCAGCGGCGAGGTGAAAATGCGGAACAGCATAAAAAAGCAGAAAACAAAGGGCAAAAGCGCCAAAGCAATGTAGGCAATGCGGAAGTGATACAGCAAGGGGTCGATGCGGGCGCCTGCCTGCTGGTTTTTCATATCGGTGTCCCTCCAGTCTTTTTTTGAAACGGCGGGCACAGGCAGGCCCGCCTGTCCTCGCTTCTCTTTTATATATTTTGTATCATACTTTCTGTTTTTTGTAAAGAAAACACTTGCAAAATAAATAAAATTTGCCCATTTTGAGGTAAGCCTCACCGCCCGCCGCGCGCGGCGCCCAAAGCCGAAAAAAGGCGGCGCGTCCGGCACCATCGGCGCGCCGGGGGGCAAAAAAGCAGGGCCCGCCCGCGGGGCGCGGGCCCAAACCGCCAGGGCGCCTTTTTGTTTTGGCCTACCTCACCGCCACCACCACGCTTTCTGCCGCCTTACCGCCGCCGGTGCCGCTGTGGCGCCGCAAAAGGGCCGCCGGGCCCGGCCTGTGCGCGCCCTGCCGCCTGCCCCGGGGCCAGGCCCGCAGCCGGAAAAGCGCACACAGCAAAAACCCCCGGCCCCGGGTGCCGGGGCTGGGGGTTCTTCTTTCGTCAGGCCGGGGCCCGGTTGCTCTGTTTTCCGCTGTGCGCGGTTTTGCACAAAAAAGCAAAGCCCACCCTGCCGTCTGCGCCAAACCAAAACCTACCTCTTTGGCAGGTGGGTGCCCTGCCATGGGTTTCATGCTCCCTTCTTCCGCAACGGCGGGAGGTCTGCAATCCCTCCACGGACACCGGGCTCCCGATGATTGGTTAGTAGGATTTAACGTAGGCGCAACAAATCGCACAGGGCAGGCGGTTGCCGTTTTCAGGGCGCGGCGCCGTGCGGGCCGCCCTGTTTAAAAAAGGGGCGGCGGCGCGCCGCGCCGGGTTACAGCTCGATATCGTACAGCTCTTCCAGGCGCGCGGCAAACACCTCGCTCACCGCGGCCAGCTCTTCATCATCCTCTACAATGTCCAAAAACTCTTCGCCGTTTTCTTCCGTCACGCGCATGATAATCAGCTGCGCGTCCTCTTCCAGCATTTTTTCCGGGTCTTCCACATAGGGCACCACGGCAAGGTAGTGCTCGCCGTTGTGGTCCACCGTGTCAATCACTTCGCACTGGTGCTCCTGCCCGGCCTCATCCTCCAGGGTAATCAGGTCCGGCGTATAATCCAGCTCTTCCTGCGGCAGAGCGTTCTGCTGTTCATCCATTCGGGTTTCTCCTTTTTGTGGGCCGGCGCGCGCCGGCCGCGCAATTTCTTTTTCTATATTGTAGCTTACGCAGGTGCCGCCGTCAAGATGTCCCGCGCATTTGCGCTGTGCGGCGCGCTGTGGTATGATGGTTCTGTCAGCGGCCGGGGCCCATCGCTTCCGGCGCGCTGCCAACCCTGCCAAAAAGGAGGCGGAAGCCTTTGAAAAAGATATTGTGCGCCGCGGTGTGCGCGGCGCTGAGCCTCTCGCTGTTCGGGTGCAGCGGCGAAGAGCAGCCCGGCCCCGGCGGAAGCACCACGCGCCGGGCCGTAAGCTCGGGCGAGCTTCAGTTCACCCAGCCCGCCGAGGGCGCGCCCATTGCCACCATCTCCACCACCATGGGGGACATCACGGTGGTATTATACCCCGATCAGGCGCCCATGGCGGTGGAAAATTTTACGGGCCTTGCCAATTCCGGCTATTACAATCAAATGCCCATCTCCCGCATTGTGGAGGGGTTTTGCGTGCAGACGGGCCTTGGCGCGGCTGACACCGGCGAAGGCACCACCACCTGGGGCCAGGGCGCCTTTCCGAATGAGATTACCGACGCGCTGCACCACTATGCCGGCGCGCTGGCCACGGCCAACGGCGGCCAGGGCGGCACGGGCAACCTCAGCCAGTTCTATTTTGTGCAGTGCGCGCAGGACAGCGTCTCCCGCGCGGACGCCAGCGCGCTGAAAGAGGCGGGCGTACGCGAAGAGGTGGCAGACGCCTACCAAAGCGCGGGCGGCGCGCCCTACCTGGACGGGCAGGACACCGTGTTCGGCCAGGTGATTGCCGGCATGGACGTGCTGGACGCCATTGCCGCCGTGCCCTGCGATGAAAACGGCGTGCCCACCGAGGCCGTGACGGTGAACAGCGTCACCATCGGCGCCTACAGCGCCGCCGTGTATGCGCCGCAAAGCGGTTCGCAAAGCACGGGCGGGGCCTCCTCTGCCAGCGGGCAAAGCGCCCCGGCCTCGGCCCCGGCGTCCGCCGCCTCCTGACGGAAAGCGGCTTTCCGCGCAGGGCCGCGCACGGCGCGGGTGCCCCGCCGCTTTTCCTGCCCTGCCGCTTTGCAGCCCCGCCGGGCCATATGGCCTGCGGCGGGGCTGTTTTGGTTTGTGCGCGGCGGCACAGGCGGCTTTTGTAGTGCATCTTGCGCAAAGCGCGCGGGCATGCGCGGCGCGCAGCGCCCGCAAAAGCGGGCGGCACATCACGTTCCCTGCCGCCGCGCCGCGCACGGCGCGGCGCGAATCATAAGCACCGGCCGTTGGGTTTCTTTTACAACAAAAAGCCCCCTGCCAAGGCGTTGGCGGGGGCCTTTTCTGTTCTATGCGCGCTTTGCTTTGGGGCGCGCTTTGCTTTGCGGGCCGGGGCACGTGGCGGGGCCGCCGCCCTGTGTGCCCGGCAGGGCCGGCGTGCGCCGGAAAGTGCAAGCCCGTCGCCGCAAAAAGCCGGGCGCGCGGAACGGCTGCTACCGTCCCGCGCGCCCGGCGCTCTGTTTTTCAAACAATGCGAATCTCATCCATTCGCCAAGGGTGCGGCGTCTGTGCCGCCGGGCACATGCCGCGCTTTCGCCCGGTTTCACCCGGCTGGCAAATTACACCACCAGCTCTTCGTCCGCTTCCTCTTCGGGCGCGGCGAACTCGGCGGCGCGCGGGTCCTGCGCTTCCAGGCGCTGCTCCACCTCGGGCAGGCCGGTGCCCGCCGGGATGAGCTTGCCGATGATGACGTTCTCCTTCAGGCCCATCAGCGGGTCCACTTTGCCCTTGATGGCGGCGTCCGTCAGCACGCGCGTCGTCTCCTGGAAGGAGGCGGCAGAGAGGAAGGAATCCGTGGCCAGCGAGGCCTTGGTGATGCCCAGCAGCACGCTTTGGCCCGTGGCCAGGCGCAGGCCCTCTTCCCCGGCCGCCATGCGCGCGGCCACTGCCTCGTTGGCGTCGCGGAAATCGGCCTTATCCACCGTAGAGCCCTCGATGAGGTTGGTGGAACCGGCGTCCTCCACGCGCACCTTGCGCATCATCTGCAGCACAATCACTTCAATGTGCTTGTCGCAGATATCCACGCCCTGCAGGCGGTACACCTTCTGCACCTCGCTGATGAGGTAGTTCTGCACGGCAATGGGGCCCTTGATGGCCAGAATGTCCTGCGGGTAGGCAAAGCCCTCGGTGATGAGGTCGCCCGCCTCCAGCTCGTCGCCGTCGGAAATGCGCACGCGCTGGCCAAACGGAATGAGGTAGCTCTTTTCCGTGGGCGCGCCGTTCTCGTCCACGCCCTGCACCACCACATGGCGGTTTTTCTTCGTGTCGTCAATGCTGGCCTTGCCCGCAATCTCTGTCATAATGGCAAGGTTCTTCGGGCGGCGGCTTTCAAACAGCTCTTCCACGCGCGGCAGGCCCTGGGTGATATCCTCGGCGGAAGCGATGCCGCCGGTGTGGAACGTGCGCATGGTAAGCTGGGTGCCCGGCTCGCCAATGCTCTGCGCGGCAATGATGCCCACGGCCTCACCCACTTCCACCAGGTTGCCGTTGGCAAGGTTGGCGCCATAGCACTTGGCGCACACGCCGTGCTTGGCCTGGCAGCACAGCACGCTGCGAATTTCCACTTTTTCGATGCCGGCGTCCACCACTTTCTGGGCGTCCCCGGCCGTCATCATGTGGTCGGCGCGCACCAGCACCTCGCCCGTCTCGGGGTGCACAATGTCGTGCACGGCAAAACGGCCCTCCAGGCGCTCGGCCAGCTTTTCAATCATCTCGTTGCCTTCGCGGATGTCCGACACCACAATGCCCTGGGTGGCGCCGCAGTCGTCCTCGCGGATGATGACGTCCTGCGAGACGTCCACCAGGCGGCGCGTCAGGTAGCCCGAGTCCGCCGTGCGCAGGGCCGTGTCGGCCAGGCCCTTTCGGGCGCCCTTGCCGGCAATGAAATATTCCAGAATGTTCAAGCCCTCGCGGTAGTTGGCGCGAATGGGAATTTCGATGGTGCGGCCCGAGGTGTTGGCAATCAGGCCGCGCATGCCGGCCAGCTGGCGAATCTGCGCCATGCTGCCGCGGGCGCCGGAATCGGCCATCATGAAGATGGGGTTGCGGGCGTCCAGGTTGGCCTGCAGGGCGCTGGCCACGTCCTCGGTGGTCTTCGACCAGATTTTGATAACGCTGGCATAGCGCTCTTCGTTGGAGATAAGGCCCTTGTTGTACTGCTTTGTCACCTTGGTAATCTGCTCTTCGGCGCTTTGCAGCAGCTCGGCCTTCTGCGGCGGAATCACCGCGTCGCTCACGGCCACGGTGATGGCGGCCTTGGTGGAATATTTGTAGCCCTGGGCCTTGATGCGGTCCAGCATTTCGGCCGTCACGGCGGTGCCGTGGGTGTGGATGCAGCGCTCGATAATCTGGCCCAGCTTCTTCTTGTTCACAAGGAAGCTCACTTCATACTCGAATATGCCGTCCGGCGTGCTGCGGTCCACAAAGCCCAGGTCCTGCGGGATGGGCGTGTTGAAGATGATGCGGCCGGCGGTGGTGTCCACCAGCTTCGAGCGCGTTTCGCCGCCCACTTCCAGCGTGCGGCGCACCTTGATGGGCGCCTGCAGGGTGATGACGCCCTCCTGGTAGGCCATGATGGCCTCGTTCTCGTCGCGGAACACCTTGCCCTCGCCCTTGTCGCCCTCGTTCACCATGGTGAGGTAATAGCTGCCCAGCACCATGTCCTGCGTGGGCACCGTCACGGGCTTGCCGTCGGCGGGCTTCAAAAGGTTGCCCGAGGCCAGCATCAGCATGCGCGCCTCGCGCTGTGCCTCCACCGAAAGGGGCACGTGCACGGCCATCTGGTCGCCGTCAAAGTCGGCGTTGAAGGCGGTGCACACCAGCGGGTGCAGCTTGATGGCGCGGCCCTCCACCAGCACGGGCTCGAAGGCCTGAATGCCAAGGCGGTGCAGCGTGGGCGCGCGGTTCAGCATAACGGGGTGGCCCTTGATGACGTATTCCAGCGAATCCCACACTTCGGTGCGGGTGCGCTCTACCATTTTGCGGGCCGATTTGATGTTGTTGGCAATGCCCTTTTCCACAAGGTCCTTCATCACAAAGGGCTTGAACAGCTCCAGCGCCATCTCTTTGGGCAGGCCGCACTGATACATCTTCAGCTCCGGCCCCACCACAATGACGGAACGGCCGGAATAGTCCACGCGCTTGCCCAGCAGGTTCTGGCGGAAGCGGCCCTGCTTGCCCTTCAGCATGTCCGAAAGGCTCTTCAGCGGGCGGTTGTTGGGGCCCGTCACCGGGCGGCCGCGGCGGCCGTTGTCAATCAGGGCGTCCACGGCCTCCTGCAGCATGCGCTTTTCGTTGCGCACAATGATGTCGGGCGCGCCCAGCTCCAGCAGGCGTTTGAGGCGGTTGTTGCGGTTGATGACGCGGCGGTACAAATCGTTCAAATCGCTTGTGGCAAAGCGGCCGCCGTCCAGCTGCACCATGGGGCGGATATCGGGCGGAATGACGGGGATGACGTCCATAATCATCCACTCGGGCCGGTTGCCCGACACGCGGAACGCCTCCACCACTTCCAGGCGCTTCAACAGGCGCATGCGCTTTTGGCCGCTGGCGCTCTCCATCTCGTCGTGAAGCTGGGCGCTCAGCGCGTCCAGGTCTATTTTCGCCAGCAGTTCCTGAATGGCCTCGGCGCCCATGGCGGCCTTGAACTCATCCTCATAGCGCTCGCGCATGTCGCGGTATTCCTTCTCGCTCAGAAGCTGCTTTTCCTCCAGCGGCGTCATGCCGGGGTCTGTCACAATATACGCGGCAAAATACAGCACCTTTTCCAGAAGGCGGGGCGAGAGGTCCAGCATAAGGCCAATGCGGCTGGGGATGCCCTTGAAATACCAGATATGGCTTACCGGGGCGGCCAGCTCAATGTGGCCCATGCGCTCGCGGCGCACCTTGGCGCGCGTCACTTCCACGCCGCAGCGGTCGCAAATTTTGCCCTTGTAGCGGATGCGCTTATATTTGCCGCAGTGGCACTCCCAGTCCTTCGTGGGCCCAAAAATGCGCTCGCAGAACAGGCCGTCGCGCTCCGGCTTCAGGGTGCGGTAGTTGATGGTCTCGGGCTTCTTCACTTCGCCGTAGCTCCATTCGCGGATCTGATCCGGCGAGGCAAGGCCGATCTTGATAGAATCGAATGCGTTGAATTCCATGAATCGAACCCTTTCTTTCTCGATGTTCCTGTTTCGTGAAAGCGGCCGCGCGCTGTGCCCTCAGCGCGGCGCGCGGCGCCGGTGTTAGTCTTCTTCGCCGTCTGCGCTGTCCGCAAACAGGTCGTCCATGGCGAAGCTGTCGTCCTCGGGTCCCTCGGCGTCCTCCACGTCTTCGATGCTGTAGTCGTCGTTCAGCTCGCTCTCCACCATCACGTCGTCGCCAATGGAAAGCTCGGAATGGTCGAAGCCCACATCGTCGTCGTCATAGTTCTGCTTGATGTCGATCTCGTTGCCGTCCTTATCCTGCACGCGCATGTCAAGGCCAAGGCTCTGCAGCTCTTTCATCAGCACGCGGAACGCCTCCGGAATGCCCGGCTGCGGCACGGGCTGGCCTTTCACAATGGCCTCGTACGTCTTCACGCGGCCCACCACGTCGTCCGATTTGACGGTAAGAATCTCCTGCAGGGTATAGGCGGCGCCGTAGGCCTCCAGGGCCCACACCTCCATCTCGCCAAAGCGCTGGCCGCCAAACTGCGCCTTGCCGCCCAGCGGCTGCTGGGTAACCAGGCTGTACGGGCCGGTGCTGCGCGCGTGGATTTTGTCGTCCACCAGGTGGTGCAGCTTCAAATAATACATATAGCCCACGGTAACGGGGTTGTCGAACTTTTCGCCCGTGCGGCCGTCGTACACCACGCTCTTGCCGTCCTCGGAAAGGCCCGCCTCGCGGAACATCTCGCGGATATCCGCCTCGTGCGCGCCGTCAAACACCGGCGTCATCACCTTCCAGCCAAGGGCCTTGGCGGCATAGCCCAGGTGCACTTCCAGCACCTGGCCAATGTTCATGCGGCTGGGCACGCCCAGCGGGTTCAGCACAATGTCCAGCGGGGTGCCGTCCTCCAGGAAGGGCATATCCTCCTGCGGCAGAATGCGGGACACAACGCCCTTGTTGCCGTGGCGGCCGGCCATCTTGTCGCCCACGCTGATTTTGCGCTTCTGGGCAATATAGCAGCGCACCACTTCGCGCACGCCGGGCTGCAGCTCGTCGCAGTTTTCGGGCGTGAACACCTTCACGTCCACAATAATGCCGTATTCGCCGTGCGGCACGCGCAGGCTGGTGTCGCGCACCTCGCGCGCCTTTTCGCCAAAGATGGCGCGCAGAAGGCGCTCTTCCGCGGTAAGCTCTGTCTCGCCCTTCGGCGTCACCTTGCCCACCAGAATGTCGCCCGCCGTCACCTCGGCGCCAATGCGAATGATGCCGCGCTCGTCCAAATCTTTCAGGGCGTCCTCGCCCACGTTCGGAATATCGCGCGTAATCTCCTCGGGGCCAAGCTTCGTCTCGCGGCTCTCAATCTCGTACTCTTCAATGTGAATGGAGGTGTACACGTCCTCGCGCACAATCTTCTCGTTGATGAGCACGGCGTCCTCGTAGTTGTAGCCCTCCCACGTCATAAAGCCGATGAGGGCGTTTTTGCCCAGGCTGATCTCGCCGTTCTTGGTGGCGGGGCCGTCGGCAATCACCTGGCCCTTCAGCACCTTTTCGCCCTTGTCCACAATGGGGCGCTGGTTGATGCACGTGCCCTGGTTCGAGCGCATAAACTTGATGAGCTCGTATTCGTCCGTGGTGGTTTTGGACGTGCGCACAATAATCTTGTCCGCCGTCACCTTTTCCACCACGCCGTCGTTTTTGGCCAGCACGCACACGCCCGAGTCGCACGCGGCCTTATACTCCATGCCCGTGGCCACAATGGGCTGCTCGGTCACCAGCAGGGGCACGGCCTGGCGCTGCATGTTCGAGCCCATCAGCGCGCGGTTGGCGTCGTCGTTTTCCAGGAAGGGAATCATGGCCGTGGCCACGGAAACCACCATCTTCGGCGAGACGTCCATAAAGTCGGCGCGGCTGCGGTCCACTTCCAAAATCTCGTCGCGCCAGCGGCACGAAACGCGCTCGCGCAAAAAGTGGCCCTCCTCGTCCAGCGGCTCGTTGGCCTGCGCCACAATGTATTCGTCCTCCACGTCCGCCGTCATATACACAACTTCGTCCGTCACCACGCCGCGCTCTTTGTCAATGCGGCGGTAGGGCGCCTCAATAAAGCCGTATTCGTTAATTTTGGCAAAGGTGGCAAGGTACGAAATCAGGCCGATGTTCGGGCCTTCCGGCGTCTCGATGGGGCACATGCGGCCATAGTGCGAATAGTGCACGTCGCGCACCTCGAAGCCCGCGCGGTCACGCGACAGGCCGCCCGGGCCCAGGGCCGAAAGGCGGCGCTTGTGCGTCAGCTCGGCAAGGGGGTTGTTCTGGTCCATAAACTGGCTCAGCGGCGAAGAGCCGAAGAACTCCTTCACCGCGGCCACCACCGGGCGGATGTTGATGAGCGCCTGCGGCGTCACAACCTCCATGTCCTGCGCCTGCAGCGTCATGCGCTCGCGAATGACGCGCTCCATGCGCGAAAAGCCAATGCGGAACTGGTTTTGCAAAAGCTCGCCCACGCTGCGGATGCGGCGGTTGCCCAAATGGTCAATGTCGTCGGTGGTGCCAAGGCCGTGGCCCAGGTTGTTCAAATAGTTCACCGAGGCGAAGATGTCGTCCACCGTCACCGTCTTGGAAATCAGCTTGTCGTGGTTTTTGCGCAGCAGTTCCTTCTGCTCGTCCACATTCTCCGTCTCGTCCAGAATGGCGCGCAGCCCGGCAAAGCTGACGCGCTCGTTGATGCCGCACTCGGCCGGGTCGAACGAAAGGAACTCTTTCGCGTCCACCGTGCCGTTGGTGAACACCTTCACTTCCTTGCCGTCCACCGTCAGGTACACCAGGCTTACGCCCGCGGCCTCGGCGGCGGCGGCCGTCTCTTTGCTCACCTTTTCGCCCGCGGCGGCCAGCAGCTCGCCCGTCAGCGGGGCAATGATGTCGCGCGCAGCCACATGGCCGGCAATGCGCTTGGCAAGCGCCAGCTTCTGGTTCATTTTATAGCGGCCAAAGCGCGAAAGGTCATACCGGCGTGCGTCAAAGAACAGGCTGTTCAAATGGCTCTGCGCGCTCTCCACCGTGGGGGGCTCGCCCGGGCGCAGCTTGCGGTACGTCTCCAGCAGGCCCTCTTCCTCGCTGGTGGTGGGGTCTTTGGCCAGGGTGGCCTCAATGCGCTCGTCGTCGCCGAAGAAATCGCGGATGCGCGCGTCGTCGCCCAGGCCCAAAGCGCGCAGGAACACCGTCACCGGAATTTTGCGGTTTTTATCAATGCGCACATAGAACACGTCGTTCGAATCCGTCTCAAACTCAAGCCATGCGCCGCGGTTGGGGTTCATGGTGGCGGTAAACAGCTCTTTGCCCGTTTTGTCGTAGCTTTTGCCGAAATACACGCCCGGGCTGCGCACCAGCTGCGAGACAATGACGCGCTCGGCGCCGTTGTACAGGAACGTGCCGGAATCCGTCATCAGCGGGAAATCGCCCATGAAGATCTCCTGCTCTTTCACCTCGCCCGTCTCTTTGTTCAGCAGGCGTGCGGTGACGCGCAGCGGCGCGGCATAGGTGGCGTCGCGCTCTTTGCATTCCTTGATGGTGTATTTGGGCTGGGAGTCCAGGCGGTAGTCGATGAAATCCAGCACAAGGTTGCCGGAATAATCCTCGATGGTGGAAATATCGCGGAAGACCTCTTTCAGGCCCTCTTTCAAAAACCAGTTGTACGAGTTTTTCTGCACCTCGATGAGGTTCGGCATGTCGATGACTTCATCGATGCGCGAAAAGCTCATGCGCTCGGTTTTGCCAAGTTGTACGGGCTTGACTTTCACCATAATTTGCGACCACTCCTTATTTTTTCAGCATGTTCCGCTTCTTCGTAACACCGCGTAAAGCGGCCCTTCTGCCGGGGCAAAAATCGTCAAAATGCACAAATATTTTCGGCATTTTTTTGGCGCAGGGGCAGACAAGGCCATGATGATACATGATAAGCATTATAAGACGGAAAAAACGCGCCGTCAAGGGAAAAACCAAAAAAATAAAGCCCAAAAACGCAATTGGTTCACCCGGGTGCGTGTGTTGTTTTTTGCGCACAGGGCTTTTGCACAGCCCCACCGCGCGGCGCGCGCGGGCCCGGCAATAGCACGGCGCAGCCCCCTGCGCGCAGGCGCGCGGCAGGCGTGCAGCACTGTGCGCGGGGAGGGGAGCAAACACCCCGGCAAGCCGCACCGCACGGTGCGCGGCTGTGCCATGCCTTCCCTGCCCCGCGCCCCAGGCCGCTGTGCGCCAAAGGGGCCCGCGGGCCCCACACAGGCCACCGGCCCGCCTTGCCCGCCAGCCCGCTTTGCCCTTCTGCCCTTCCCGGGCAGGGGCGGCACCCCGGCAGCGCAAAGCCCCGCGCGCGGCCGGCTGGCCGCACGCGGGGCGAAACTTATCTGCCTTTTTCCGGGCGCGGGGCCCGGCTTATTTTCTGGCTGCAAGGGCCGCAAAATCCACGGCCGCAAGCTCTTCGTTGATGCGCTGGGAAATGCGGCACATCTCGCGCCGGAAGGCGCAGGTGTCATGCGCGCTGCGGTTGCACGCCGCGCTGTCGTCTGCACAGCGCGTCAGCCGCCACGGGCCCTCCACCACGTCAATCACGTCCTTCAGGCTGATGTCCTTTGCGCTGCGCGCCAGCTCGTAGCCGCCGCGGTTGCCCTTAAAGCTGGATACCAGCCCACCCTGGGCCAGCTTGCCCAGTATTTTCAGGGCAAAGCGCAGCGAAATGCACATCTCTTCGCTGATGCTGCGCGCGTCGCGCCGCGCCCCGCTTTTGGCAAGGCAATACACAATGCGAATGGCGTAATCCGTCTCCTGCGTGATATACACCGGCCCGGCCTCCTTTTAACTATACCGTTTCACTATAGTTTAATATAACAGGCCGGGCGCGGTTTGTCAAACCTCATTCCAGCGGAAAGGCCGTGCCGTTCACCTCCACAGCGGTTATCTGCTCCATATCCTGCGCCTGCAAAAGCTGAATAATCAGGCTGTCCTGTGCCTGAAAGCGCCTGCCCGGCACGCCCGCGGCGCCCTGCTGAATGTCCCACCGGCTTACAATGGGCAGGCGCGTGCCGTCTGCAAAGCACAGCGCCACGGGCACATCCATCAGGGCGGCCCGGCCGCTGTCCGCCGCTGGCTCTGCAAGCTGCAGGTACACCGAAATGGGCGAAAGCTCCAGCGTTTCCAGCGGGGTTTCCAGGCCCGCCTGGGCGGGCCCTTCCAGCAGGCTGACGCCCGCGGGCTCGTATTCCAGCCGGAAGGCAAAGCTGAAATGCCCCGGCACCACGGCGTCCCCGTCGTGCAGGCGCTCGCCCGCGCCGGGGGCCGAGTTGTGGTACATGTTCCACAGCTCTATCTGCGCCGTCCGCCCGCTCAGCGGGGTGGACACGCTGGCCATCAGCACAAAGCGAAGCTGGTTTTCGGCCGCCTGCCCGCCGGGCAGGGCCTGAAGGGTGACGGCCGTGGCGTCCGGCGCGTCTGTTTGAAACGAGGCCACGTCAAAATTATATTCCTGCGCGCTTTGCAGCTGCGTGCCCGGCGGCGCGGTGACGGTGAAGGGAATATACACGCAGTGGTTGTCGCCCAGCACGCCCTCCAGCGTAATAGAGGCGTCCCCCACCGTCTGCGTCAGGCCCAGGCCCTGGCTCAGCTCGCCCAAAAGGGGCAGTTGCTGCTGCTCAAAGCCCAAAAAGGCCGCAAAGTCTGCGCCCCAGGCAAAGGCGCCCGCCGCCCCGGCCGCCAGCACGCCGCAGGCCAGCGCCGCCGCCAGCAGCAGGGCGGCCATGCGCTTTCCGCCGCGGGCACGGCGCCGCGGTGTGCCCGCCTCAGGCGCGGTGCCGCCTCCTGCCTGCGCGGGCGCGGCGGCCAGCAGCCGCCGAAGCTGCGCCGCCTGCTGCGCCTCGCCCAGCGGCACGGGGGCATATTCCTCCGGGCGCACGGTGGCCCGGTTCAGCGCGTCGTATTCGTTTTTCATTTTTCACCGCTCCTTTCCCGCAGGCGGGCCAGCCGTTGCCGGGCACGGGCCACCCGCGTGTTCACAGCGCCCACGCTGATGCCGCGCGCGGCGGCCAGCTCGGCCGGGGTGCTGCCGTAAAAATACCGGCCCAGCAGAAGGGCGCGGTCCTCGGCGGGCAGGCCGCGGAACATATCTTCCAGCTCCAGCGCAAAATATTCGTCCGCCGTGTGGCCCACCAAACGCTCCAGCTCCTGCGCGCCGCCCGCCGGGCGGGTGCGCGCGGCCCGGCGCACCGCGTCAATGGCGCGGTAGCGCGCCACGGCGTTCAAAAGCCCGCCGTATTCGCGCACAAGCTGTTCGGCTGCGTCTTCCTGCCGCCTCGCAAGGGCCGCCGCCAGCGCCTGTTCTGTTTGATAAGGATGCATTGCCTCCACCTCTTGCCTGTGTTTGCATTTTGAAAGCGCCTTCCTCTTTCTGTACGCACAAAGCGGGCCGTTTCTTACATTCACGCTTCATAATTACAAAAAAAATTCCCAAAGGGCCCTTGTCGGGCGTCTTTGGGGTGGCCTTGGGCCGGCGCGGCACACGGCCAAAAGCCGGCGTGCCGCGCCGGTTTCTTTTTTCCTTCGCCGGCTCAGCCGCCGTACGGGCCGCTTTGTGCGGCGGGCGCGGAATCATTCCATTGTGTGCCGGGCAAATCGGTCGCAAACTGCCCGCTTACTGCGGGCACATAATAGGCGCCGTACACGGTGCAGCCCGGGGCGCAGTTCTGCTGCGCCTCTTCGGGCAGCTTTACCCAAAAGCGGTACCACGGGGCGTACACCTCGCTGCCCTCGCGGTAGCAAAGCTGCACCGCGGCAATGTCCGCCTCGCTTTGCACCGCATAGGGCGCGCCGGCCAGGCACTGCCCCTGCAGCAGCAGGGCCTGCGCCTCGCTTTGCGAAAGAAGCGGGTATTCCCCCAGCGCCTCGCCCAGCTGCGGCGGCTCGTAAAAAATGGTGCCGCCCTCCCCGGTGGAAAAGCTCAGCTGCCCGCAGCTTGCAAACGCCAGCTGCTGCGCCAGCGGGGCGGCAGAGTCCCACACAGCGTGCGTCAGGCGCAGCGCGCCGTCAAAGGCATAGTCCGTCCGCACGGCGGCCTGCGGGGCCTGCATGCCCAGCGCCGTACCATATTCGTCCGCAAGCTGCTGCACGGCCGCGGCATACGCCTGCATATCGCCGCCATCCAGCGCCGCATCAAAGCCCCCGGACAGCTCTATGCGCACACCGCCGCCGCGCGACGCCGTCACCACGGCGCCGTTCGTGCACACGGCCGCGGCGCTGTCCGGCGCAAGGTTGTAGTCCAGCTGGGCCTGTTTTTCGGCCGCCGCCTCGGGCGTGTCCTCCTCAGAGGGCAGCAGCCCTGCCTCTTCAAACCTTTCCAGCGTGGCCTGCCTCTGTTCCTCGGTAGGCGAAACCTCCACGCTTTCCACCGCAAGGCCCAGCGCCTGTGCCGTCTGGCGGGCCAGGGTGCAAAGCTCTTCCTCCGTGTATGTGCGCGCGCCGGTGGCATCCGCCGGGCGCGCGTTCTCGTACACCGGCAGCGAAGCGGGCGTCTCGCCGCTGCTTACGGGCCAGGCCGTGGGCACAAGCTCGCTTTCGCTTTGCACCATCACGGCCTCCATGCCAAGGCCCGCGCCGCCTGCCTCCTCCAGCGAAAAGCCGGGCAGTGCGCCGCTTTCGGGCGCCGCGCCGGCCCCGGCGCCCGCGCTTTCCTCCTGCGCGGCGGGCGCGCCGCTGCTTTGCAGGCTGTCCTTCGCCTGCTGTGTTCCCCCGCTGGCAAGGCCGCCCCGGGGCACGGCGGTGCCCAGCACGGCCGCGGCCAAAAGCACAGCGCACGCCGCCGTGGCAAGCCCCGCGCCAAAACGCACGGGCGGCCGCCTTTTCACCGGCTGTGCGGCGGCCACGGCGTCCTGCAGCATGGCTTCGTCCACTTCGCCAATGGCGCGAAACAATGTTTCTGCCCTCACACTTCCACCCCCTGCTGCTGTAAGTAGGCCCGCAGGCGCTGGCGCGTGCGGCACAAAAGCGTGCGCGCCTTTGTCTCGGTAATGCCAAGGCGCCCGGCGGCCTCGCGCACGGGCATGCACAGAAAATAGCGCATCAAAAACAGCCTGCGCGCCGTGGGCTTCTGTGTGCCCAAAAAGCGCTCTATCAGCCCCGCAAGCTCTTTTGCGTCCAGCCCGTCCTCCACACGGCCGGGCGCGGCAGGCTGTGCGCCGCACTCTTCCAGCTCGCTCAGCAGGGCCTGCGCCGCGCCGCCGCCGCGCTTTTGGGCGCTTTCAAAGGCGGCCTTATCCAGCGCAAGGTTGCGCGTAATGCGCCCCAGAAACGGCGCCAGAAAGCATGGCCGCGCCGTGGGCATGGCGTTCCACGCGCGCAGCCAGGTGTCGTTCACACACTCCTCTGCGTCCTCGCGCACGGGCACCAGCCGCCCGGCAATGGCAAGGCAATATGCGCCGTATTTTTCCTGTGTGTGCCCAATGGCCTCCGGCGCGCGCTGCCAATACAGCTCCACAATGGCCGCATCCTCCACAGGGCCCTCCTCCTTTCCGCATGTGCATGCAAGGGCATGCGTGCCCGCGCGGGGCCGCGCGCCCCGCGCATTTTGCTTTCGTTCTACCTGTAAACACGGCATATGCCCCGCATTTGTGGCATTTTTCGCGCCCTGCGCGCCTTTTTTGCCGCACAGCGCGCGCAAAAAGGCCGCGGCCGGGCTGTGCGCCCCCGCCGCGGCCCTGTGCTTACAGGCACATCTCGTAAATTTTTTTCACATCCGCCGCACCCAGGCCCACATAGGCCTCGTTTTGCAGCGCGGGCGTGGCGGCCTTTTGGGCCATTTCGTCAAAGCGCTCGGGGCCAATGCCCACCTCGCGCAGCGTGGCGGGCAGGTGCAGCTCTTCCACAAAGAAGCGCCGGGTGGCGTCAATGGCGCGGCGCGCAAGTTCCATTTGCCCCAGCGCGGCGTCCAGGCCCCACACGTTCACGCCGTATTCGGCAAACTTGGGCGCCGTGGCCTCGCTTAGCACATAGCGCATCCACGCCGGCGTCAGAATGGCCAGGCCCACGCCGTGCGTAATGTCATAGCAGGCCGAAAGCTGGTGCTCCATGGTGTGCACACTCCACGGGCACTCTTTGCCCAGGGCAATGGTGCCGTTGATGGCGTGGCTGGAGGCCCACATCAGGTTGGCCCGGGCGGTGTAATCGTCCGGCGTGCGCAGGGCAATGGGCCCAAAGTGGATGCACGTTTTCAAAATGGCCTCGGCCATTCTGTCCTGCAAATAGCCCGTCTGGCAGCGCGAAAAATACGTCTCCAGCGTGTGGCTCATAATGTCCGCCGTGCCGGCCGCCGTCTGGTTTGCGGGCACGGTGAAGGTGTAGGCAGGGTCCAGCACGCTGGCCACGGGGCGCATGGCCGGGTGGGCAATGCTGCGCTTTTCGCTTGTCTGCCAGTTGGAAATAACGGCCACGTCGTCCATCTCCGAGCCGGTGGCCGAAAGCGTCAGCACGCTGAACACCGGCAGCACCTGCGTCACCGGGGCCTTGCGCTCAATCAGGTCCCACGCGGGGCCGCTGTAAAAGCGGGCCGCCGCCACCACCTTGGCGCAGTCGATGGTGCTGCCGCCGCCCACGGCCAGCACGCCGCCCAGGCCGTGCTGGCGGCACAGCGCGGCGCCCCTGTCCACCGTGGTGGTGCGGGGGTTGGGCTCTACCCCGGCCAGCTCCACATACGAAATGCCCGCCTCGCACAGCGCGCTTTGCACCTGGGCCAGCAGGCCCGTGCGCTTGACAGAGCCGCCGCCATAGCACAATAAAACCTTGTCAGTATGCCGGCGGATGGCTGCAGGCAGCTTGGCCAGCTGCCCGCGGCCAAAGAAAATTTCCGTGCCAATGTGGTAATCAAAATTCAGCATATCCCTCTTCCTTTCTATGTGCCCGGCGCGCGTGCAAAAGCGGCAAGGTTGCCCCGGCCGTGCGGCTTAATCCAGAAAATCGCGCAGCTTTTTCGAGCGGCTGGGGTGGCGCAGCTTGCGCAGGGCCTTGGCCTCTATTTGGCGGATGCGCTCGCGCGTGACGTTGAACTCTTTGCCCACTTCCTCCAGCGTGCGCGGGCGGCCGTCCTCCAGGCCAAAGCGCAGGCGCAGCACCTTTTCCTCCCGCGGGGTAAGGCTTTTCAAAACGCCCGAAAGCTGCTCTTTCAGCAGCGTGTGGCTGGCGGCCTCGGCGGGCATGGGGGCGTCCTCATCGGGAATAAAATCGCCCAAATGGCTGTCCTCTTCCTCGCCAATGGGCGTCTCCAGGCTCACGGGCTCCTGCGCCACGCGCATAATCTCGCGCACCTTGTCCACCGGCATTTCCAGCTCGGCGGCAATTTCGTCCGCCGTGGGCTCGTGGCCGTTGCGGTGCAAAAGCTGGCTGGACACCTTCTTCACCTTGTTGATGGTTTCCACCATGTGCACGGGAATGCGGATGGTGCGCGCCTGGTCTGCAATGGCGCGGGTGATGGCCTGGCGAATCCACCATGTGGCGTAAGTAGAAAACTTGAAGCCCTTGGTGTGGTCAAACTTTTCCACCGCCTTAATCAGGCCCAGGTTGCCCTCTTGAATCAGGTCCAGAAACTGCATGCCGCGGCCCACATAGCGCTTGGCAATGGACACCACCAGGCGCAGGTTTGCCTCGGAAAGGCGCTGTTTGGCCTTGTCGCCGTCCGGCCCGCCGCTTTGAATCTTCACGGCAAGGTCTATCTCTTCCTCCGGGCTCAAAAGCGGCACGCGGCCAATCTCTTTCAGGTACACCTTCACGGGGTCGTCAATGTTCACGCCCTCGGCGGAAAGCGCGCTCTCCAGCTCGTCCACCGTCTCTTCGGTAAGGGTAAACTCCTCCACGTCGGCATCGGGCTCGTCCACAATTTCAATGTTGTTCGCGTCCAGCGCCTCGTACAGCTTGTCCACCAGCTCTACTTCAAAGCCTATCTCCTCCAAAGCGTCGTTAATTTCTTTGGTGGTGATTTTCTGGTTGCGCTTGCCCAGCTCTACCAGGTTTGTGATGACGTTTTTCTTTTCTCCCATGGTATCTCCTTCTCGTGTTCATTGCTGTTGCGCAGCAGGCCGCGGCGGCCCGCTGCGCGCGGGTGGCTATTTCTTTTTTTCTTTCAGCTCGCGCAGGTAGCTGTCTATTTGCTGCGCCGTGCTGTGCGCGGCCGCCGCGCTGCCCGGCTGGCCGCCCTCGATGCGGGCAAGGTACATATCCACATCCTGCTCGGTAAAGCCCACGTCGTAGTTCTGCGCCAGAATGCGGCTGATCAGGGCCAGCGTCTCTTCGGGCAGGTGCCCCGCCAGCGAGGCAATGTCCGCCGTCTCGCCGGCGTCGTGCGCCGCCAGCACCAGCCGGTATGCCTGGCCCAGCCCTTCGTCCAAAAACTGCCCGGGCGCACAGCGCGCGGCCGCGCGCGGGCAGAACTCCGGTTTTTTCAACACCGCCGCCAAAAGCTGCTGCTGGGCAAAGGCCACGCCCAGCGCCCTGGCCCCGCCCTGGGAATAGGGCACCTTCACGCGGCCCGTGTTGCCCTCGGCCAGCAGCTCTTTCTGTTTTCTGGCCCGCTGGCGGTAACCCTGCGCCTTCACGGCGGCGGCCAGCTGCGTTAAAATGGCCGCCTTGTCCACGTCCGTCTGCTCGGAAAGGCGCCCGGCGTACACATCGCGCTCGGTGGCCGTCACGGCGCTCGACGCCAGCACGTCAATGGCCTCTTTCAAATAGCCCACGCGGCCGTCCGGCCTGGCAAGGTCGTATTTTGCGCGCCGCTTTTCCAGCTCATATTCCAGGGCGCCCGCGCTGCCGTCCACCAGCTGGGCAAACCGCTCGGGCCCGTATTTTTGAATGAATTCGTCCGGGTCTTTCGCGCCCGGAATGTTCAGCACCGATGTTTTCACCGGCGAGGCGCTGAACAGCTCGATGGCGCGGGCCGTGGCCTTCTGGCCCGCCTCGTCGGAATCGTAGCACAGCACCACCTCGTCGGCATATTCGCTCAAAAGCTTCACCTGCTCGGGCGTCAGGGCCGTGCCGCAGCCCGCCACCGCGGTGGTGAAGCCCGCCGCATGCAGGCTGATGACGTCCATATACCCTTCGCACAGGATATACCGCCGCACGTCGCTTTTTTTCGCCACGTTCAGCGCAAACAGCGTGCGGCTTTTTTTATACACCACCGTCTCGGGGCTGTTGATATATTTGGGCTTTTCCGGGCCCATGTTGCGCCCGCCAAAGGCAATGACATTGCCGCGCAAATCGAAAATGGGCACCATCACCCGGTTGCGGAACACATCGTACAGGCTGCCCTTTTCGCTGCGTTTCACAAGGCCAGAGGCCAGCATCTCCTCCTGCGTGTAGCCCAGCCCCCGCAAATGGTTGCGCACGGCGTGAAAGCTGTTGGGCGCATAGCCCAGGCCAAACCGCGTGATGACGGCGGGCGAAAGCCCGCGCGTCTCGCGCCAGTAGCGCCGCGCCGCGCGGCCCTCTTCGCTTTGCAGGCACTGCACAAAAAAGCGCGCCGCGTCTTTGTTGATGGACACAATGCGGCTGCGCAGGCGGCCGGCCTTGTCGTCCTCTTCCGGCATGGCCATGCCGGCGCGCGCGGCCAGCATTTTCACGGCCTCCACATAATCCACATTGTTTATTTTTTTGATGAAGGTGATCACGTCGCCCCCCGCGCCGCAGCCAAAGCAGTAAAAGCTCTGCGTCTCGGGGTACACCACAAACGAGGGCGTCTTTTCGCTGTGAAACGGGCAAAGGCCCGTGTAAGTGCGCCCGCGCCTGCGCAGCTGCACATAGCTTTGCGCCACGTCCACCATGTCGTTGCGCTGCACCAGCTCTTCAATATAGCTTTGCGGTATCATGCCTTTGCCTCCTCTCGCCGTAAAATGCGCCGCGCCCCGGCGCCGGGCGCCCTGCCGGGCCGGGCGCGGGCCGCCAAACTGCCCCCGCGGCCGGGCGCGTCAGGCGCGCTCAAAGCCCTGATAGCGCGTGCCCTGAAACGTCAGGCGGCCCCGGTCGCCCTCGGCCAGCATGCCGTATTCTTCGCCGCGCACGGCCAGCTCTATGCGGCTGCCGCTTTCCACCTCAAAGGTGGCGTAATAGCGGGTAAAGCCGCCCGTCATATCCGTCATGTCCCCGTGCGCCCTGGCGCCGCGGCTTACCTGCGTGCGCTTGGCCACCACCTCGGCCTCCACCGTCAAAACGGGCGCCGCGTTGTTGCGCCGCCACTGCCCGGCGCCGCGCACCAGCACCACCACAAACGTGAGGATGACAACGGCAAACACGCCAAAGAACAGAATGGGAAACAGCGTGTTCATCACCGAAAACATGCCAAAGGGCTCATCCATCCACATTCTACTCACCTCTCTGCGCTTTCGAAATCACAGGCAGGCCGTCCGGGCCTATCAGCGGCGTCACGCCGCCGGCCTGGCCAAACCAGGTGGCCAGGTATTCCACGCCGGTGGCCCTGTCCCGCAAAATGCGCACCTCGCTTGCCAGCCCCACGCTTTGCTGGTAAACCACCTCAAACCGCTTGCCCTCTTTCACAGGCCCACACCCCTTTCCTACAGCACGCCCCACTTCTGCGGGACAAACAGCTCTTCAAACGTGCGCACGGCATATTCATCGCTCATGCCGGAGATATAATCCGTCACGGCGCGGTCCACCCCTTCTTCCCACATGATGTACAGGTATGCCTGCGGCATGTGGGTGGGGTTGTCGTGAAAATGGGCATACAACGCCTCTATCAGCCCGTCCACCTTTTTCTCTTCCTTTTTGGCCACCTTGTCCACATACACGGTGCTGTACATAAACGCGTGCAGCGCCTCGTAGGCGGCCTGCCATTCGGGCGCCATGCCAATTTGCTCGGGCCCGTGGGCCACCACGGCCGCAATCAGGCTTGTGATGCGCTGCGATTTCGTCTCGCCCAGCGCCTGCGTAATTTCGCGCGGAATGTCGCCCGCGTGCAGCACGCCCGCCGCCATGGCGTCCTCAATGTCGTGGTTCATATAGGCGATATGGTCTGCATAGCGCACCACGCACCCCTCGCGCGTGTAGGGCCAGGTGCCCTTTGTGTGGCAGATAAAGCCGTTCAGCACCTCTTTCGAAAGGTTCAGGCCCTTTCCGGCGCGCTCCAGCTTTTCGGCCACGCGCACGCTTTGCTCGTAATGGCGAAACCCGCCCGGGCACAGCTTGTTCAGCGCGCGCTCGCCCGCGTGGCCAAACGGCGTGTGGCCCAAATCGTGCCCCATGGCAATGGCCTCGGTCAGGTCTTCGTTCAGCTGCAGGGCGCGCGCAATGGTGCGCGCAATCTGGCTTACCTCCAGCGTGTGCGTCAGCCGCGTGCGGTAGTGGTCGCCCTCGGGCGAAAGAAACACCTGCGTTTTCTGCTTCAGGCGGCGAAACGCCTTCGAGTGCAGCACGCGGTCGCGGTCGCGCTGAAAGCAGGTGCGGTAGGGGCACGGCGCCTCTTCGCGCGCGCGCCCGCGGCTCTCGTCTGCAAAGCAGGCGTAAGGGCACAAAATCTGATGTTCTGTCTGTTCAATGCGCTCGCGTACTGTCAATGCCGCCGCCTCCTTATCCCCATAAAGCCGGAAAGCCCGAAAAAAGCCCCACTATTTTATATATACGCCAAAAGTGCGAAAAACCCTTTGTGTTTTTGCAAATTTTTTTCTTTTTTTTCGTTTTGCCGCCCGGCGCCGTCAAAACGGGGCACAGCGCGCGGCCTGCCACTGCAGTTTCGCTTCGCCGCGGCAAAATTCGCGCGCCTTTTCGCACAGGGCCTCGCGCCCCTGTGCCAGCATGCAGAAATGCAGGGCCACGTCTGCCTCAAAGCGCGTGTCGTCCAGCCTTGCGCCGCACTCTTCCAAAATGCGCAGCGCCTGTTCATACTGCGCGTACGAAACGCGCCACACGCCCGGCACCACCACCTGCATAGTTACCACGCGCGCCTTCTGCAGCGCCAGCGCCGCCGCGCCGCCATAGGCGCGCACAAGCCCGCCCGTGCCCAGCAGCGTGCCGCCGAAATAGCGCGTGGTGACAATGATGCAATCTACCACGCCCGCGTGGCGGATGGCTTCCAGCGTGGGCAGGCCGCTTGTTTTCTGGGGCTCGCCGTCGTCGGAATAGCGCATGCGCGCGCCCTCGCGCAGCACATAGGCATACACGTTGTGGGCGGCCGTTTTGTGCTTTGCGCGCACGGCCTCCAAAAAGGCCAGGGCCTTTTCCTCGGTGTCTGCAAACGAAAGCTGCGCAATAAAGCGCGAGCGGCGGTCCTCCAGCTCGGCCTCGGCCGTGCCCTGCACCGTGCGGTAGCTTTCCAAACGCCATCCTCCCCTTTCCTCAAACCAAAGAAGGGCGGCCCCAAGGGCCGCCCTTCGCAGGTGTTTACTGCATGTTGAAGCGCTTTTTGAAGCGGTCCACACGGCCGCCGGTGTCCACCAGCTTCTGCTTGCCGGTGTAGAACGGGTGGCACTTGGAGCACACCTCCACGTGGATCTCCTTCTTCGTGGAACGCGTGGTGAACGTGTTGCCGCACGCGCAGGTGACCACGGCTTCCTCATACTTCGGATGGATACCTTCCTTCATGTGTTTCACCTCTTTCTGGTTCTGATTCCGGGGGCCATGCCTTGTACATGCGCCCATCACAACCTTCAATGGGATGCTACCAGCATACACCATCCTGTGCGTATGGAGCAGCGATCGGAACGATTGCCCAAATATCATACCACACCCTGCGCGGGAATGCAAGCGTGCGGCGCAAATTTGCGCGCAGCGGCGCAAATTTGCGCGCCGTGCGGGGCCTCAGCGCTCGCAGTAATGCCTGCACTCCTTCACTTCGTCCGGGTCTTCATACGTTTTATAATATTCGCAATACCATTTATATCCGCTTGTCTCCGTTGGGTCTATGTATTTGCATTTTTTGCACTTGCAGTAATATTCATTGCCCACTGCCAAACACCTCTTTTCCTCCGGCTTTACTCATCGTCAGCTGTAAACGCCTTAAAGGCTTCCGCCACATAGTTCAGCGCCCGTTCATACCGGCTTCCTTTGTATTCATATTCCCGCTGGCGCTTGCCGAAACCTCCTTTTTTCAGCGCAAAAAGCGTCTGACAATACACGTCGAACGATATGGAATCGCGGTATTGCCCAGCCACCAGAAAAATCTTATACTCATCCTCCAGCCCGTCCACGGTGAAGCCCGGCTCCGGCTTTTGGGCCAGCTTGGTTGCAAGGCTGATCAGCCCGCCCATTTTCCGGCCCGCATTGGCGGTTTTGAACATCTCGGGGTATATCTCCACCTGCTGGCCTTTTTCCTCAAATACCATTCGGCAGGCGTCCATAAACGTCGTTATCACTTTCTCCATCCCCGTATCCTCACAGCCAAGCACCGATAGCGTTGTCTGTTTCGGATAATTCGCTACGTCCATCATTTTGTCATTACCCCTTTCACATCGTGCATCTGCGCAGATTCTTGCGTAAGTACATTATTACAATACTATAGTATTTTTATATTGTCAATTCTTATCATACAATAGTATTGTAATATTTTCACTTTGCGGGAGGTAACTATGCTGAGTAGCCAAATACGCCAGCTTCGCACCGCCCGAAACCTCAGCCAGGTACAGCTGGCCAAGGCGCTTGGCGTTACAAAGCAAAGCGTTTCCAACTGGGAAAACAACAACATCCAGCCGTCCATTGACATGCTGGTAAAAATTGCCCGTTTTTTCTCTGTGTCAACCGACTATCTGCTGTGCCTGGACGACCGGCAGCTGCTGGACACCAGCGGCCTTTCGCCTCAGGTGATTGCCCATCTGCAGCAGCTGATCGACGACATCCGCACACCCCGGTAGGCGCCCGCGCTTTCCGGCAGCACGCCGCGGGCCGGGCACACAAAAAGCGCCTTCCGGCGCGCCGGTGCAACCAAAAGGCTTTGGGCCGGCAATTTGGGCGCATGAAAAATGCCCGGCAACCCTGAACGGGTTGCCGGGCGTTTTTTCACACTGCTGTTCACGCAAAACTGCCGGGCTTATTTATACTCTGCCGCCAGCGTTTGGGCCAGGGCCATCAGCGCGGGCTGGGTGTTCACCTCCGGTGCTTTCAGCACCGCCTCCATCAGCTGCGAAAGCACCCAGGTGGCCTTCTGGCCCATAATGCCCACCGCGGCAAGGTCTGCCGCCGTCACGGCCAGATGGCGCATGCGGTACGGCTCGCCGGAAAAGCACAGCGCGTCATACAGCGCAAGCTGCCCGGCCCAGCGCACGTCTGTGCGCATCAGCGTGCGCACGGCGGCCTCGTAGTCAAATTCCGGCAGGCGGCACAAAAGGCGCTTCAGCTCTGGCACGCTTTGCGGCAGGGCCGTGGTGGCGGCCAGCCTGTCCAGCCCGGCCAGCACGTCTGCAAAGCGCTGGGAAAAGCCCAGCCGCTCGCACACCAGCGCATAGTGCGCGTTGCACATGCGCAAAAAGCTCCACCATCTTGTCTCCATGGTGCAGGGCACGTCGCGCAGCTCTTCCAGGCCCTGGCCTGTGCCCGTAATGCCATATTGCCCCAGGGCGTTGCCCGCCACCAGGGGGATGATTTTTTCCGGCGCGTCGGAAAGCAGAATGTTCTGCACCGCCTCGCGCACCACTTTCGCGTGCAGCCGCGCTATGCCGCCCACCGCCTGCATGGCGGCGGCGTAGGTGTCGTCGTCAATGCCGCAGCCCTCGGCGGCACTGGCTGTAAAAAGCGCCAGCACGCGCGTTGGGTCCTGTTTATAAAATGCCGCCTTATCCTCTACAAGGCAGCGCAGCACGCCGTCTTTCAGCTCATAATCCTGCACGGGGCCCCGCATGCTTGCCATGGTTTTGTCCTCTCCTTCTCATTGCGCGCGGCCCGCGGGCCGCCGTTGCTTTCATCCTCATCAACACACCGGTTCGGCAAAAAACGTCTTAGTGTTTCTATTATAGCAAAGTTCGCATAAAAGTGAACGCAAAAATGTTTATTTTTTATTAAAATTATTATATAATATTTTGTATAAAAAATCTAGGGGGCACAGCATGAACGGTTTCAACAGCAATTTGCTGGACGGAAAAACAAAGCTCCACTTTGTAGGCATTGGCGGCAGCGGCATGTTTCCGCTGGTGCAAATTCTGCACGCGGTGGGGTATGAGATAACGGGCTCGGACGTGGGCGAAGGCGACATTGTGGAACGGGAAAAGGCCATGGGCATCCCGGTGTATCACGGCCACAGGGCTGAAAATGTGCACGGCGCGCAGCTGGTGGTGTATACGGCCGCCATTTTGAAGGGCAACCCCGAGGTGGAAGAGGCGCAGCGCCTGGGCATCCCCACGGTAGAGCGCAGCGTGCTGCTGGGCTATGTGGCAAACACCTACCCCTGTCCCATCTGCATTTCGGGCACGCACGGCAAAACCACCACCACCGCCATGACGGTGCAGATTATGGTGATGGCCGGGCTGGACCCCGCGGCCGTCATTGGCGGCAAGCTGCCGCTGATTGACGGCTACGGCCGCTACGGCGCGGGGCGCAACATTGTGGTGGAGGCGTGCGAATACCACAACACCTTTTTGCAGCTTGTGCCGCACACGTCGGTTGTGCTGAACATTGACGCCGACCATTTGGAATTTTTCAAAACCATGGACAACCTGAAGGCGGCGTTTCGCAAATTTGCCCTGCTTACCGAGCACCGCGTCATCGCCAACATCGACGACGCCAACACGCTGGCCGCCGTGGACGACATTGACCGCGACGTGCGCACCTTCGGCGTGCACCAGCAGGCCGATTACCGCGCCGTGAACGTGCGGGAGTACCGCCCGTCCTTCTTCGAGTTTGACGTGGCCGTGCACGGCGTGCCGGGCGTACATGTGCGTCTTTCGGTGCCGGGCTACCACAATGTGTACAACGCGCTGGCCGCCTATGCCTGCGCCGAGGGCGCGGGCTGCATGCCCGGCCAGTGCGCCCAGGGGCTTGCGGCCTTCCGCGGCGCAGGGCGCCGGTTCGAAATACTGGGCGAGGTGAACGGCGTAACCATTGCGGACGATTACGCCCACCACCCCACCGAGCTGGAGGCCACCCTGCGCGCCGCCAAAGAGATGGATTACAACCAGGTGTGGGCGGTGTTCCAGCCGTTTACCTATTCGCGCACGCAGATGCTGCTGGACGAATTTGCCCGCGTGCTGCCCATTGCAGACCATGTGGTGATGACCGAAATTATGGGCAGCCGCGAGCGCGCGGAAGACTACACCGTGCGCACCAAAGACCTTGCGGCCAAAATACCCGGCAGCGTGTGGTTTTCCACCTTTGACGAAGTGGTAAACCATGTGCTGGCCCATGCAAAGCCCGGCGACCTTGTTATCACGCTGGGCTGCGGCGACATTTACAAGGCCGCCAAAATGATGATGGCCCGGGCATAATATCACGCCAGATAAAAGGCGGCCCCGCACTGAACTGCCCCCGTAAAAACGGACAATAGACAAAAGGCCCCCTAATGTAGGAAAATAGAACTACATT
>OIYW01000481.1_pt1 | contig 37349 bp, 33 predicted proteins | sample 1588351 | NCBI WGS metagenome assembly OIYW01 (sample SAMN03283268) | human gut metagenome | biome: human-associated habitat; material: feces | host: Homo sapiens | place: USA | collected 2013 | reverse complement strand
TACATCTTTTCTATGCTTACTCAAGCGTGTGATTGACCCTAGCGTGCTTAATCACCCTATCTAATACGATAATAACGCCATTAGAATTACTTGTCAAGAAGTTTTGATTGACTTTTTGATAAATATTAAGTATGATATGCTTATAAACACCGAGAAAAGCAACGAAAGGAGCGGTTATACTAAGTTATGGAACATTACGAAAAGAAAATCAGTTTCTTAGGAGAGAATATACAGACCATAAGAAAACACAGAGGAATGAAACAACAGGAACTTGCGGATAAAATCGGTATCAATATGCAGAGCCTTTCCAAGATTGAACGGGGTGTGAATTATCCTACCTTTGACACATTAGAAAAGATAATGGACGTGCTGGGAGTAACGCCCAATGAATTATTATCAGGAGAATGGAAGTATATTGACCACACCGAACCATATATCATGGATATTATCAAACGGGAACAGGACTTCAATGTTTCCTTAGATTATCTGTCTGAAAATGAATTTTTCAATGATGAAAAAGAATGCAGATTTTACATGGAAACCAAACTCATACAGTATATCCATAACTACATTACCAATGAGGTTACGGAGTTAGAAGAACTTATGGAAATCAAGCAGTTGATACAACGTCAAAAAATAGAACGCATGATGAAAGTACATAAGGAAATGCGAGGGTTAGACCGATACAGAGAACAGCCCAAAGAGTATAAATACCATGACCCTTATGATGACTGGATATTCCGTCAACTTGCGGACATAGACAGCAGAAATAACATTCCCGACACTTCGCCACAGTTAGATTTTGATGAAACGGACTATGAAGATTATCTGAAAGAGAAATGGAACAGAGGTCTTTAATTTTCCTCTTGAATGAAAGATACAGCAAACAAAAAGCCCAGTAAAGAGTGCAAAGCACCACCAATGGTGGCAAGGCTCTTGACAGGGCTTTTTCTTTTCTGTGGTTGGTAATCAAGAGGAAGAAAGAAAAAGTGTGTATTTTTCAAGACAGAAAAATGTCAAGGGGGGTGTGCTGATTTTTGTTGTGGCGGATATATGGAACTGTTATAATATGGATATGTTTAAATTACGTTATAAGCAAGAATATTCTGCTGATTTGTCAAAAAACATCATTGCAACTGCCAGTTGACATATTTCCATATCTAAATGGTGGCTATGCAACTGATAATATTGCTAAAATTACACCATGAAAGAAAGGAGTGTTAGCTAATGAATATGGCAGACAGAATACAATATTTAAGGAAATCAAAAGGAATATCACAAGAGGAACTTGCGGATAAAGTTGGAGTTTCAAGGCAGGCTGTTTCCAAATGGGAAAGTGAACAAAGTACGCCTGACTTAGAAAAAATAATTATAATGAGTGATTTTTTTGGAGTAACAACTGACTATATCCTAAAGGGAATTGAACCAGTAGCAGACAAAGAACAAAAAAATAAAGAGCTTACGAGTAAGGTACTTTATATATCATCAACAGCTTTTGTTGCTATTGGGCTGTTTTGTGCATTTGGTAATTGGTATGCAGAACAAACAATGGAAGCAGTTTGGGGTTCAATGATTATTCAAGCTATAGGGATTGTTGGATATTTTATAGCGAGAATACTATCGGAAGAAAAATCCCCCTTTTATGTAAATTGGCTTAATATAATCGGAGTTGCTTTTATGCCTATTTCTATGATTACAGGATATATTTCAGGATTGGTTTTCAAACTAGAAGGGTGGATTGCACCTTATCCGATAGGAATATTTCATACTTTAGTTTTCGTGTTAGTATTCTTTGTAGTTGTGATTGCAAGCTATATTATTCTAAAGAAACAAACAAAATAGTGATTACCTTTATTTTGCAAAAGCAGTTAGTCTTAGGATTGACTGCTTATTAATAAAAGACACCACTTCAATGTGTCAATGGTGTCTTTTTAGTGCTATTTTATCGTCATATCAAGGCTCGTTCAATCGTGGTATATTCGTGGTAAAATGAGTGTTTTTCTATACTTCGAAATGCTTGAAAGTGTAATATTTATAGGGATAATCAAAAATCAGATATAAAGTTTATACGTAAATAATAGCACCTGAATCTTTAAATAGCAACGATTTCAAGTTATAATAATAGAATCAAAATCCGATAGGGAGGAACTTTTATGACAGAAAAAAATGTACTCATTACCGGGGCTTCCAGAGGCATCGGAAGAAGTACGGCAATTCTTTTTGCCCAAAATGGCTATCATGTTTTTTTAAATTGTAATAAATCTGTAGAGGAATTAAAGCAGGTACAGGAGGAAATTGAAAAGCATCATCCAAAAGCGGTAACACTTGTTCCCGGAAATGTCGGAAATCCGTCAGATGTCCGTTCCATCTTTCGCGAAATATACAGCCACTGTGACAGTCTGGATGTTCTTATTAACAACGCCGGAATCGCACATATCGGACTTCTTATGGATCTCACTGACGAAGAATGGCAACAGATTATTGATACGAATCTGTCTTCCGTCTTCTACTGCTGCCGAGAAGCTGTACCGAAAATGGTATCAAAAAAGTCCGGTCGAATCATTAATATCTCTTCCATGTGGGGAACTGTAGGTGCCTCCTGCGAAGCGGCTTATTCCGCTTCCAAATCCGGCATCCACGGTCTCACCCGTGCCCTCGCAAAAGAACTTGCTCCAAGCGGTATCTCCGTCAATGCCATTGCCTGCGGCGTCATTGATACCGTAATGAATGCACAGCTTGATAAAGCCGAGCGTCAGTCACTTGCAGAAGAAATTCCCGCCGGGCGCTTTTGCCGTCCCGAAGAAATCGCAGAGGTCATCTGGCAGACTGTCAATACCCCTGCTTATATGACCGGACAGATCATCGGTGTAGACGGCGGATATATTTAGCAGCAGAGCATAATAATAGTTAGTAATTACTATATTTTCTTATTCTCTTTAAGATTTCTTAAGAAATTTTCATTTTCTTTAAGGGTTTTAACACATTTTAGACATATTTTCGGATTATACTAAGACTCAGATAGTTGAAGAACATATCAACTATCTCCCCCTCATAAAGTAAATCATCGGGATAAGCATTTCCCGATGCCGCACTTTACTCTCATTCCTTTAAAAAAAATATAGCAACAGAAAACTCCGCTTGGGCACAGCTCAAGCGGAGTTTTCCGGTTTTATCACAAGTTCTTATTTATTGCATATCTCTAACTCAATCCATTTGTATCATTACTTTTCCGGTTCTTCGGTATTCTGGTTTTACAAATACATCCGTAATCTGTTCCAGCGGGACGATGTTTGTAATCAGACTTTCTAATTCAATCTTTTTAGACTCTAACACCTGCATTGCCCTTTCAAATGTATATGGATTAATATAAGAAGACATCACTTTCAATTCTTTCTTAAAAAGGTCATCCGGACATATCGGAAAACTTTCTCCCGGTGCCGCCAATCCAAACAGCATCACCGTGGCTGCTTTCCCCGCAAATTGTACTGCCTGTTCCTGCGTCTTGATATTACCAACACATTCAATGACTACATCTACGTTTTTGCAATACTCATTTAACACTTCCTGCACATTTTCCTCTAATGGATTGATTGTTTTCGTTGCACCAAGTTTTAACGCCTGTTCTCTTTTTTCTTCCACCGGTTCCGAAAGAATCAACTTCGATGCCCCCGCATATCCGGCAAGCTGAAGCATAATCATTCCAATGGGACCGCCGCCTATCACAAGTACGGTGGAACCCATCTGGACATTACACAAATCAATTGCATTTAAGCAACAGGAAATCGGCTCTGCCATTGCCGCTTCAATAAAACTAAGGTTTTCAGAAAATTTGTATACTTGCTTCTCACGCAGTACAACATATTCTGCAAAGCCGCCATCCACTGTCGTTCGCACTCCAATATTATTTTCACAAAAATGCTCTTTTCCATTTTTACAAAAATAACACTCTCCACACATGTCATTGGGATTTCCTGCTACCCGGTCTCCCGGCTTCACTGTTTTTACCGCAGCCCCAACTTTCTCGACCACTCCCGAAAACTCATGCCCTGGTATTAATGGCGGTTTTACATCACAACACCCTCCGTCTCCATGAAAGATATGAATATCTGTTCCACAGACACCACAATATTTCACGCGGATTACTACTTCATTATCTTCCGGTTCTCTAACCGGTACTTCCTTTACTCTTAAATCTTCTTTTCCGCAATACACTGCCGCTTTCATAATCATTTTCTCTCCTTATATTGTCTGCTCACAGGATTTTCTTGCTTCCAATTCATAATATTTCTTCAGACATTGATATCCCATTTCAAACAATTCTTTCTGTTTTATATATATTTCTCTGTTTTCTGAATTAGGTTCAAATACCTTCTCTCGTTTTACAAATTGATCGACCACAGAAAAATCATCGAACACTCCGACACCCACTCCTGCAATAGTCGCTGCTGCAATAGACGTAGCTGACTCTACATGATCCAATCGATACAATGGAAGTTCTAAAACATCTGCAAGAATCTGAGCCACCACATCTCCTTTTGCTCCGCCTCCGGTAAGCACTAATTCGTTGATGGACACATTTTCACGATGTGCTGTCAGAATAATGTCCAAGTTCATTGCAACACCTTCCAGCACTGCTCTGACATAATCACATTTCTCATGCTCCATCTTGATTCCAAGAAAGCTTCCTGATGTGTCGGGGTTCCATCTGGGACTTCTCTCCCCTAAGAGATACGGGAGAAATACCAGCCCTCTGGCGCCGGCCGGTGATTCCATCACCAACTGATTCAATACCTCGTACACAGATTGTCCTTTCTCTTTTGCCATTTTTTCCTCTTCTTTGCAAAGAGCTCTGCGAATATAAGAATACGAACTGCCTGCCGCCTGCATAGTTCCGCAGGGCATATATTTTCCGGTAATCACATGACCAAAACAAATCAGCGTCTTTTCTTTATCCAAGAATACTCTGTCTGAAGTCCCTGCAATCCACGCAGAGGTTCCAAAGGAAAGAAAATGCTGCCCATTCTGGAAACTTCCTGCACCAAGAGCCGAGCATGGGCCATCTCCTCCGCCACATACAACCTTCGTCTCCTGCGTCAATCCCAGTGCCTTTGCTGCATCCTCTGTCAATTTTCCAATGACATCCACAGAAGCGTGAAGCTCCGGCATTTTTTCCTGATCAATTTCTGCTGCTTTTAAAATCTCCCCGGACCACTCCATCTTATGAAGATCGAAAGCATCTGTCCCGGATGCCTCCGAATAATCCGTTACAAACTCACCGGTCAGGCGACATATTATATAGTCCTTAGCTAAAAGCATTTTGTAAGTATTGGCATAAATCTCCGGTTCATGGTCCCGAATCCACATCAATTTCTCTATACTGTATCTTCCTGGTAAATTATTCTCTGTCTATTATATATAAACATATATCATAAATCATAGGTTTTGTAAACTACGAAGTTTATTTTGCTTTCGCACGAAACTAACTTTATTGACATAAGACTATTTTCGTGCTATCATATTTTCGAAGATAACAAGGAGGGTGACTATGAATAAACGTCATACGAAATTGTTGGAATACATCACACTACATGGAAAAACAGAAGTTTCCACCCTTGCCGAATATTTAGGAACTTCAAAGGTTACCATTCGTAAAGATCTAGACTTCCTATCTGAAAAAGGCATTCTAAAAAGAGAGCGCGGTTATGCTGTGCCAAATGACCCGGGAGATATCAATTATCGAATGGCTTTTCATCTGGACACAAAGCAGAGCATTGCCAAAACAGCCGCCTCTTATGTAAAGGACGGAGAAACGATCATTATAGAATCCGGTTCTACCTGTGCATTGTTTGCAGAAGAGCTTGCAAAGACAAAACAGAACGTAACAATTATTACAAACTCTATGTATCTGGCAAATTATGTCTGTTCGTATACAAATATCCAACTCATTCTTCTGGGTGGCACCTTGCAGCCTCACAGCCAATCTATGGTCGGTCCTTTGACAAAAGAGGCTATTCGTTCCTTTCATGTAGATAAGATATTTACCGGAACAGATGGCTATTCCAGAGACTATGGCTTTACCGGTGAAGACCTGATCCGCGCTGACACTTTAAGCTCTATGATCGCTTCTGCAGATCATACTTATGTGCTGGCAGATTCTGAGAAATTTAAACAGACTGGATCCGTCTACTTTCTAAAGCTTGAAGATGTTTATCAGGTTATCACTGATGCAGGTATCGACTCGGACGAAAAAGAATATCTTGAAAAACAAGGTATCCGTATTACGATTGCGTAACTAATTTTTAATATATAAGGAGGCACTTATGAAATACTTATTAGACACTGCCAATCTGGCAGAGATCAGACGCTTTTATGACATTTTTCCAATTTCCGGAGTAACTTCAAATCCTTCCATCGTAAAACGAGAAGGAAAAATTGATTTTTTCAACCATATGAAGGAAATCCGCTCCATTATCGGAATAGACAAACCGCTTCATATTCAAGTCACTGCTTCCGATACAGATGGGATGCTTCGAGATGCAGATACACTTCTGAACCGGGTAGATACCGAAGTGTATGTAAAGATTCCTGTTACTATGGAAGGCATCAAAACGATCAAACTCCTTAAAGCACAAAATATCCATGTCACAGCAACTGCGGTCTATAGCAAACAACAGGGCTTCCTTGCTATGGAGGCAGGCGCAGACTGTATTGCCCCATACTTTAACCGCATGGAAAATATGGGGATCAATTCTGATGATGTGATTGCTTCTCTCGCTGAAATGATCGAGCTTTATCATTATAATACAGAAATTTTGGCAGCGAGCTTCAAAAATGCTGGTCAGGTAGACCGCGCTTTTCTTGCCGGAGCCCAAACCGCAACAATGGATCCGTCCATTTTGGAAGCAGCGCTGACATTTTCTCATATCACAGACGCGGTAGATGCTTTTGAGCAGGATTGGAAATCCATTTATGGGGATAAAACCCTATCAGATTTGTAGACTGCTCAATCGAATTAATTAAAAAAACTTCGCATGGATATTTCTCCGGCGAAGTTTTTTTCTTTAAACTACTGTCTTTTCTATTACTCTGCAAACCGTACTCGATCTATTAGACTTTGTTTCTTAAAATTTGAATTTACAAGATAGGTGATCAAAATCTGGAGAAGTAAAACTACCACAATGAGAATGACTGCCGGAACGACCGGATATTCATAATAGCGCACTCCGAACATTCCTTCTTCTCTCGCCTTTAAGAACAAGGCATAGCCTGTCAGACTTCCGACTCCAAGAGATAAGATCAGCGTTCCCACTGTATATACAAGTCCTTCCAATTGAAGCATCCGAACAGTCTGCCGATCTGACATACCGATTGCCTGTAACATTCCCAGCTCTTTCTTTCGCACATGCACACTGTTGATCATTGTATTGATCAGGTTCAAGATTCCGATAAGTCCAAAGACACCCAGCATTCCATAGCCCATGTAGGACAACATTCCAATGCTTTTTTCCATTTCTATGTAGATACTCTTGTAATCAGACATCTCAAGGAACTCCTGATCTGCAATCAACTCTTCAATGCCTTTCTTTGCCTCCTCGTAATGCGATGGAGCAATAAAAATATCAAACTGATCTGTAAGGTCTTGTTCACACATACTTCTTAGCACATCCTCCGGAACCGCCAGACTGTTTCCCAACATACTGTTCGGCGCATCTACAACCGCAACAATCTCAAAACTCTTCGTCACCAGTTTGTCGCCGTCTTTCAATTTAACTTCTACGATATCTCCGACCGTCAGATCTGCATAATGTGTAATATAACCTTTTCCAAGGATTACTCCGCTTCCATCATGAAGCTTTGGATCTTCCAGAGAACCTTTGGTTACGTATTTCTTACATGACTCTATCATCTCATCACTGACACCGGAAATACCGCTGTCCAGTGGCGTTCCATCATCTTCCTTAAGCTCTTCGATATTCGTAAGCAATGCTCCGGCAAAGAAACGTTCTTCAACCTTCTCTACTCCTTCTATCGACAGAATCTGTTTTTTCAATTCATCTGTCAACGGATTGCGCTTCTGAATATTCTGAATCTCACGTTCCGGGTGCATCTTATCTCCGATCCAGCTATTGATGCTGACACACACATCACTTTGAATCTCTTCCTCCGTCATTGTCTTAGGATTCACACAGCTTAGAAGTGTTGCCACCGTGATAAAGAAAATACCGGTCATGCCAAGTGCAGCAATGGTAATTACCGTACGTTTTTTATTTCTTCCCAAATTGGACAAGGTAAGTTTACCGATACTGAGTTCCTCGTACCCTCTTCTCTCTTTTTTCTTCTTATGGTTTCTTCCCTTGCGTCTCTTCTTCGGTTCTTCTCCCTGATACCGGATTGCTTCAATCGCAGTGATCCGGCTTGCAATCTTCATCGGGCGAAGAAGTGCGAGGTAAACTGTTACAAATGCAACTACCACCGCAAGCGCCAGGATCCATGGCTGAACGATCGACACCTTTCCCTCTTCTATCAACTGCTTCATCGTCTCTGACAAAATATTTTCCGTGGAAATGCCATGACGTACGACCGCTTTCATAATCTGCACACCGGATACGCTTCCGAGAACCAATCCAATCGGCACGGTAATTGCTGCAACCGCAAACCCTTCGCGAAATACAAGCTGTCTAATCTGTTTTCTTGTAGCTCCGATTGCCCGGAGTTTCCCATACTCCTGCACCTTTCCCAGCATGGACACATAATAAATACTGTAAATCGTAATTACGCCTGCGAATATAGTTACCAGCAGGAACCCTGCCAGCCCCATATAAACCGCCGGATCTTTATACGTTGCAGTAAGCATATCAGAATTGACAACAATGTCTCTTTCTTCTATACCGTAATCCTTCCCTATCTCCTTAATCATAGCTTCAATCTGATCCGTTACTTTTCTATCTACACCGGCGAGCTTCACGTACAGCCGGTATACGTGCTGATCTTTGGAAATAACTGAGTCTGCAAATGCTTTTGACACCATAGCAGAATAGATTCCTTTTTCTTCGGACTCTTTGCTGTCTGGCTGAAAACCAGTGATGGTAAATTCCTGTTCATGAGCAAGAGAGAGGCCTCCGCCCTCTGATACTTGATAAGGTACTGTAATGCGGTCACCGATTTCTCCAGTCAGCCCCATTTCTTCAAGGAGCCCTCTGGTCACTACAATCTCATCTTCCTTCTTCGGAAGACGTCCCTCCATCAAATTGAGTCGGTTCTCCCGACAGACCATCTCATCTGCATACACCATACTGATGATCACATCTCCGTTTTCTGCAATCATATATGCCGGATCTTCCCGAAATCCAATCTCCTTGATTCGGTCATCCTTTGCCATTTTTTCTGCTGTTTCTCCGTCCACATTCCGGTACATTGCATGATAAGTCGGATAGATCTCCTTGATTGCTTCATTCTCTATTACAAAGCCTCCGAAAAGCACCATCGGCACTGCTGTCAGCAAAATCGTGGTTAACAGGACTGCAATGCCAACCAGAATATTGCGGCTTTTATTTCGCCGGAAATTTGCAAATGCTGTTTTTGTCACAATATTCATCTAGTCCACCACCTTACCATCTGCAATAATGATTACTCGATCCGCCATCTGGGCAATGGTTTCATCATGGGTGATCATGACCAGTGTCTGCCCATATCTGCTCACACAATTCTTTAGGATTGAAATAACTTCCATCTCTGTGTGTGAGTCCAGATTTCCGGTAGGCTCGTCTGCCAGAATGATCGCCGGGCGGGCTGCCAGAGCTCTGGCAATTGCCACTCGCTGTTTCTGTCCGCCGGACAACTGGTTGGGCATAGCGTGCAGTCGTTCCTCCATACCGATATTTTTTATAATATCCATGACAAATTCTTTATTTACCTTTTTTCCGTCAAGTCCAATGGGAAGCACAATATTTTCCCACACATTCAGCGCCGGCAGCAGATTATAATCCTGAAAGATAAACCCAATCTTTCTCCTTCTGAACACTGCCAGTTGTTCGTCTTTCCAGTCAAAAATATCCCTGCCTTCAATGTATACTTTCCCGCTGTCCGGGCGGTCCAGACCTCCCAGCATATGAAGAAGCGTACTCTTTCCGGAGCCGGAACGCCCTACTACCGCCACAAATTCACCGTGCTGCACTTTCATACTCGTGTGGTCAATAGCGCGCACCTGATTCTCGCCTTCTCCGTAATATTTCACCAGATCTTTCGTCTCCAATATCGCTTTCATCTTAAAACTCCCTTCTATTATGCTTCACATGAAATCACTCATGCTTTCCCTTGCTGCTGGTTCTATCATACTACAGGAGTCTTACAGAACACTTTCAAAAACATTCAGGAAAAATAACAAATCTGTTATCTTATTTAGGCAAAACCATTTGAAAGACACTTCCCCGCCTGCCAGAGCTTAATACCCGCACGCTTCCCCCCTGCTCCTCCAGAATCTTCCGCACAAGATAAAGTCCGACTCCTGCGCCTTCTCTCACTCTCTTTTCCGCCTCCTTTCCACGATAAAATCTCTTGAAGATGTCGGAATATTCCTTTTTCTCCACACCGATCCCTTCGTCTTCTACTTCCACAGCAACATAAGAGACATAGGGCTCAACGCGAATCTTAACACAAGAGTCTTCCGGTGAATACTTGACCGCATTTTCTATCACATTGGCAAATGCTTCTGCTGTCCATTTCACATCATGGCGAAGTCTTATGTCTGAAAATTCCTCAAGTTCAATGTCAATCTTTTTCTCATTTGCCTTCAGGTAGACACCGTTTACCGCACGGATCAATGTTTCTTTCAGACTGCTTTCTTCCGGCCGAAGGTGGATCATTCCACGTTCCAGCTGTGACAGCTTGAGCAATGTCTCTAGAAGGTCATTTAACTTCTTTACTTCCTGCTGCGCACGATCAAGAAATTCACTCTTCTCTTCCCATGTCACTTTATCATCCTCCAGCAGCTCCAGACTCACACCAATGGCTGATACCGGTGTTTTGATCTGATGGGAAATATCCGTCACCAGCTCTCTTGTTTCTTCCTTCTCCGCTTCAAGCTGTTCCCGAATAACACAAAATGCGCGTCCCAGACGTTCCAATTGTTCAGTGATCTGGGAATGGATTCCCAGTCTTACCCCTGCTTCCTCCCGCCGGAATTCATAATCTCCATTTTCAAATGCCTCCAGATACTCCCGGATCACCTCATACTCTCTATATTCCTCCCTATAGGAAAAGAATTGCCAGATAGCATTTACCAAAACTACCAGAAGAAAGAACAGGAACAAGCCCGGCCAGGGGCTGTCATTTTCATGCTTTATCATCCATACAGGGACAAAAAGAAAAGAAGCTGCCACGAACAACGTCGTCACAGCAAGATTCCATTTCAACTTCCGCTCCATGAAGATATAGCCCCGCTCTCTTCTCTTCATTATCGCTTCCACACTTCCATAGTCCATAGATATCCAAGCCCCCTGACATTTTTGATATATTCCGTACCAGTCATTTCTGATTCCGTCTTTGTGCTATTCTCCATATGTTCTGCGAGACGTTTCTTCAATCTGCTGATCGTAACCGGCACTGTATTGTCATCCACAAACTGCCCGTCGAGATCCCACACTGCCTCCAGGATCTGTTCTTTTGAAATGATCTGGCCTGGGTGTTCCAGAAAATAGTGAAGAAGCTGAAACTCCTTTTTGCTGAGATTTACTTCCTCCTGCCCATGATAGACCTTCATCTGGGCACATAGCATACGGATCTTTCCGGAACAAAGTTCCATCTCCGTCTCCTTCGCTTCCCCGCACTTCCAGTCAATACGACGCATCAGCGCATTCACTTTAGAGATCAGCACCATCAGGCTGAATGGTTTCGTGATATAGTCGTCTGCACCTGCATCATATCCATTTACAATATCCACTTCCTGATCAAGCGCAGTTAAAAAGATCAAATATACGTCACTGACGCTTCGCACCTTCATAGCGAAATCTAATCCATTTCCATCGTTCATCGTAATGTCACTGATGATCAGATCGATCTTTTGATCCTGAAATATCTGTTCTGCCTCAGTCACACCGTAAGCCCCAAACACTTGATATCCTTCCTTCTGAAGCTTTAAGCTGATACCTCTGTTGAGGCTCTCATCATCTTCCAGCAATAAAATATTTGCCATGTCTGTTCTCCCACTATCTGCCTTCTATTCAAAAGTCCGGTCAAAACGCTCATTTAACCTTAATCCCATCCTCAGGCTCTCATCAAAGTCTTCCATCAGCATTACCGCCAGATCCACTGCTTTTTCAAGGCGAAGAAAAAGCCCCTCATTCGTCTCTTTACATTTGGGATGATCCTTCTTCTGATGCATCAGTCCTTTGACCGATGCATAATGCCCGGTAAGTCTCATGCCCGTATTAATGAGCCCTCGCTTTATGGCTCCCGGCGCATAAAACAGACGCTTTACAAAACGAAGCCAGCGAAGCGATTTCCCTGCAATTTTTGCAGTCACATTTTCATAGAACGGAGCAACCGCTCTCGCTGTCAGCCCATCTGTCGGTATAAGATCTGCCAGTCGAAAAGCAAGCGGATCCTGCCGGTCTTTCTTAAGCAGATACTTTTCAAATTCCTCTTCCATCTCCAGATGCCTTACTCCTGTTTCTTTCACCATCTTTGTCACATACGGATGACATTCACTGTCCAGTACAAAATGACAGATAACCCCAAGAAGATACGCATACTGTGCGCTTTCCCGTCCTCTCTTACTTATCACCTTCATAGCATGTTCAAAAAAAGGTTTTGCAGAAATCTCATGCAGATGATGACCATATTTCAAAATCGGATTCTTATAATACGGCCGATAGAAAAAGAAAAGATCCGGTCCCTGCAGACCAATCTCAAATTGCGGATAGTATTCAAAGACAATACGCCTTAACTCTCCCCCAAGCTTTCCAGAAACCTTTTCCCCAAAACGATCGTGCGCATATATCGCAGGCATAAAACTCCTCCTCTCAATAGTTTATAAACTTGTATCGCAGAAACGTAATGCTTCCACAATCTCACGAATCACTTTCTCATCCTCCACCAGATCCTCCGCAATTTTCTCTACACTCTGATCCATGGCAAGCTTTTTCTGCACCATCTCTTTTAGCTTCTCCATTTTCCCTGCATCTCTTCCAAGCTGCAATCCCTCGCTTCTTCCTCTTGCATCTGCCTCTTTCAATTCTTCTGCAAATAATTCATTCAATGCTTCACACATTTTCTTCTCCACCTCCATCTGTTCCCAGTTCGCCCGCGTAATGAGGTTCATCACCGCAGAACAGTCCTTTGATTTTCTATTCTTTTCATAATTTTCCATCAAGGTTCGAATCTCTTCTCCTGCTTTCAGATCCGTTCTAAGCGCCTGCAGCCAGTAATTCTCTTCCTGATCAAGCTTCGGAAGATAGAGAAACTGTATCGGAATCGCATCACCTCTTAAATAGTAAACTCCCTCTCCCTGCGCTTCTACTTTTATCCCCCGCACTTCTTCCAAATGCCGGAACATTTCCCTTGGATAGCGGCTGCACGCAAAGCTAATTGTCAGGTCTGTCGGTTCAATCTCCCGCACCTTCTCCGTATTCGACTGATAAAAACAGGCATATCCGTACACTTTGTAAAAATCGTTCACGCTTAAGACATCTTCCGGCGATTTATACTCAATAATATTATGGCCCCGAAAAAACCGTCCGATCTTTTTTTGGATAACAACTTTTTTATTCTTTTTCAAAATAATAGCATCGATCCGCGGAGGGTTCTTACTCAGCGGATATTCCTCCAGTAATTCCAGATACTGCATCTCTTCCTGGAACGTCACGCGAAGAGCTGCTGTAAAAGCAGGATGCCACTGTAACTTTTCTTTTTTCATCTGTTCTCCTTCTAGTATAATACGAATAATTTGTCATATGCAACTTTTTCTTGTAATAGTGTGAAATGCTCTTCGAATGAGCTCCTGACTTATAAGAAACTGCTCTTGCGGATGATCTGGCGATATGCCACCGCAAAAAAGCGATCTATCTAATATAAATTTACTATACCACTCCATCTTCCCACCTTCAACACAACTAAGAAAGTCTTAAGAAAAAGACAGCCCTCACGGACTGCCTTTCTCTCGCTTTACTATAATATTTTCATAAATCTCTCTTATCGTTTCAGCTTTCTTCTCATCGCAAGTAACACAATACCTGCCGCAAGCACCATAACTGCCATGTAACCAGTTACATTCGCTGTATCGGCTGTCTTCACTGTATCGGTTTTACTGTTCTTATTTGTTGTCTTATCCGTTTTATCTGCCGGATCCTTGTCACCTGGTTTCTGCGGATCAGTCGGATCACTCGGGTCTACAACCGTTCCTTTCTTAGCGACTGTATATTCCACTTCCACACTGCCCTCATAGTTGCCGATACCTGTAATCTTCAGTGTATAAGTTCCGGCTTCTGTAGCTTTGTTGCCCGTCACTTCATAATCTACGCCCTCGGCAAGCAGCACACCGCCAACAGTAACCTCTACTTCCTGTGTCTGTTCTTTTCCGTTTGCGACAAGCTTATTAACCAGTGTGACCTTAGCAGTATCTTTGGATAAAATTCCTTTATCAGCCACAACTTCGATCGTCACTTCTGTTTTATTTCCTACGCTGTCCGCTGCAACAATATGATAAGTCCCTGCACCTTCAATGGTGTATTCTCCATCTTTTGCTATTAATTCTTTATCATTTGCAATAACATTTGCAACTTCATTATCATCTGTCACTGTAAACGTCACCTTGCCACCGTAATACTTACCATTGTTCACAAGGCTTATTTCCGGCGCCTTCGTGTCTTTTTTGACTGTTGCCAGACCTGTATCCGGATCAATTTCTGTAGGAATAAATTTATCCCCACAAATATTTTCCGGCACTACTGTTGAGAAGCTTCCGCCTTCAACATCCACAACCTCTCCGGCTTCTTTCCACTCGCCTTCTGTTTTATCCGTATTATTAAAAGTATATGTCTTTATAGCGTCTACTCCTTTAGGCGCTTTAAATGTACCGCCTTCAATCGTTACAGTTCCAAGCTCTTTATAGCCGTCACGCTTTACAATGGAGATTGCAGCACCGTCTGCTATAGCCCCATCTCCTTCTAATTTTTCCTGCGGTTTTTCTGTAACCGTTATAGCAGTCTTGTCACCTTTTACAGTAAGATTACCTGCACACATCTGCACGCCGGTATATTTTGCATTAATAACAGAGTTATCTATCACTACATCACCGGTCGATGGGAAATAGATTCCAATACCATTTTTAACATTTAATACGGAATCTTTTAATGTTACTTTATTCCCTGTCTCTGTTCCATTCGTAATGATACCGCAGACGTCTCCCGGCACGGTAAGTTCTACCTTGTCGAGAACAAGACCCCTGTTGTTCATCTGCGATGCATTCGGTGCACCGATTAAATGAGCTCCGTCACAAGCTTCATTCGTCGCAACAACTTTACCATTCTTAACAGTCAGGGTCACATTAGGATGATTTACATCTATAGCAGCATCTGAACCTGTATAAGTATAGGTATGACCTCCCAGATCAAGCGTACCCTCTTCATCACCGGAAGAAATTGAAGAACCTGTAACATAATCATTGAGCATCAATACATATTTATCTGTACTTTTGTCCAAAGCGTTAGCATAATCCCCATAAATATAGTTATTTCCATCAGCTTCTTTTACTGAAAATCCACCGTTTGGTACTAGTTTACGTGCTGTTTCTGTATCTAACAATTTCGCGCCTGTACCCAGCATGATACCTAACGCTTCTTCTGACGGATTTGTATCTTTCAGAACAATGTCGCCCTCTAATTTAACAATTACATTATATCTGCTGTCACCACTTTGAGCAAAGACCTGATACAGACTACTTTTTAAAACAGACTGTTTATCTCCACTATTTTTGATCGTTACCGTGTGGTTCTTCGCTCCTGACTCCGGTCTGCCAAATTTTATCGCATATCCGTTGCTATTAGAAGTCGTTTCTTTATTTGAAGTGACACTGTATCCATTCAGATCAACAGTAACGTCGGCTGCTGATATGGAAATTCCCCAATCATAGTCAGGAGTTGAATTGTAATCTTTTAAAAGCTTTAATGTCTCTCCATCTTTTAATGCCTTACCTGCATCCTGTGCTTTTACATACTTCTTCTCCGTACCATCCTTGGAAATGATTACAGCCGATGCGCCTTCATCAGTAACATCTACAACGATATTTCCATCCTTGTCCTGTTGCGGAGCATAGCCTTCTTCAAATGCATTTTCATTATTGGAAACTTTATCAACAGTCACTCCCTTATAGGTTCCATTTACAATTGAGGAGTCCACTGTTTTATCCACTGTGAAAATATAACTGTCTTTTCCCGTTGTCTCAAAGGCTCCGTCAGTTACAGTTAATTTGCTGCCCTTCTGTGCATCTATAACCGTACCGGCTGACTTAAACGAACCGCCGGAAATTGTAAGTTCACCTTTGTTGGCTCCGTTCGTATCAAAGTATCTTGAGTAAACAGCCTGACCATTTGCTCCTGTTGCTTCAATTGTTCCACCTTTAATTGTTGCGGCATTATTATTTGCAATGGCAGCTCTGCCTTCACTTGGCTGTATAATTTTGCCGCCGCTTACTTCAAGTACGCCATAGTCATCGTTCTTCACTGTAATCTGACCGCCTGTAAGCGTTGCCCCGTCGTAAATTTTAAGTGTTGCTTTCTTTCCGCCCTCACTTGGTTTCGGCTCTCCATTTTTGCCTGCCTCTGCGCTTGCGGCATCCTGCCATCCGTTGCCTACAAGGCTTGAATAGAGTCCCGGATTACTATCGCTGAATTTCACAGTGGTTCCTTCTTTTATATACATTGTTCCGAAGTTCTTTAATACATAAAAAGAATTGTTTCCACTGGCTGAATCTCCGGTACTTGCCTCTGCCGAACGACTGAATGTACCTCCCTGAAGGGTAATGCTGGCTTTAATATTATTATAAACCGCTGCCTTTGCGTGGGTAGTGTTATCTACAATTCCACCGCCCTTGCTGTCTATAATTCTGATATTGGTGCTGTTATTATATATCGTATGACTGCTCACATTTGTAATTTTGAAACCATTTAAGTCAATTGCTATTTTTTTCTTTGCCGGAATTACAATGTCTTCTTTCGTATCTTGTTGTAATTTTATAACATATTCTGTTTTATTCTCAGAATAGCTATAATCTTTAACGTCCTTCAAGGCATCTCCCAGCGACTTATAGCTTCCTACTTCTGCATCGCCCTGTGTCATAACAACAACTGCATCTTCAGCTGCAGTCTCTTCAACTGCTTTCTTGTCTGCCTCTGACTTTGTTCCAAGTTCTGCTTTGTTGTCATCCTTCACATCAGATGTATTATTTTCTGCTTCTGACGCTTCTGCTTCTTCTTTATTGTCATTTAATACATCCTTGTTTTCTTCCACAGAGTTCTCGTGCTGTTCTTCGTTTTTTGTATCCTCTTGTGTTAAACTATCTTCCGTCTGCTCTTTCAGACCTTCAGCCTGTGCTACCGTTGGCTGTACGATCCCAGATAATACAAGAGTACCTGCCAGCATAAATACAGCCAGCTTCTTCATATGCACTTTCATCTTTTTCCTCCTTATTATATACATATATTTTCACACATACAGTATACCCCCCCCCACTTGTTTTTTTCAAGGATAACCTTATAATTTTACCAATTTTTTTCATTACATTTACCAGACCTCTACCAGACCATCTGCAATTCTTTTCAATATATATGAGAACCTCTTAAGAAAAAAAGAGTATTATTCGCTTCCACTCTGGCAGTGAATAATACTCTCTTCTTTCTATATTTCTACACGAAATACTTTATTCAATTTCTTATTTTGTTTTACGCTTTCTGCTGATCACAAGTACTACAGCTCCCGCTGCCAGTACCATTACTGTCATATAACCTGCTACATTTGCAGTATCACCTGTCTTAGGAGCCTTGGAGACTGCCTTGTCTGAGTGGTTTGTTTCCGGTTTATTGCCTGGCTGTGGTGTAGGGGTTGTCTCTGGTTTTTCTTCCGGTTTTTCCTCTGGTTCAGGATCCGTTGTCTGTACTTTCTCCCATTTTGCTGTGAACTTCGTATCTTCTGTAACCTTAACTTCTCCAGGCTTATAATTTTTATCTCCAACGAACCAGCCAAGGAAATTATAACCTTCTCTTTGAAGTTCTGGAAGTGTAACTGATGTTCCCTGGATTGTAACTACCTTGTTATCATATCCGTAATCCAACGTGATATTGAATAACTTGGCATCCTCTGCTACATTCAGGTCTTTCACTGTATCTCCAGTGCCTGCATTCGCTAATGCGTCTTCTACTGTAGCGTAGTAACTGTATGGATACTCATTGGATTCTTTCTCTAGTTCTGCCTTTAATTCATCTGCCACATACTCTTGCACAGACTCACCGAAAGCTCCGCCATATACCTTCACTGCTTCTTCCGCATTTTTATCATTTCCCTTTGATGCGTCAATTCCTGCAAACGAACCATTCCCTTTAATTGTCAGTGTATGTGTTTCTGCATCTGTACTGTCGTATACAATCTTACCTTCGATGGTTCCTTTAAATGATTCGTCAAAAGTAACACTCACTGATGGGTATGAACTAAATTTGCATACATCAAATGCAATAACGTCTGCGTCGCTTGTATGGATACTTGTATTTCCTTTGAATACAATGTTTCCATTATTAAAGCTAAGAGCATAGTCTTCGTACTGACCGAGGTTCTGTGTCTCAAACGTCATATTCTCCAGCGTCAGATCTGCATAATTCTGGATGATACGTTTGACATTCTTCTGCACCGCATCCTTTCCAACATTGATTGTTCCATTTTTAAATGTAATGGCAGAACCCTTTAATAGCTGAAATGCATTTGTCTCCGTACCACTGGAACCTGCACCAGGACCTCCAACTGTATAGATCTTGCCATTAAAATCTACAGTGAAATTCTTGCCGCCCGGAACAGACATGCCTTTTGCATCCGTTACATTTCTCGCCAGTGTGATTGTCTCTCCGTCTTTTACCGCTGCGATCGCATCTGCAAGTGTGTTATATGCTGTGTCACCAATCTTGGCTGCCGCATTTTCATTTGCCACCGCTTCTATCCCTTGTTCTTCTGGTGTTGATTCTTCTGCTTCTACCGTTGTTTGTCCAAACCCAGACAACACAAGCGCTCCTGCCAGCATAAATGCAGCCAGCTTTTTCATATGCACCTTCATCTTTTTCCTCCTTATTACCTACATTATGTACCTCTGTTTTTGCGTATACATTATACTCTATCCCGGTTATTTTTGACAAGAGTTATATAGCTTTCTCCAGATATTTTTCTTTTAATTCATCTACCTTAGCGGTATAAGCATCGTTCTGCTTTTCTGCCATTAACTGCTGGTAAATCTGACCTCTTACTTCATCAAAAGATGCAGTGGATGATTCATTTTTCTTCTCAACTTTGATCAGGTGGTGACCGAACTGTGTCTTCACAGGTCCAACTACCTTCCCAATCTCGGCATCAAATGCAGCATCTTCAAATTCTTTTACCATCTGCCCTCTTCCAAACTCGCCAAGGTCTCCGCCTTTCGCCTTGGAGGGGCAGGTGGAAAATTCACGTGCAGCGTCTTCAAAGGTCTTTGCTCCGCTCTCAATCTGAGCCAGAATATCCTGACACTGTTCTTCTTTTTCTACCAGAATGTGTTTTGCAGATACCGTTGCTCCTTTTTCAAATTTCTTCTGATTTGCTTCATAATAATCTTTCAGTTCTTCTTCTGATACCTGCACTTTCTTAAGTGTATCACGCATAGCAAGCTGTGCAAGAATATCTCTCTTAGCGCTTTCTAATATTTTTGCATACTCTTCGCTCTCGTCAAGCTTTTCATCTTCTCCAAGCTGCGCGAACATGTGAAGCGCAATCAACTGATCTAAATACTGCTCACGGTACTGAGGATTCATTGCATATGCCTGCTGCTCTCTTGGAATTCCTTGCAGATACGCGTGAAATTCTGCCTCTGTAATCTCTCTTCCTGCTACTTTTGCCAATACTTTATCACTCATGTTTCTATCTCCTTTTTTTCACTGTAATATTTTCATTATAGAGAGTCTGTCATGGTTTGTAAAGCGCAAGAAAAGGCGGGAGCATTTCTCCCCCAATTAGAGAAATGCTCCCGTCTCTTCATTTTTAATTCTCTACAATATAATATGGAAATTAATCCACACCCTCTGTCTCAATGATAAACTTCGTACTTCCTGCCATATCTTCTTTAATTCCCGCAAATGACTTGTAATTTCTTCCAAGTGTCATCATGGCATCAATTCTGGAAGTTACATTTTCTATGTCTCCACTGAATACATCTGCAATCTTATCAATACCGGCTGTCTTAAATTCTGACATCCCGTCTGCTAACGTCTTATTTCCATCCGCTAATGTTCCGGCTCCATCTGCAAGTGTATCTGCTCCGCTCTTTAATGCTCCGGCTCCTTTTGCCACTTCGCCTGCTCCGGTTGCTGCTGAGGATGCCCCGGCTGCCAACTGACCAACACCTGTCGCCAGCTGGTTTCCGCCTTCTTTCAATTGTGATGTGCCTGCAACTAAAAGACCGCTTTTATCATTCAATGTGGATGCTCCGGCTGCCAATGCAGAAGTGCCATCTGCCAGATCTTTCGCTCCGGCTGCCAGCTGGCTGTTTCCTTTTTTCAAATCTTCGACTCCGCTTTGTACTGTTTTCGTACCTTCATAGAGAGCTCCCACATTTGTTTGAAGCCCTGCTGCATAAGTACTTGCTGTACCTACCGCGGTCTTTGCCGATTTGATTGCCTCCGTTGGATCTATACTGGCTTTCTCAGATGTAACTTTTGCCTCTGCGCTGATATTAGAATTCACGGCTGTACGAACAACAGTGGCACAAGTTTCTCTATTTTCTTCCGTCACAATTCCGGCATTGATCAGCTGATTCACTGCCGCCTCCACCGCTTCATCTTTTCCGGTTACTGTCGCCTTCGCTTCGACAGTCCCCTGATTACCTACCATCTGTGTGATTAACGAAGCGAGATTGTCAATGGCTGTCGAGGTTGCTCCAATTGCCTGAACGGTGCCATTTGCCAAATTATTAGCACCAGGATTATCCTTTGTACCATCACCCTCGAATCCGCCTCTTAAAGTACCAACGCCTGCTGCCAGACCTTCGATTCCCGTCTGTGCGGTCTCAAGACCATTTTTTAAACCTTCTGCTCCGGCAGACACTTTACTGCTGCCATCTGCAAGATCACTGACGCCTCCGGTATAATCATCCACACCTGTTGCAAGGTCACTGACACCTTTCGTTAAATCACCACTTTTACTGTTCAATGTATTTACACCGTCCGCCAGTGTTTTTACACCAGTTGCCAAAGCGCTGGTTCCGTCTGCCAGTGTTCCGGCTCCGGTCGCCAGCGTATTTGAGCCATCTGCGAGGGCACTGCTTCCGTCTGCTGCTTTTGCTGACCCATCTGTCAACTGTTCTGCTGCATTTTCCAATTCACCCACCGAATCTGTCAGATCATCAAAGCTGTCAATCTCATCAAGACCAAACTGCTCCAATACATCAGAGGATGCCACGGTCATTGTCGGTCCTACGGATGCATTTTTCACATCTGCCGTAATAGTAAAACTGTCCGGAATATCAATGTCAATATCCTTCCCTTCCAGATTGAGATTTTCTTCCAATCCCGGGAACCCTAACCCTACTACAATATTTTTATCACCGTCTGATACGATTTTTCCATGATCGATCGTCACATTTGTATACTCATCATTTGGCAGCATCATAGCTGTCACCATTGCAAATGGTGTATACATTTCTACAGACTCTCCTGACACATCAACGGTCTCCTTGGACTGGTTTGTGTATTGAACCTTCATTTCCAATTTCCCGTCTTTGCCCTTCAAGTCTTTTGCAGCTACTTCTTTCCCATCTAATGTATAAGTAATTTCTACATCTACCGGAAGCTCTTTATCCGTTGTTCCCTGATAATAGATATCTTTTCCTTCGGATTTCCAGCTTACACTTCCTTCACTGCCTGTCGTATAAGTCTCGTCACCTTTCACATTTTCCACATTCTGAAGCTCGGTCACATCCTCGGTCTTTCCGTTGTTTGGATTTTTCAGCCATTCTGTAACTGTTGTCTCATTTACTTTTCCGGATGCATCTGCTTTCACATAGACCGACTCGTCTTTGTAAAGGCTTCCGTCTTCTTCCACGGTACTGTCGCCAAGTGCCTGCTCTGCCGTTTCCTCAAGCTTCTGTATATTGACTTCCTGCGCGTGTGCCTTGATGGAATCCTCATATGCACAGGTTCCGATAAGCCCTGCTCCTACAACCACTGCCATAGAACTTGCCAACATTTGTCTTACTTTTCTATTCTTCATGATATGACGCCTCCTATTTTACTTCTGCCTTCTGTGGCAGGAAATTTTTACTTGTTTTTACAATTACTTTATCAAAGATCATAAACATCGATGGAAGAATAAATACAACTACAAGCATACTGATCAAAGCGCCTCGTGCCATCAAGATACATAAAGAACTGATCATATCAATGTCAGAATAAAGTCCGACACCAATAGTCGCTCCGAAGAAACTGAATGCACTGACAATGATTGACTGTGCCGATGCTCTGTGCGCTGTCGTAATTGCATCATATTTTCCGGCTCCATGATTTCTCTCTCGCTTATACCTTGTTGTCATCAGTATCGCATAGTCAACGGTTGCCCCTAGCTGAATCGTTCCGATAACAATAGACGCTACAAATGGTAATGTGGAACCTGTATAATACGGAATTCCCATATTTACAAAAATAGCGAATTCAATCACTCCTACTAAAATAATCGGTATGGTCGGTGATTTAAAGAGAATCAATATAATAAGAAAAATAATACCGATGGATACTGCACTGACCGTCTTAAAGTCTTTATCTGTAATATTGATCAGGTCTTTTGTAAGCGGAGCCTCGCCTACCAACATGGCGCCCTTATCATACCGGTCTAAAATCTTATTAATTTCACCCACCTGACGGTTAACCTTATCTGACGCTACTTTATAAGTAGAATTGATCAGGATCATTTGATACCGGTCGCTTTGAAGCATCTCCGTAACAGAATCCGGAATCATACTTTTCGGAACTCCCGGGCCAACCAATTTATCAAGACCAAGCGCCCACTTCACTCCGTCAACCTCTTCAATCTTCTTGAGCATCTCGCCTGTGTCTTTTGCCGAAAGTGATCGATCTACTAATAGCATGTGTGTTGTGTTCATATCATAATCATCTTTCAGCTTCTCATTTGCAATAATACTCGGCAGCTCCTTCGGAAGTGTTGCATCTAAGTTGTAATACACATCTACGTGATTGTTCCCATAGATTGCCGGAACCATAAGAATCAGGAAAATGGCAACATACCATCCGTATTTCTTTGTCACTTTATCGGAAATTCTTCCAATATCAGGAAGCAGCGGTTTATGCTTTGTCTTTTCAATCCATTTATCACAGCACAGGATCATAGATGGCAGAATCGTCACACAGGCGATTACACCGAAGATAACTCCTTTCGCCATGACAATACCGATATCTTTACCCAGTGTAAAGCTCATAAAGCACAAGGCGATGAATCCGGCAACGGTTGTGATGGAGCTTCCTACAACCGAAGAAAATGTCTGAGAGATGGCATGCGCCATGGCTCGCTTCTTATCTCCGTCATATCGCACCTGCTGTTCCTGATAGCTGTGCATCAGAAAAATCGAGTAGTCCATCGTCACTCCAAGCTGAAGTACCGCTGAGAGCGCCTTCGTCACATAAGAGATCTCGCCAAGGAAGATGTTGCTTCCCAAATTGTAGACGATTGCCATTCCGATACTGAGCAAAAATAAAATCGGCACAAATGCAGATTCCATTGTCACTGCTAAAACCAGTGTAGATAACAGTACCGCGATCAACACATAGATGGGCGTCTCCTTTTCAGACAGTTCCTTCGTATCTTCTACGACTGCGGACATTCCGCTTAAGAAACATTGCTTTCCAGAAAGATGCCGGATCTCTTTGACCGCATCCAGCGTCTCATCCGCAGAAGTTGTATCATCAAAGAAAATCGCCATCATAGTTCCTTTGTCCGAATTAAACACTTCATAGATATCTTTTGGAAGCATACTCTTCGGTACAGAAATATCTGCGATAGAGTCATACCAAAGTACATTTTTCACATGATCTACTTGCTCAATCTTACTTTTTAATGCTGCAACATCTTTATCCTCCATGCCATCCACCATAAACATGGAGAATGCACCTATATCAAAATCTTCCAGCATAATGTCCTGCCCCTGCATCGTTTCTATATCCTTCGGCAGATAAGTCAGAACATCATAATTCACTCTGGTATGGAAATACCCAAACACAGATGGAATCAAAAGCAGGATACTGGCAATCAGTATCGCTACCCGGTGTTTTACCACTTGCTTTCCAAACTTAACCATAATCATAGCCCCTTCTCTTTTATGACCATTAGTCATTTATTACTGTATGCACTATAACACAGAAAATGACCTTTAGTCAATATATTTTTGACCAAAAGTCATTTTTCTTCTTTTTTCTATTGCAAAATTAAGAAAGCTCTGCTTATAATAGAGATAAGGAGTGTGGGAAAATCATGGGAAAAATTGATGAAAACAAAAGAAAAAAGAAGGAAGCTCTGTTTAATACAGCATATGAGCTTTTTACAACCAAAGGAATCACATCTACCACGATTTCTGATATTGTAGAAAAAGCCGAAGTTGCGAAGGGCACTTTCTATTTGTATTTTACAAATAAATATGATATTAAAAATAAACTGGTCGTTCATAAAACGCAGGAGCTCTTTGACGCTGCCGGAGCCGCACTTGAAAAGGAGCAGATTCACGGACTGGAAGATCAGATGATCTTTCTCATTGACCATTTGATCAACCATCTCAAAGATGACCGTGCGCTTTTAAACTTCATTTCCAAAAATTTAGTCATGGGTGCGCTTCGTTCTGCACTGCTGACCGGAGAAAATTCAGACCGGGAAATCTATAATCACTTTCTGGAACTGGTTGCCGCAGATGACTATGAATACAAAGATGTGGACGTAATGCTTTTTACAATCGTGGAATTAGCAGGCTCTGCCGGCTATAACTCGATGATGTATGAAGAGCCGATTCCTATTGATGATTACAAGCCATTCCTCTATCGGACCGTACGCTTAATTATAAAAAGCCATCGGGCAGACGCAAAAATGGAGCTTAAAATATAAGCTCCATTTTTGTTCCTTTATTTACTTCACTGTCAACATCAATCTTAGCTCCATGCATGAGAGCACCGTGTTTTACGATGGACAGCCCCAGTCCTGTACCTCCGGTAGCTTTTGAATGGCTCTTATCTACTCGATAAAAGCGTTCAAATATCCGTTCCTGTTCTTCTTTCGGTATTCCGATTCCGGTATCTCGGACAATGATCTTGATTCCCTGAAGTGTATTTCCTACCCAGACACTGACCAGTCCGCCTTCTTTGTTATATTTGATGGCATTTTCAATCATATTATATAACATCTCATCCAACACCTGGCGGACGCCAAGGTAATGCACAGGCTCGCCGGTCACTTCTACGCGAACATGCCTTTTTTCTGCCTGCGGCGCAAGTCTGCTGCAGATTTCCCGCGTAAGCATATAGAAATCTACTTCTTCCTTTTCTAATTCCACTGCACCCTCATCCAGTTTAGAAAGCTTCATAATATCTTCCACAAGCGTGATCAGGCGGCTGGCTTCATTATAAATGCGCTCAGAAAAGGTCTTCATATCTTCGGGACGCACCAGACCGTCTTTCATAATCTCTGCATACCCCGAAATCGAAGTAAGCGGCGTCTTTAATTCATGCGAGACATTCGCCGAAAATTCCTTTCGCATATTTGCGACAGCATCCTTTTCGCGATTCTGTTTATCTATACTCTGTAATAATGGCGTCAATTCCTCATACATATCATTTTCCAACGGTTCTGCAAGATTCAAATGATTGATCGGGTAAATTAATTTGGCAGTCTGCCATTTTGCAAGAAGCAAGGCAAATATCACCATACAGCATGCAACCACTCCCATCATCGGAAGAATGCTCATCGCTGTACTGAACACAGTTTCCATATTTTTTGATACACGGAGCACTGTGCCGTTATCCAGCCTTACTGCATAATAAAACATATCCTGATCCAGTGTCTCCGACCGGCGGACATCCTGACCGCTTCCGCTTTTCAGCGCTTCTTGTATCTCCGGCCGATCCAGATGATTTTCCAGATGTTCTTCCTGTTTGCCGGAATCATAGAGCACCTCACCGGACGCATCGATCAGTGTCACTCTCGTATTTTCGCGAACCGCATCCATATCTTCCAGATAAGATACCCCCGAAATACACACTGCCGCTTCGATGTAATCTGCCTCCTGCTGAATCTCATCCTTTAAAATCTCCATCGTCTGATAATAGACAACGAAGATCATTGTTCCATATGTCAAAATCAGAGAGGTCAATACGACAAGGATCATACTGTTTTGTATTTTTTTCTTAAGTTTCATAGCATGCTCCTATTCTCTCATCCGATAACCAACACCCCGGACAGTCTCGATCATCTCTCCGCAAGTTCCAAGTTTCTGCCGGAGGGTACGCACATGCACATCTACCGTTCTTGTCTCTCCGTCAAAATCGTATCCCCAAATATCTTCCAGCAGACAATCTCTTGTCATAACGATATTCGGATTCTTCATCAGACGCTTTAACAGCTCATATTCCTTAAGCGTAAGATTTACCACTTCTCCTGCCGAGGTCACTTCATGCTTCTTCGTATCAAGCTCCAGCTCGCCGGCTTTCATGATATCCTGTGTCTCCTGTCCGCTTTTTGACGTTCTCCGAAGCACCGCTTTGATCCGGGACACCAGTTCCATCATGCCAAATGGCTTCGCCACATAATCATCCGCTCCCAGATCCAGCCCCTTCACTTTATCGTATTCCGCGCCTTTGGCTGTCACCATGATTACAGGAATCTCTCTTGTCTTTGCTGAATTTTTTAATTTTTTCAGCAGCGATAACCCGTCTTCTCCCGGCAGCATAATATCCATCAGTACAAGCTCCGGTGTCTCCAGTGCCAATGCTTCTAAGAAGCTTCTCCCGTCCTCGAAGCCTCTTGCTTTAAATCCCGTTGTTTCAAGCGTATATACGACTAATTCTCGAATGTTGCTGTCATCTTCTACACAAAATATCATAAGTCTCTCCTTACATTTTTTTCGGCATGTGATTGCCTATACTTGACTCTCTTTGTGAATTCCGGTAATCGAGAACTCCACCCATTCTGCGATATTGGTTGCATGATCGCCGATTCGTTCCAGATACTTTGCAACCATAATAAGATCAATCGTCTCTCTTCCGGCATCCCCTTTATTCTGTGCGATAAATGCAATAAGATCTCTTTTATTTTCCTCGAAGAGCTCATCTACTGCATCATCCGCCTCCATTACATTTCTGGAAAGTTCCAGATCCTTCTTAACATAAGCAGTCACACTGTCCCTCACCATTTTTGCCACTGCCTCTGACATTTTCCCAATCTTCGGAATCTCTGCTCCTTCGGATTTCTTCTCGGAAATAATGATCTCTGCAATGTCAGATGCCTGATCACCGATTCGTTCCATATCTGTAATCATTTTAAGTGCCGCCGAAATCTGCCTAAGATCTCTGGCTACCGGTTGCTGCTGAAGAAGGAGCTTCAGACACAGACGCTCGATATCCTTTTCCATCTGATCGATTTCTTCATCAGCACTGATTACTTCTTTTGCCTCTTCCATACTTCCGTGTTGAAGCGCTTCGGTTGCACGATTAATGGCAATCTCACATAATTCTCCCATGTGGATCAACTGCTCATTGAGATAATCCAACTGCATATCAAATTTATTACGCATAACTTAACCAAACCTCCCTGTAATGTAGTCTTCTGTCCGTTTATCTGCCGGTATCGAGAACAATTTCTCCGTATCGTTATATTCAATGACTTCTCCTAACAGGAAAAAGGCGGTATTATCGGACACACGTACTGCCTGCTGCATATTATGTGTCACCATAACGATAGTATAATCTTTTTTCAGTTCCATCGCAAGGTCTTCAATCTTGGAAGTGGAGATCGGGTCCAGCGCAGACGTCGGTTCATCCATCAGAAGTACTTCCGGCTGTACTGCCAAAGCTCTGGCAATGCAAAGTCTCTGCTGCTGCCCGCCGGACATTCCAAGGGCGCTCTTTTTCAGACGATCCTTACATTCTTCCCATATTGCCGCATCTCTTAGCGATTTTTCCACAATATCATCCAGTTTTGACTTGGAATGAATTCCGTGAGTTCTTGGTCCAAATGCAATATTGTCATAAATACTCATTGGAAATGGATTCGGTTTCTGGAACACCATTCCCACTCTTTTTCTCAAAAGATTGACATCCATATTTTTATAAATATCCTGTCCATCCAGAAGGATTTCTCCATCGATTCTACAACCTTCCACTAAATCATTCATCCGGTTTATGGATTTCAGCAGTGTAGATTTTCCGCAGCCGGATGGTCCGATAAATGCGGTAATTTTATTTTCTTCTATCTCAAGATTTACATCTTTCAGCGCATGAAAATCTCCGTAATGAAGATTCATGTCTTTGATACTGATTTTACTCATTTTTTATCCTCTCTAATTCTCTATCTATGCCTTTGTCAATTTTTTTGCCAGAAATCCTGACAGTGTATTGATTCCCACTACCAGCACAAGCAAAATGACTGCTGTCGCATATGCTTGATCCATATAAAGTCCTTCACTTGCAAGGTTATACATATGTACCGCCAGAGTTCTTCCTGAATCCATCACACTGTTTGGAATCTTGGTAAATGTTCCCGCTGTATAAATAAGCGCTGCTGTCTCTCCAACGATTCGTCCGACTGCAAGAATCACTCCTGCAAGAATCCCCGGAACGGCAGACGGAAGTACAATGCGAAAAACCGTGCGAAGTTTCCCCGCACCCAGTCCGAAACTTCCTTCTCTGTAAGAGTCCGGCACTGCCTTTAATGCTTCTTCCGTACTTCTCATAATCAGCGGAAGCACCATGATTGATAATGTGAATGCTCCTGCCAAAATCGAAAAACCCCATCCGCAGGTCGATACAAAAAACAGCATTCCGAACAATCCATATACAATAGAAGGTATTCCCTGCAATGTCTCTGTGGTTAGGCGAATTACTTCTACAAATTTATTTCCTCTTCCGGCATATTCCACAAGAAAAATCGCAGAAAAAATTCCGAACGGAACAGCAATTGCAAGAGACAATAGCGTCATGATTACTGTGTTAATAAGCGCCGGCATCATAGATGCATTTTCTGAAGTGTAAGTAAATGAAAACAAGGACGGTTTTAAATACGGCACTCCATTAATCAACACATATGCAATCAAAAAAATCAGTACTGCAAATGTTATTACCGCAGAAAGAAGAACGAAAAGCATTACGAGAAAAGAAAATGGTGTTCGCTTATACGATTTTAATTTCTGTCCCAAAGTCATTTGATTATTACTCATGGCTTGTCCTCCTCTTTAATACTGCTACAGAGAAATTAATGATAAGAATAAATACAAACAGCACCACGCCGGTTGCAATCAATGCTTCTCTGTGAAGCCCTGTTGCATATCCCATCTCAATCACAATATTCGCTGTCAGCGTACGAACACCGCGGAAGATTCCCGCCGGCATTCTTGCCTGATTTCCTGCCACCATAATGACAGCCATGGTCTCTCCGATTGCACGTCCTACTCCCAGTACAATCGCTGCAACCACGCCAGATTTTGCTGCCGGGATCACTACACGGAAGATGGCTCTTTCGTGGGTTGCCCCAAGCGCAACCGCTCCTTCATAATACTGCTCAGGTACTGCACGAATGGAAGATTCTGTAAGACCTATAACAGTCGGCAGAATCATCATTCCAAGTAGAATCGAAGCGGTCAAAATACTGCTTCCATTACCGCCAAATCCTAAATCTCTTCCAATCGTACGGATTAGCGGTACAATAACTACGAGACCAAAGAAACCATATACAACCGATGGAATTCCGGCTAAAAGTTCTGTCGCCGCTTTCAATGGTTTATATATTTTCTTCGGGCAATAATATGCCATAAATACTGCTGTTAAAATTCCAACCGGAACTCCGAAAATGATAGCCCCTGCTGTTACATATAAACTTCCTACGATCATAGGAAGAATTCCAAAAATCTCATTTTTCGGCTTCCACATTTCACCGCTTAAGAAATTGCCAAAACCGATCTCTTTCATAGCAGGGATTCCATTTGCAAAAAGAAAGATACAAATAAGAGCTACCGCCAGCACCGAAGCGCAGGCGGCAATGAAGAACACTCCCTGCATGAATTTTTCCGTCCATGCTCTATTTTTCATATTACTCTACTACCTCATCCCATGTAAGAGCTTCACCTGTGTAGATTGTTTTTACTTGATCGCTAGAAAGCTCATCTGTTGTATTTGCTTTGTTCACGATTACAGCGATACCGTCTGTTGCCATTACCTGACTGTCAAGTTCTGCCGTTTCTTCGTCTTTCAGTTCACGAGATGCCATTCCGATATCATAGCTTCCATCAATTGCAGAAGTCATACCTGTTGTGGAATCTGTTGTCTGAAGTTCAATCTCAGCATTCGCATTCACTGCTTTGTAAGCTTCGATTAATTTTTCCATTACCGGAGATACGGAAGAAGAACCGCCAACTACTACTTTACCGGATGGATTGCTTCCGGAAAATGCTGCTGCACTGTCATCACCAATGTAACCATTTTCTGCTACAACTTCCTGGCCTTCTTTACTCATAATAAAGTTGATAAAATCTTTTGCTACTTCGTTATCTAAGCCCTTCTTTGTTGCAATGTTAAATGGTCTTGAAACTTTGTAAGAGCCATTTTTGATATTCTCTGCTGTTGCCTCTGCACCGTCAATTTTTACAGCCTTCACACTGTCATCCAAAGAACCAAGAGACACATAACCAATCGCATATTCATCACCTGCAACGGTTGTTAACATAACAGAAGTGCTGTTTGTAATCTGTGCTTCCTCTGTTGTCATATCAACCTTCTCATCACCTTGCTTTTCCTCTACTCCGAAAAGCTCAATGAATGCTCCTCTTGTACCAGACCCATCTTCTCTTGATACAATTGTAATATCCATGGAAGAATCCCAGTCGCTGCTCGCTTCCGCCTTGGCATCTTCTCCCTTACTTTCTTCATTGGATTTCCCACATCCGACTGCCAGTGTTCCAATCATAGCTACCATAGATAAAACTGCAATAAACTTTTTCATTTTCATACGTTTTAATCTCCTTTGATTTACAATTTCATTTTCTTGTGTTGTTTTCTTCACAATGACTATCATAAAGACGTAATGTAAAATGTGAAATCGGAAGAATGTAAAATGTATGTTAAATAGGGACGTAGCATTTTGCAAAAATGCTACGTCCCTATTTAACATATGACCTGTCCTAAATTAACTTTAGACCTGTCTTTTTTGAAATTATTTTAAATTCTGAATTTCTTTTTCTGTATAGAGATCTGTAATTTTCACTGTTTTTGTTGTGTCTTTGAACTCCACTTCCAATGTTTCTTTACCGCTTGGCTCTTTGATTCCCTGATCTACACTTACATAGATATATTCGTAATATGCGTTGTTAGTGATTCGTTTATCCTTCTCGAATGGACGAATTCGCCGTTCAACAAGACGGATATGGGTTTTCTCATTTTCTTCCTTCACCATAGCTTCCAGATAAACGCCTTCCTTTTGTGGCTCAAAGCCAATTCTAACAACGGGATCTATTTTTTCACACGTAATCTTCACATCTTCACTGTCCGGCTGAACACCATTTCCATAATATGCCTCATATGCTCCCAAAGCAATGCCGATTGCTACAATGCAAAATAGTACAGTGCCTGCCACCATTTGCTTCGTCACACGTTTCAGCTTTCTTAGCGGTTCCACATCCTTCTTTATCTCTTCTTTTCTTCGCTCCACGTACTTGGCTGATACTATCTCCTTTTTCATAGCCTCCAGATAATCCCTGCATTCTTTGCATTTTTCCAAATGCTCCTCGATTGCTTCATTGCTTTCTTCGCTCGTCAGTCCATCAATATAACTTGGAAATAAATCTCTGATAATCTCACATTTCATTCTTTTCCCCACCTTTCAGTAATTTCTGCTTTGCACGATAATAAGTAACTCTTGCCCAATTCTCATTTTTTCCGAACAGCTCTGCGATTTCTTTAAATGAAAATGCGCCCGTCACTCTCAACAGCACAATTTCCTTAGAAATCTCGTCTAAAACATGTACTTTGCGAAACAATTCCATTTTCTCTTCTTTCACTATCAACTGTTCTTCCACGGGCTTTTCCAAAGACTCCATATCCGCAGTTAGTTCACTGGTACCTTTTCTTTTTCTGCATTCCATCTCCCGATACCAGAGATGCTTGGCAATCTGGCACAGCCATGTAGACACTTTGCAGCTTCCATCATACCGATCCACCGAACGCACCGCCTGATAAAAAGTCTCCTGCGTCAGTTCCTCCGCCAATTCTTCTTCATAACAAAGTGATAAAAGGAACTTATAAACCATAACCGCATATTCTCTGTATGCCGCGTCCATATCAAACATGTCCTCACCTCTCTTTACCTATATATCCGCTAAAAACAGATTATGTTACAAAATTAATAAGGGAAAATTTATTTAATTTGGGACACCTTAAAATACAAAAAAGGACACCCCAAAAACCAATTTAGGACGTAGCCTTTTTGCAAAAGGCTACGTCCTAAATTACAACCGCTTTTCAAAATTCCCATCTACGGAACATCCTTCTGTGAAAATCATAAATGCATTCGGATCTATGCTGTGTACAATTTGTTTAATCTGTGTCACTTCGTATTTTGAAATCATTACCAACAGGATATATGCGGTCTTGTTTGTATAGGCGCCGGCCCCATCCCAATTGGTTACTCCACGTCCCATCTGATCCATGATTGCCTGCGAGATCCCAAGTTTTTTTGTAAATATCATAACACTTGTGTTGATATTCTGTATATGCACTCGATCGATCGCCATTGACAGTACAGTTGTGTAAATGAATGAGTACGCTACAATTTCAATATTGAATAAGAAGAGGCAGATCAAATACACAAATATATTCATCAGAATATTGATTTTCCCCACACTGACATTGGGATATTTTTTTGAGCAGCATACCCCGATAATGTCCTGCCCGCCTCCGGAGCTTCTTCCCCGGAGCACAAGCCCAACTCCTGTTCCGGCAATCAGACCGCCTATAATACATGCAGTCAGGGTATCTCCGATAATTGGTGTCTCCGGAATTGGAACAAGGACAAGAAATACACTCTGAATTGTTACTGTAAGCAGCGTTTTCACCGCAAAATCTTTTCCCATGATCCGAAGCCCCATATAGAACAACGGAATATTGAGCACCCAGTAAATGATACCGGCAAGATCAAAATTGCCCGGAACCGGAACATGCATAAAATCCACAATCCCCGTTCTCATCAACTGGGCAATACCCATAAACCCTCCATTATAAAGTCCAAGCGGAACAATAATCAGGTTTACACCAATTGCAAACATCAGACTCCCGACGGTTGCCGTCAGCATCTGAACCATCAATTCTTTTTTCTTCCCCATACTGCCGCTCATTCTACATCCCTCTTCTTTTTTTATTTTTATTAATCGTAAAATGGACTTAATGAAATATTATACAATACCCATTTCCCATCTTTCATAATATATGTCAACGTATTTGCTGTCTGTCCATCCCGCTCATTGTGATACGAATTTCCTGACCAGTATGTTGTATTATAACTATAGTAATAATTTCCTTTGAGCGTAACCTGAGCCAATGTGGTACCGTCTTCCTGATTTATTTCTACATTCGCCTCTCCATTGGTAAACTGATACTTATTAATCTTTTCTGAATCACCGGAACTTCCGCCGAATTCATAATCTCTGACACTCTCAAATTCATCGATAACTGCATCTTTGTTCGTACCGTCTACATTTTGCAGAAGATCTACTTCACTGAACAGTTTGCGATTCACCAGTGCATTCATAATATTTTTCCAGTCTTCCATTCCCTGTTCTGCCAGCTCTTCCACTACTTTCTCATTGTAGTCTGTCTGTACGATCGCAGGATCTCCTTCTGTCCATGACACAAGCTGTCCGGTTTTTTCCACATCTTTTCCGCTGATTTCTACATAATGCTCTGCTCCAAATACTGCATCCAATGTATAAGTGTCCATACCGTCAATTTTTTTACCCGGTGTCAGGCTGTCAGATACATTTATCTTATCTACAATCACATCTGCTCCCTTCGGAACAGCAATGCTGTATTTTTGAACTAATTTTGTACCATACTCTTTGTAATCGCCCTGATCCATCTGAACTTTCCAGAATAAACCTTTTCTCTTCAGCTTCAGATTGATCTTTTCCGAATCAGACCCCTTCGTATAGCGCACCCGGATTGACTGACTGGTAAAGCCCCCGGACCGCTTCTGAACACTTGTCACATCCACATCTGCGATTTCAATGTCTTCCGGCTCCTGGATTTTCTTCGCTGTTATAAATGCTTCTTTACTCATAAAATCATCATGATCTTTGAGATAAATCGTATCGTACAAATCAGCGTAGTTTCTCTCCATCATCGCTTCTACATGTTTTTCAGCCACACTTTTAGCTCCAAATTGAACATTGTAGATTACGAAAAACAAAATCACACTTAAAACTGCCACACAGATTTCAATCAGCAATAATTTTTCTTTTCCATCTAAAGGTTGTCTTTCTTTTTTCACCGGAGCTGAAAGAGGAGCTCCGTTCCCTTGAGGGCGCTTTAGTGATGTACCACAATTTTCACAAAATAATGCATCATCTTTATTTTTACTTCCACATTCCGGACAAAACATCTCTTTCACCTCCTACTCGTATTTTTTAATCATTTCAATATTTGCACGCTCCGCGTCATTTAAACGGGACTCCATATTTGCATCAAATTCTTCCGGCGCCACAGTTCCTGAGTACCAGCTTTTACCTTCAAAATATGTTTTCAGATCATCACTGTTGAAAATTCTACCATGCCGCGCCAATATTTCATTTCGTGCCAGCCTAAGATCAGCTTTGGACAGACCGGACACATCTGCATCCGTCAAATACTCCTTATCACTGTTCGGGAAAATATACTCTCCGGCTGCCGCATTTGCCGTTGTGCCATCTTCCGCCTTCTTATTCTCAGCGGTTGCAGGATCACTGCCCGGTGTCCATGTCACATCTTCCTTAAATGCTGTTACATAGATATCCTTCTCTCCTTCGGCATTGGCACGCATCTTCGCCCTTGCCTGATCGATCTCGTCCTGACTTACCTGGGATTTTACTTTTCCGCCAAAGCCCAGCCCTTTAATTCCAAGAAACACACTTCCTGCAAGTGCTAAGATAATAACGATCGCCAATACAATAACCGGAACGGAAGAATTCGTTTTTTCCGTCTGTTTCTTTTCTGTTTTCATATTCCTGTCTTCCTTCCTGCATGCTTAATTATAATTCCTTACCAAAACATAGATATCGGAATTACCCATTCCCCATCCATCTTCACAACCGGAATATCCTCTTCCGCAGATTCTTCTTCCCCATCAATCACTGCTGTCATTTCTACTTCCAGGATATACGCTGCTGTCACATCTTTTAATTCCGCTGCACTTAAGTCATACTCGTCAGATAAAATAACTGTCATTTCATCTTTTTTCAGTTTTTCTTTGTCCACAATCTCAAGCTTTACATCGTATCCCGGAAAAAGATCACTCAAATCATCCGGAAGAACATTTACAATTCCTTCGACTCCATTCGGAAATGCTTTTGCAAAAGTCTTAATGTCACCTTCATTGATTCCCTTCTCCACATACTTAATCGGTTTTTCGTAACCTTTCGTTCCAAATATTCCAAATAGTATAAGCGACAATACGACTACAACCGCTGCAAGCGCTGCGATGATCGGCCACGCAAACGGTTTTTTTGCAGCTGAAGCACCTGAATATATATTCTGTGTATTCGCTGTTCCCTGTTGATAGTTCCCCTGTGCATTCCCTTGCACATTTCCCGGTGTCTCTGATGGCGCTGCGCTTCTCTGTACTCCTGCCTGCGGTACAGGTGCTCCGCATTTCACACAAAACTTGCTCCCCTCTACTAATTCAGCTCCACATTTTCCACAAAACTTTGCCATACTCTTTTTCCTCCACACTTAGCTCTTAGTCTCTTTTTGTTCCACACTCTGTACAGAATAAGGAATCTTCCTCCAAAATTGCCCCACAATTTTTACATTTAGGAACAACCGGCTCCTGTACCGGCTGCTGCATCGGTTCCTCCTGTTTTGCTTCAGTACCTGCCTGCGGATTATTCGCCGCCACAGCCGCAATATTTGTTCCACACTCTACACAGAATGCAGAATCTGCCGCATTAACGAAACCACAAGACGGACATTTCTTTCCATTTAATGGCCCATTGGATACCGGCGCTGCTTTTTGAAGCGGACTTCCGCAACTGATACAAAACTTGGCGTCTGGATTATTGCTAAAGCCACACTGCTGACAGACATTTCCCGCTGTCAACGCCTGCACCATCTGCTGAAGCTGTTGATTTTCTTTCTGAAGCCTTAAAATCTCTCTAAACAATTCTCCATACTCGCTTTCCGCATCCTGCAGATGGTTTTTCACACACTGTACTCCGACTTGGTAAGTCAGTTTTTCTAGCATACGCTCATTTGATTTTATCTGGTTATTGAGCTTTACACTCTCCGTTGCTGACTTAGCTTTCTGAGACACTCCCTTACCTGCGACCGAAATCGAATCTTTCATTTTTTCAAATAATGCCATTTTTTATCCTCCTCTTACTCCTTAGACGTTTTTTATATTAAAAAAGTTTTATAAAATATAAAAAAATTTACATATGAATTAAAAATAGCAAATACAAATTGTACTATCGCTCTAATTTTACTATATATTCCCCTACTTTTCAACTATGACGCCTTTATTCGAATATTGTTTTTTATTACACTGAAGTGAAAAGTTTATTTCCACTTTGAATACGCAAAAGTAGATTTTAGTCTTTCACTCATTTCCACTTTCACAAATGTTGTATTTAG
>OIYW01000473.1_pt1 | contig 37880 bp, 38 predicted proteins | sample 1588351 | NCBI WGS metagenome assembly OIYW01 (sample SAMN03283268) | human gut metagenome | biome: human-associated habitat; material: feces | host: Homo sapiens | place: USA | collected 2013 | reverse complement strand
CCCGCCCCGGCAGCGCGCCAGGGACGGGAGCCTCTTTTTGAAAATGTTCAGGCCGTTCCGGCCCCGCGGGGCACAGCAGCCTTCTTGCCATAGACCAGATAGACCGCCGCGCGCCTGGTAAAGAATGCCACAAAGGGCCCCAGGGCAAGGGCGCAAACCAAGGTTCCCAAACCGATGAGCCCGCCCAGCAGGAAGGCGGCCCCCACGCAGACGGCATCGGTGAAGATACGGCACCAAAAATACTGGATGGGCAGCTTTCGGGCCAAGAGCAGGGAGAGGGAATCATAGGGGGAAATCCCCACATCCGCGGTTTGATAGAGGGCGCAGGAAAAGCTGAGGATCAGCACGCCCGCCCCCAGCAGGAGCAGCTTTTGAGGAAAGCCCTGCGGCTGCCCCCAAGCCCCTAGGAACAGCTTCTCGAAAAAGGAGGCGATGGGGCCCACAAGGAACCAGTTCACCACCGTACCAATGCCCACCATGTCCCGGGCAAAGAGAAGCTCTATCACAAAGTAAAGGCAGTTCATGGCAATGAGGGTGACGGAAAAGTCAATGCCCATCCAATCCCCTACAGCGATTCCAAGGGCGGTGGAGGGATCGTTTCCCATGAGAGAGACTTTGAAAAGCCCGATTCCCACCCCCATGACGAGGATGCCCAGGCACATGACCGCCACCCGCCGCAAAAACCGATCCTTTTTGAAACCGTGCAATTTCCATTCCCGCCTTCCGCTGGCTTTATTTTCCTAAGGGCAGGCGCCACGCCGCGCCCAGGAAATGGCCCGCTCCATCCCTGCTCCCTTCGGCGCTACCGCTTTTCCCGTGACTTTAAATACTGGCGGACCTCTTCCTCCGTATCCAAGGCCAGGGCCTCTTCCGTAACAGCCCGGGCCTCCTCCCTATTCCACAGGGAGATGGCCTTGCGCACCGGCAGCAGGGACACAGGCGCCACACTGAAGTGCTCCAGGCCAAAGGTGAGCAGCACCGGGGTAAGGGCGGTGTCCGCGGCGGCCTCGCCGCACATGCCCACCGGCGTGCCCGTATTCCGAGCGGCCTCCAGCACTTGGCGCACCTGGCGCAGCACAGCCGGGTGGAAATAGGAGTACAGGTGGGCCACCCGGGCATTGCCCCGGTCCACCCCCAGGATGTACTGGGTTAAGTCGTTGGTGCCAATGCTGAAGAAGTCCACCTCTTTGGCCATGGCCTCTGCCACCAGGCAGGCCGCAACGGTCTCCACCATCGCGCCCATGGGCAGGTGCTCATCAAAGGCAACGCGGCGGCGGCGCAGGACTTCTTTCTCCTCCTCCAGAATCTCCCGGGCGCGGCGGATCTCCTCCACACCGGTCACCATGGGCAGCAGCAGCTGGGCCTTTCCATAGGCGCTGGCACGCAGCACGGCACGCAGGTGCACCCGGAACATATCCTCCTCCCGCAGGGAGAAACGCAGGCCCCGGCAGCCCAGGAAGGGGTTTTCCTCCTGGGGCTGGTCCAAATAGGGCAGCTCCTTGTCGCCGCCCACATCCAGGGTGCGGATAATCACCGGCTTATCCCGCATAGCGCTCAGTATCTGCCGGTAGGCGTGGAACTGCTCCTCTTCCCCCGGCTGGGAGGTGCGGTCCAGATACAGGAACTCTGTGCGCACCAGGCCAATGCCGTCGCAACCATAACCCGCCGCCCGCGAGGCATCCGCCACGCTGCCAGCGTTGGCAAACAGGTGAATCCTCTGCCCCTCGGCGGTGACAGTCTGCCGTCCCACAAACTCCCGCAGGGAGGCCCGCAGCTGCAAGAACTCCCGCTGGCGGCTCTCATAGACAGAGCGCATTACCTGGCCGGGGGAAAACACCGCGCAGCCCCGGTTCCCGTCCACAATGACCTCCTCGCCGGGGGCGGTGTCCAGCACGCGGTCTTCCACGCCCAGCACCGCGGGGATCTCCAGGGCCCTGGCGAGAATGGCGCTGTGGGATGTGGGGCCGCCCTTGCCCAGCACAATGCCCGCCACGTTGGCGGAGTTGAGCACCGACACTGCCGAAGGGGAGAGTTCCTCCGCCAGCAGCACGGTGCCCGGCTTCAAGGCGGAAAAATCTGTCTCGGGCAGGCCCAGCAACAGCCGGAGCATAGCCCCCCGCAAATCCCGCACATCGGCAGCCCGCTGGCGGGTGACCTCGTCATCGGAGGCGGTAAACAGGTCAATAAACAGGTCGCAAGAGGCAGAGAGAGCCTCTTCAGCCGACTGCCGGGAGGCGATGCGCCCTTCCACTTGGCCATTCAAATAGGGGTCCCGTATCATGGCGGATTGGCAGCGGATAATGTCCCCCTGCTCCTTGCCCGCCATTTCCGCCACCCGGTCGGCCTTGGCTTCTGTGACGCGGCAGAAGGTCTCCACCGCGTTGTGGTAGCGCTCCAGCTCCAGCTTTACGTCGGTGACCTCCCGCTCCAGGCTGCCCATAGGCTTTTCCCGGTAAACCAGGGCGTGGCCCATTCCAATACCCGGTGACCCCGCCACGCCATAAAGCACGCGTTCGCCGCTCACAGCCGGCCACCTCCCTGCTCTCCCAAGCCGGACTCCACCAGCTCCACCGCCCTGGAAAGAGCTTCCTCTTCGTCGGGGCCCGAGCAGCGGATCTCGATCTCATCTCCCTGCTGGATGCCCGCGGCGATCAGGTTCATGATGCTCTTCCCGCTGACAACCGCCTCTTCACGGCAGACCCATACATCGGATATGTACTTCTGCATTTCGTTGGAAAACAGACCTGCTGGGCGTACATGCAGCCCTTCCCGGTTGGTAAGCACCACTCTCTTTGCCACCAAAGCGACCCTCTCCTTTCTGAACACTGCGCGCTGTGCGCTTGAGCAGCTCTTTCCCCTTGGCGGGATTGCCGGGGACACAGAGCCGTCCCTTCTATCCCCCTATGGATTCAGCCCTTTCCGGGGTCACATAGAGGGTTTTGTAGTTTACATAAATTACCATACCCGGCTTGGCCCCTTGGGGCTTGGACACGTTGCGGATTTGGGTGTAATCCACCGGCACCTGGGCGGAGTCCTTGGCGCGGCTGTGCTGGGCCGCCAGCTGGGCAGCCTCTTCCATAGCCGTCTCCGTGGGCTTTCTCCCCTCGGTGACCAGCACCGTGTGGGAGCCGGGGATATTTTTCGTATGGAACCAAATATCATTGTTATTGGCGGTCTTCAGGGTGAGGCGGTCGTTCTGCCGGTTGTTCCGGCCCACCAGCACCGTGAAGCCGTCGGAGGTGGTGAACTTCATGGGTGCGCCGGCCGCCGCAGGCTTCTCTTTCTTGCTGCGCAGCCGCTTGAGATAGCCCTGCTCCTGCAGCTCCGCCCGGATCTCCGAAAGGTCCCGCTCGGTCTCGGCCCGGGCCAGGGCGTCCAACACGCTCTCTAAGTACTCCAGCTCCTTGCCCGCCAGGTCGATCTGCTCGGTGAGCTTTTCCTCGGCGGTCTTGGCCTTGCGGTATTCCTTGTAGTATTTCTGGGCGTTCTGAGAGGGGGTCAGGGCTGGGTCCAGTTTGATGTGCACCAGGGGGCTGCCCTCCTCGTAAAAGTTGGGCAGGTCCACCCACTCCTGGCCCTTCTCCAACTGGTACATATGGGCGCTGATTAAGTCCCCCGCCACCCGCAGGGAATCCCGCCCGGCACACTGCTCCAGCTCTCCCCGCTGGAGGCCAATCTTCCGGGACAGCCGCTCTGAATGAGTGGATAGCAGCCGCAGCAGGTCCTGCTCCCGCACCCGCATGCGCTCCTGCTTATCCCGCTCCCGGTAAAAGTCATCCAACAGGGCGGAGAAGCTCTCCCCTTCCTTCACCACGGCGGAGGAGCCGTACTGGTGGATGTCCATGAAGGAGAAATCCATGGGCTTGCCCTGGGGGCTGACCGCCATGTAGGGCCGGCCGGAGGCCTGCTGGATGGTTTCCTTCAGCTGCTGGAAGAAGAATCCCGCCCGGAAAAGCTGCTCTTCGTCCAAGGTTTTCACCGTCAGCTCCCGGCCCCGGCCCACCTGATGGGCCAGCTCCCGGCAGACAATGGGGGAAAGCCCCTGCAACACGGATAGATACCCCTTGGAGAGCTCCATGTCCCGGGGCAGGGCCTTTAGGGCCTCCACCACCTGCTGGGAGGTGGCGGACAGAGGGCACAGCTTGTCCTGGGGAGGGGGCAGCCGGTAGGAAAGCCCCGGCAGCACCAGCCGTTGAGAGGACATTTCCGCGTCCACCCGCTTGAGGGCGTCGATAATCTTGCCGTTTTCATCGGAGAGAATGATGTTGCTGTACCGGCCCATCACCTCCATGGTCAAGGTGAGGGTGACGTGGTCCCCCAGCTCGTTGATGGCGTCGAAGTCGAAGTGAAGCAAGCGCTCCAGCTCCGGCTGGCGGATGGCCGTAAGCCTGGCCCCCTGAAGTTTCTTCCGCAGCAGCATGCACAGCATGGGCGGCTGCTTAGGGTTTTCCAGGGGGATGGCGGTGAAGTGCACCCGGGCGGAGTTGGCCCGGGCGGAGAACAGCACCTTATACGCCGCCTCCCGGGTGCGGAACGCGATGAGCAGCTCCTCCCGGTTGGGCTGGTGGACTTTGTCCACCCGGGCCCCCAAAAGGCTTGCCTCCAGCTCCCCTTTGATATGTCTTAAAAACGCGCCGTCCAATGCCATAGGTATGGTTGTCCTTTCTGAAATATGTATTACAGGGCCCGCAGAGGGGGCTGATCCGCCTGGGAAAGCAGGAAAGCCGTATCCGGCACCCGTTTTTTCAAATAGGAGGCCAAAAACTCTCCAAAAACCCGCTCGGTCTCATAGTGGCCCGCGGCCACGCAGGTCAGCCGGGAGCGGGCGGCCTCCAGCTGTTCGTGGTGCTTCATCTCCCCGGTGAGGTAGGCGTCCGCCCCCCGGCAGGCCGCCAGGCGGACATTCTCCCCGCCGGCACCGCTGCAGAAAAACACACGCTGCACCGGCCGGTCCCCGGGGCAGAACTTCACCGCCGGGGCGGAGAGCTTCTCCTTTACCAAAGCCGCGAAAGCCTCTGGCTCCAGGGGCTCTTCCAGCTCTCCGGAGTAGAGCACGCACTCCTCGCCAAACACATCCTCCCGCCGGACGCTGCGCAGCCCCAGCTTGCTGCCCAGGGCCACGTTCACCCCGCAGATGGGGGAAAGGTCCAGGTTGGTGTGGCAGCACAGGGCGGCAATGCCCCGGCTAGCCAGCTGATAGGCCACGTCCTGGGGGCCCAGTGCTTTCAGGGGATGGAAGATCACCGGATGGTGGGCGAGGATCAAGTTGGCGTTCATGGAAGCGGCCTCCTCCACCACAGCGGGGGTGATGTCCAGTGCCAGCAGGGCCCGCGTCACCACGGTGTTGCCATCCCCCACCAGCAGTCCGGAATTGTCAAAATCCAAGGCGGTGGAAAAGGGCGCCACCGCGTCGATGATGTCGTAGATGTCACAAATCCTTGCCATAAGTAGGTTCTCCTTTTCCATTTGAGAAGTGTGGGACCGCACCCTGTTCCCCTTCTCAAAGGGGGCTCAAGCCTGGGGCAGATATGCCGTTTGAATCTGTGCCAGGAGCTTCTCCAGGCGGGCGGCCTCTGCCTCCCGGCCCGTGTGCAGGGCCCCCTGGCGCTGGGCGGAGAGCTCCCGCAGCACCTTTTGAGCGTACCGCTCCACATGGGGCGCCCCCGGGCGGAGCTTTCCCACATAGGGGTACAGGGGACCTTCCTCCCGGGGAGCGCCCCGGTATTGGGCCGCAAAGGCGGAATAGACCTTGCCCCCGTCCACCACGGCCTCCTCTTCCAGGACTGCGAAGCCCGCCTGGGCCAGGCCCCGGCGCAGCTGGGGCACGGAGCTCATGGGCTGGAGCACCAGGCGCCTGGATGAATCCCGCAGCCAAGGCGTCTCCAGCACGATGCGCAGAATCAGCTCGCCCCCCATGCCCGCGATGACGGTGTCCTCCGCCTCCTGTGGGGAAACGGCCCGCAGCCCATCGGACAGGCGGAAGGAGAGCTCCTCCCCCACGCCGTACTTCTCCCCATCCCGGCGGGCAGCCTCCAAGGGGCCGGGGTTGATATCGCAGGCCAGGGCCCGGGAGATTTTTCCCGTTTTGAGAAGCCAAATGGGCAAATAGGCGTGATCGGTGCCCACGTCGCACAGAGAGCTGCCCTGGCGCACCAGGGCGGCGCACAGGGCCAGCCTGGGCCCCAGCTGAAACAGCGGCCGCATCAAGACCACCCCCTAGAAAAAACACTGCCGCCCGGCAGAAGGTGTCGCGCGGCAGTGGCTTTCGCTATTCTCACTTGTTCGCCAAATGCTCGTTGAGCTTTTTGACCAGCTCGTCCGCGTCCACGCCGTGAACCATGCAGGCCTGCTCCACTGTCTCCCCGCGCGAAGAGGGGCAGCCCAGGCAATGCATGCCCATCTCCAGGAAGAAGGGCGCCGTGGTCTGGTCCATGTCCAGAATTTCGCCGATAATGGTATCTTTTGTAATGGAAGCCATTGGTAGATTCCTCCGTTTTCACAATATTTTGGTTTGTGTTATTATTATAATACCCTTTGGGCCGCTCCGCAATACAAAAATGACAAAAAAGAACGCCCCGCCGCTGGGGCGGGACGCTCTGCTTTTGTGGAAAACGGCCGCTTTAGGCCTGCTCTTCCTTCATCCGGGCAAAACATTCGCTGCAATAGACAGGGCGGTCCTCCCGAGGCTGGAAGGGCACCCGCGCCTCTTTGCCACAGGCGGCGCACACTGCGGTGTACATCTCCCGCTGGGGATGGGCGGCGTTTTTGCGGGCCTGGCGGCAGTCCCGGCAGCGCTGGGGCTCGTTCACAAAGCCCTTTTCAGCGTAGAACTCCTGCTCTCCGGCGGTGAATACAAATTCCTTGCCACATTCCTTGCAGACCAGCGTCTTGTCTTCGTACATCTCTTTTTACCTCGCTTTGTTGTTCAGTGATACGCCCTGGGACGGAGTCGCACCGGCCCGGTGGGAAGCCCACCCCCGCGCGGCAGGGCATGTGTGCGCTAAGGCCGCCGCAGCTTTTCCCGGGCCCGGTACAGCGCGTTGTCATAGGCACGCAGGGAAACCCCCGCCTGCCGGGCAGCCTCCTCCCGGCAGCAGCCGCCCAGGTACAGCTTTAACGCCCGGCGCTCCGCCGGGGAAAGGGCCACGTTCATCTTGCGGCAGAGAGCGCGGAAATCCTCCCGCAGCTCCAAAAGGGACTCCGGGCTTTCCCGGGAAGGGGCAGGGCGGTCCTCCTCCAAGGGGACGGACTCGTTGAGAGTGCGGTTCCCGCCGCTGGCGTGCCTGCGTACAGCGCTGGCCATGCGGTTGTAAACGCACACGCCGGCATAGGTGGGAAAAGAAGCCCCTCCCTCCTGCCGGAAGGAAATGGCGGCCACATACAGCCCCAAAAGCCCCTCCTGCCACAGGTCTTCCTTTTCCGGGGCTGCGGCACCCTCGAAGAGCCTGGCCTTCCCCCGGACAAGCCCCAGGTAACGGGCAGAAAGCTCCGCAAAGGCCTCGCCCTGGCCTTGGCGCACCAGGGCGGCCAGCTGGACATCGCTGCACTGCTGAAGCTCCATGCCGCACCCCTTTTCCCTGTGTTTTCCTGCCCCTATCATATCCCATGAAGGACGGTTTCGTCAAGTTCTTCTTTCCTTCCGCAAAATTGGGCAGCATTTTTCAACAGCGCGTTGTATTCCCGGCAAAGCTGTCGTATAATGAAACCAGCATTTCCGAGGAAGGACGGTGTGTGGGGATGGTGTCGAAAATATACAGCATGGGCCTTTATGGCATGGAGGCATTTCCTGTAGAAGTGGAAGCGGACCTCTCCCAAGGGCTGCCCGCCTTCGAGCTGGTGGGCCTGCCTGACGCGGCGGTGAAGGAATCCCGGGACCGGGTGCGCTCTGCCCTGAAGAACTGCGGCTTTGACTTTCCCGTCAGCCGCATCACCATGAACTTGGCCCCTGCCGACAAGAAGAAAGAGGGCCCCATCTACGACTTGCCCTTGCTGGTCTCTCTGCTCAAAGCCTCCCGGCAGCTTTCTTGCCACACGGAGGACGCCGTCTTCCTGGGGGAGCTTTCCCTCTCTGGGGAGCTGCGGCCCATTCGGGGCGTGCTGCCCATGGCCGACAAGGCCCGGGAGGCGGGGTTTAAGCGGCTGTTTGTCCCGGCGGAAAACGCCGGGGAGGGCGCGGTTATTCAGGGGCTGGAGGTGTATGGCATTCGGGATGTCCCCCAGCTGTTTGCCTATCTGCGGGGCATGCTGGAGCTCTCTCCGGCCGTGCCCCAGTATGGGGACGCCGCCTCTCCAGAGCCCCTGGATTTTGCCGATGTAAAGGGGCAGCCCGAGGCCAAGCGCGCATTGGAGATCGCTGCCAGCGGCAGCCACAACGTGCTGCTCATCGGCCCGCCGGGCTCCGGCAAGAGCATGCTGGCCAAGCGCCTGCCCTCCATTCTGCCAGAGATGACGTTTGAAGAGGCGCTGGAAACCACCAAGATCCACTCCATCCGGGGAAAGCTGCCGCCGGGAGTCTCCCTGATCCGGACCCGGCCCTTCCGCTCGCCCCACCACACCATTTCCACCGCCGGGCTGGCAGGGGGCGGCCCCACGCCCCAGCCAGGGGAGGTCTCTCTGGCCCACAACGGGGTGCTGTTCCTGGACGAGCTGCCCGAATTTGCCCGGGCCTCTATGGAGGTGCTTCGCCAGCCCATGGAGGATGGCACGGTGACCATTTCCCGGGTGGGAGGCACCACTTCCTATCCCTGCCGGTTCATGCTGGTGGCTGCCATGAACCCCTGCCCCTGTGGATACTTTGGGCACCCCACCCATCCCTGCCTGTGTTCTCCCCATGCGGTGGAACGCTATTTGGGAAAGGTCTCTGGCCCTCTGTTAGACCGCATCGACCTGCACATCGAAGTGCCCGCCGTGCCCTTTGAGGAGCTCTCCTCCACCAGGAAGGAAGAACCCTCCTCCCAGATCCGCCAGCGGGTCAACGCCGCCCGGCAGCGCCAGAATCAGCGCTTTGAGGGCAAGCCCTACGCCTGCAACGCGGACATCCCCGCCGGGGACTTGCAGGAGATGTGCCAGACCACCCAGGCCGCTTCCCAGCTGCTGCGCCGTGCCTTTGACAGCTTCGGCTTCTCCGCCCGGACCTATGGCCGGGTGCTGAAGGTGGCCCGCACCATCGCCGACCTGGAGGGCAGCGAGAAGATTGACACGGCCCACGCGGCGGAGGCGGTGCAGTACCGCACCCTGGACCGGAAGTATTGGATGAACAAGTGATATGCCAAAGGCCGCCCTCTCCCAGCGTGGGAGGGGCGGCCTCTTTTTTAAGCTCACTGGTTGCTGTCCAGATACGCGATGTCATCGGGGAAGTGGTAGCCGTAATAGTTCACGCCCCAATATCCGCTTGCCTTCATGGCCTTCTCGTAATCGCCAAAGAAGAAAATGTTGCACTCCGCGATGCGGCGGTTCACCAATCCTTCAATCCCCCCTGTGTTCCACTGGAGGAAGTTGTTGGCCAGCACAGTGGAATCCACATAGGTCAGGTCGCACTGGCGGCTGCCGGAGAGCTTCACATAGCCCGCAGAGATCCATCCCTTGACGGAACCCGCCGTCACATAGTACCAAACCTCCTGCTGGGTGCTGCTGCGGTACACTTCGTAGTCTGTGACCGAGACTGTAACCCCATAACCCAAAGTGGCAGTGCGGGAGGAACCACCCGGCGTGGAATACACCGGCACAGCGTCCAAGTCCACATCTGTGTTGTTGATTGTGCCCGACACCGCGCCATTGTCAATATCCGAGGGGTCCACTGCATTGAGCAGCACGGTCATGTACCCGTACTGGGTGGAAAGCACCCCGGGGCCGTGGTTGTACACAAAGCTAGTCAGGGCATCGAACTGGGCCTGGCTCATCTTGATGTTGTGGCTGGCCCGGTAACTCTCCACCGCGCTGGCATAGCTTTCCTTGTTTACAGTGTTCACCAGCAGGGCGTAGGCCTCATCCCGGGTCATGTTGTTGTAGAACGTGCCGTTGGGCCGGATGACCAGGCCATAGCCCACCGTGGGGCTGCCCGCCACCAGGGGGTCTGCCTCAATCTCCGGGACAAAGCCCTCAAAGTCCCCCAGCACGGTGATGATTTCCCCGCTGGCGCGGCGGATGTCATCCGTAGCGGTGGTGGCGCTCACATTGGTAGAAGTGACCTGCACAGTGAACTCGTAGTAGTCCGAGGACCAGCTGGCAGAGGAGGAGGAGCGGGAATAGGCCCGCACCGTGTAGGTGCCCGCGGCGGTAAACTGCACCGTGCGGCGGAAGACATGCACATTGTTGGTGGGCAGGCCGTAGGAGGAAACTTGGCTCTCCATCTCATAGCTGGTGGTGGTATAAGCGCCGGTAGCAGGGCTGCCGCTGACGATCTCAAAGCGGACCTCTGTCTTGCTGGTGTCGGTGATGGCCACCAGGTCGAAGTCGGTGTTGCGGGCCACAATGTTCCCTTCCGCGTAGGCGGAGCGCACATCCTCTGCCGCAGTGACCGTGACCTGGCAGGTGGCAGTGGCCCCCGCGTCGTCAGTAAAGGTGATGGTGGCGGTGCCGGGATTGGCCCCGTAGATGACGGCACTCTCCACGTTATCGCCATAGGGGACGGTGTATCCCACATAGGCCACGGAGGAATCGCTGCTGTCCCACCGCATGGCGGAGAGGTTGGACTCCACCGAGCCATTGAGCAGGGCGCTCTGATACTGGCACAGGGTCAAGCTGTAAGTACTCAGCGCCGCCCCCTCAGCGGTGCCGCCACCCCCTGTGTGGACCGCCACATATTCCGAGCTGACAAATCCAGCTTGTCCGCCGGAGGTCTCCACCCCCAGCCAACCGTTGCTGGCTACGCTGGTCACCGTGAGCAGCGTGCCTGTCGCCAGCAGCCCGATCTGCTCATAGTTGGTGCCGGGGCCCTCCCGCAGCCGCAGGCCGTCTGTGGCGGTGACCCGCACGGTCTGGCCCACCTCGAAGTCCGAGCCTCCGGGGGGATCCACACTGGGATCATCCCCGCCGCCTTCATCCTCTACAGGGTCGGCTGCCTCGGCAATGTGCAGGAAGGCCCAGTGGCCCGTGGGCACATCCAGAAACTCCTGGGTGTTGCGGTCGGCGGCAAAGCCGTCGCCGGTGCGGTCCAGGGCTTTGTTCAAGATGGGGGTTACCTGGGCGCGGGTCAAGCTGGCATTGGGCCGGAAAGTCCCATCCCCCATGCCTACAATCCACCCCTGCTCTACAGCGGCGTTGATATAGCCGGTTGCCCACCCGGAAACATCCGAGAAGCCGCTGTCTGCACCATCCGTAAGGCCAAAGCACTTGCACACGGCGGTGACGAACTCCGCCCGGGAGACGGTGCGGCCAGGCCGGAAAGTGCCGTCCTCATAGCCGCTGAGGATGCCCGCCTTCGCCAGGGAGTTGACGGCGGTGTAATACCAGTCGCCGGAGTCCACGTCCTCAAACTGGCTCTCGGACACGGGGGGCTTGGCCGCCAGCAAGTTGTAGAGCACCTGGGCCATCTCGGCGCGGGTCATGGCCCGGTCCGGATAGAAGCGGGCGCCGGCCTCCCCGTGCATGTACGCCGCATGGCCGCCGGTCACCAGCAGGGGGTAGGCGGCAAAGGTGTCCTCCTCTGAATCCTCCAGGCTGCTGGATTCCTGCTGAGAAGCCTCTTCCCCTTCCTCCTGGGAGGACTCTGAAGGGAGGGAACTCTCTTCCGAGGACACGCTCTCCTCCTCTGGGACACTGGACTCCTCGGAAGTTTGAGAGGATCCCTCCACCTGAGAGGAACTCTCCGCCTGGGGAGAGCTCTCCTCCGCAGTGGAATCCTCTGGCTGAGAGGAGATCTCGCCTATGGCGGAGCTTTCCGGCACGGAGCTGAGTTCCGCCGCCAGTGTTTCCGGAGCAGGCAATAGGAGCAGCAGCGCCAAAAGCAGTGCCACCCATGTGATCATCGTTCTGTTTCCCGTTTTTATCACGTTGGACCTCCCTAAAATCACAAAGGTAGTTTTATCCGTTGAGAAAAGATTGACTTTTATTATAGCGAAAAGATTACAAACTTGCAACCTTTAGGGCCTAAAATTCACAAATTGCCGGAAATTGGCGCCCAAAAAAGCCTCCGGCACAGAAGCCGGAGGCTTTGCTTATCACCCGTTTCCAGCGGGATTCCTTACATTTTTTCCACCAGAGCCTTGGTGTCCCGCGCGATGACCAGCTCCTCGTTGGTGGGGATGACATACACTTTGATGGGGGAATCGTCAGTGGAGATCAGGCCCTCTTTGCCCAGGACCATCTCCTCGTTCCGCTGGGGATCAATCTTCACGCCCAGGAACTTCAGGTAATCCCCCACCACCTGGCGGTGATGGGACTGGTTCTCGCCCACACCGGCAGTGAAGACAATGGCGTCACAGCCGCCCAGGGCCACCATATAGCCGCCGATGAACTTGGAAATCTGGTACTCCAGAATCTCGTGGGCCAGCTTGGCGCGCTCGTTGCCCTCGGCAGCGGCCTTGGTCACGTCGCGGTCATCGCTGGAAACCCCAGAGATGCCCAGCAGACCGGACTTCTTGTTGAGGATCTGGTCCATCTCAGAGGGGGTCAGGTGCTCCTTCTCCATGATGAAAGTGACCACAGAGGGGTCCAGAGTGCCGGTGCGGCTGCCCATCATAAAGCCATCCAGGGGGGTCAGGCCCATGCTGGTGTCGATGACCTTGCCGCCGTCAATGGCAGTGATGGAGGAGCCGTTGCCCAGATGGCAGGTAATCATCTTCAGGTCCTTGATATCCTGGCCCATAAGCTGGGCGCAGCGGTGGCTGACATAGCGGTGGGAGGTGCCGTGGAAGCCGTAGCGGCGCACGGCGTACTTCTCGTAATACTCATAGGGGACATTGAACATGTAGGCCTTGGGGGGCATGGTGGCGTGGAAGGCGGTGTCGAACACCACCACCTCAGGGACCTGCTCGCCAAAGACCTCGCGGCAGGCGCGGATGCCCTGGCTGTGGGCCTTGTTGTGCAGGGGGGCCAGGGGAATGAGGCTTTCGATGTCCTCAATGACCTTCTCGTCCACCAGCACGGACTCGTGGAAAATGGCGCCGCCCTGCACGATGCGGTGCCCCACGGCAGAGACCTCATCCAAGCTCTTGATGACGCCATACTCCCCGTCGATGAGGGCGTTCTTCACCTGCATAAAGGCGGCGGCGTGGTCCAGCATGTTCACGGTCTTCTTCAGCTCGCGGCCGTCGGCGGTCTTATGGGTGAAGATGCCCCCGGGCATGCCGATGCGCTCGCAGTTGCCCTTGCACACCATCTGCTCGTTGTCCATGTCGATGAGCTGATACTTCAGGGAAGAGCTGCCCGCGTTGATGACGAGAATTTTCATGTTCCTGATCTTTCCTTTCCAAAATTGGTTTCCCAGGGCCATCCCGGCGCAGCAAAGCACCCCCAAATGGCGGCGCATCGTGAGGGAGCCCCGTAAAACATCCGTTTTTTGCCCGCCCCCTTGTGCCGGGCGGGTGGTTCGTGTAAAATGATTGCTATAAGACGCAGTCCCATTTTAGAACATTTCCCCGGTAAATTCAAGGAGTTTTCAAGGAAAATGCGAGAGAAAATGAAAGTTTGTGCCGTCATTTGCGAGCTGAACCCCCTGCACAAGGGGCATCAGGCCCTGTTCGCCCACGCAAAATCCCGCTTTGGGGGGCTGGTGTGCGTGCTCTCTGGGAATTTTGTCCAGCGGGGGGAGCCGGCCATCCTGGACAAGTGGGCCCGGGCCCGCCTGGCTTTGGAAAGCGGCGCGGACCTGGTGCTGGAGCTGCCCCTGCCCTGGGCTCTGGCCGGGGCGGAGCGCTTTGCCGCGGGGGGCGTGGCCCTGGCCCGGGCCCTGGGGTGCGTGGACACCCTGCTCTTCGGCAGCGAGGAAGGGGACATCCGGCCCCTGTGGCAGCTGGCCCGGGCCCTGTTCTCCCCAGCGTTCCCCCAGGCCCTCCAGCAGGTGGAGCCCACCCTACCCTTTGCCCGGCGGCGCCAGCGGGCCGCGGCCCATCTGGTGGGAGAGGAGACCGCCGCCCTGCTGGAGAAGCCCAACTGCATTCTGGGGGTGGAATATCTCAAGGCAATCCTGTCCCAGGGGGACGGGCTAAAAGCGGAGGCTTTCCCCCGCCAAGGCGCCGGCCACGATGTGCCTGACCCACAGGGGCCTATCCTCTCCGCCAGCCAGGCCCGGGAACTGCTCCGCCAGGGAGCGGATTTGACCGGCCGGCTGCCCCAGGCCACCTTGTCCCTGTGGGAGGAGCTGCGGGCCCAGGGAAAGTGCCCATCCTCTTTGGAGCGGCTGGAACGGGCGGTGCTGTGCCGGCTGCGTTCCATGACAGTGGAGAATTTCGCCGCCCTGCCGGACGTGAGCGAGGGCCTGGAGAACCGGCTGTACCAGGCGGCCCGCCAGGCGGGGAGTTTGGAGGAGTTCTACGCCTTGGTGAAGTCCAAGCGGTACTCCCACGCCCGGGTGCGGCGGCTGTGTATGAGCGCCTTTTTAGGCGTATTAAGGGATGCGCCTTGCCAGCCCCCCTATCTGCGGGTGCTGGGTATGACTCCCACCGGTCAAGCCATTCTCCGTCAGGCACAGCCCAGCCTGCCCCTGGCGCTGCGGGCGGGGGACTTTCAAAAGCTGGGCAGAGAGGCCCTTGCCCTGTTTGAACAGGAGGCCCGGGCGGACGACCTGTACGCCCTCTCCCTGCCTGCCCCCCTTCCCTGCGGCCAAGACTACACCCAGGGGCTCATCAAGGTGGGGTTTTAAGATAAAGTGAGGGCCCCGCAGGCTTTTCTTTTAGAAACCCGGAAGAGAACGCCCCGCCCAGCCATACACCGCGGACACTTGGCTAAAAGCCCGCGCAAACTAAGCGGCGGCTTGCGCCGCGCCCCGCGAAGGTAAAGTTCTTTGGTTACTTTCTTTCAAGAAAGTAACCGCAATCCCTTGGGATAGTGGTTCTTCAACCGGCCGCCGGAGGCCTTGCCGAATCCGGTGGGCACACCGCCGCCACAGACAGCGGTGTAGCCCTTGCCCTCACAGTCCAGCTCCTCCCCTCGGAGGAAGGCCAGAAGCTCCGGGGCGTCCCAGGGCAGATCCAAAGTCTGGCGGCAGTCCTCCCTGCGGGCGGCTTGGAAAACGGCGTGGGAGGGCTCCCAGCGCTTGCCCTTTTGGTGGCACAACTCCGCCCCCGCCCGGAGCACCCCCAGGCCCGAAAGCTCCGGCAAACCCTGGGGCAGCAGCACCACCCGGTCTCCAAACCGGGCGGCGTTCCCCGGCCAGGGACAGGTGAACAGCTCCTCAAACAGCCCTTGGAACTCCCCCTCCTCCCGGCGGGAGAGATAGGCTGTAAAGGTGCCTACCTTACAGGAGCTTTCCCCCACCCGCTGGAACTTGGCCACAAAATGGCCCTCGCCCCCGTCCATGGGGTAGATGCGCCGCACTGGCAGGTTCTCCAGGCCCGGACGGCCAAACCCAGCTTCGATGGGGACCAGCGCAAACTCCGGGTGGGCGGAGAGGAACCAGCGGACGTTGTCCTCGTTCTCCTCCCGGGAAAAGGTGCAGGTGGAGTACACCAGCACGCCCCCCTCACGCACCGCCAGGGCCGCGGAATCTAAAATGGCCCGCTGGCGCTGGGCGCAGGCGGCGGGGCTCTCCGGAGTCCATTGGGCAATGGCGGCAGGGTCCCGGCGGAACATGCCCTCTCCGGAGCAGGGGGCGTCCACCAGCACCTTGTCAAAGAAGCCCTGGAGGCTCTGGCACAGCCGCTGGGGATGGCAGGAGGACACCACGGCGTTTGCCACCCCCAGGCGCTCCACGTTGGAGAGCAGCACCTGGGCCCTGCTTTTGACGATCTCGTTGGACCAGAGCAGGCTCTCCCCGGCCAGTAGCCCGGCAATCTGGGTGGACTTGCCCCCGGGAGCGGCGCACAAATCCAGCACCTTCTCCCCGGGCTGGGGGGCCAGCACCGTGACAGCGGAACAGGCCGAGGGTTCCTGCACGTAGAACAGACCAGCGTGATGGGCGGGCAGGCGGCCCACACCCTCCTCCCTGGCGGCAAAGGCGTAGCTCAAGGGGGAGAACGCCGTGGGCTCCAGGGCAAAGGGCAGCGCCGCCTCCAGCTGGGGCTGGCTGCACTTGAGGGGGTTGCGCCGCAGGCCCCGGCGGGGCGGCTGTTCCAGAGAGGCCAAATAGGCCGGGTACTCCTCCCCCAGCAGGGCTTCCATGGCCCTTTGAAAGGCGGCGGGCAGTTCCATAAAATTCCTCCCTTTCCAAAATTTTCCCTGCATGGCCCCAGTTTCGCCGCGCACACTAAGGGCGGAAAGGGGCGATCACGCTATGAGCAACAAACAGAAAAATAAATCCTTTGAAAGCCGTCAGGGCCAGAACCAGCAGCCGCAGAGCGGGAAGAGCCAAGAGATTCCCACCTACGGCAACAAGAGCCAAAACCTGAAGCCCGAAATGGACGGCAAGAACTGCCACCACAACAACGGCCGCTGACAACGGCAGTCCAAAAGCGCCTTCCGCCCACAGCGGGGGGCGCTTCCCTTTTGCACAGAAAAAAGGACCGGCGGGTGCGCCGCCGGTCCTCCCCTCACGATTTTGGCTGGCCGGACTTTTGCCGCAGCTCCCGCAAGAGCTCCTTCACCGGCTTGTCGTCAGAGTGCATGGGCCGGAAGCCCTCGCCAGTGATTTGGCCCGCCTCCCCCACGATGACGAAGGCGTTCTTGTCCTCCTCCCGGATGATCTGCTGCAAGTGGTAGACCTCGAACCGGCGGACGGCGCAGAGCATGGTCTCCCCGGGCTCGTCCGTATACCCTCCTTTGGAGTCCAAATAGGTGACGGTGCGCTCCAGCTCGGAGATGACCCGGTCCCCCATTTTCCGCACATGGGGGGACATGACAAAGAACAGCTTCCCCGTGCCCGCGTCTGTGCCGTAAAGGATGGCGTCGATGAGCTTGGTGGAGACGAAGATGACGATGCAGGCGTACATGGCGTTCTCCACGCTGCCGTACACAAAGGCGGAGACCGCCACCACCGCCCCATCCACGGCCAGCATCAGCTTGCCCATGGACACATGGGGCAGCCGCCGGCCCAGCAGCCGGGCCACCAGGTCCGTGCCGCCTGTGGTGGCCCCCCGGATGAAGATAAGAGAGAGGCCCACACCCTCGCAGGCCCCGGCAAACAGGGCCACCAGAAGGGGGTCCCCCTGGTAGGCGGGAACGAAGTGAGAGAACAGGTCGATCATCACCGAGGTGAGCACGATGGCCACCATGGTCTTGGCCACCAGTTTGTAACCGATCTCCACCACGGCCCACACCACAAGGGGAGCGTTGATGAGGAAGGAGATCAAGCCGATGGGGGTGCCGAACAAATAGTTGAGCATGGTGGCAATACCTGTCACACCGCCTGCGGCAATGTTGTTGGGAGCGGTAAAGGCGTTGACCTCCACCGCGTATACCGCGGACCCCACCAGCATGAGCAGCAGGTCCAAAAGCACTGTTTTCGCCTTGCCCGTCTTCATCCGATCACGCCTTTCTCCGTTTATCCGTTCTGCGCCTCCATCACCTTTGTGAAAAGCTCCCGCAGGCGGGCAAGCTCCCCCTTCAAATACAGCCAGCCAAACAATGCCTCCAGGGCCGTGCCGCCGTGGTAGTCCGCCACCTGGGCGTTTTTGGGCACATGGCCCACATGGGCGTTGCGGCCCCGCTGGGCCACCGCCCGCTCCTCCTCAGTGAGGAGGGGCCACAGCACCTGAGAAAGGGCCTGGGCCTGGGCCTGGCAGCGCACCAGCTCCACCTTGCGGCTGTGGAGTTTCTTCACCGGGCAGTTTCCCTGGGAGACCAGGTACTCCCGCACCATCAGCTCGTAGACGCCGTCCCCCACAAAGGCCAGGGGCAGCGGGCTCAGTCCCTGGGGGGACTGGCTCTCCTGCAAAAGTGTATCCAACAAAAGCGCCCCTTACTCTACAAAGTCAAATTCCAGGTCGTACAGGTCCACCGTGTCCCCCTCTTGGCAGCCGGCCTCCCGCAGGGCGTCGATGACGCCGGTCTCGATGAGCACCCGCTGGAAGTACTGCAGGGACTCAGTATCATCGAAGTTGACGGAGTTCATAATCTTCAGCAGCCAGGGGGCCTTGACGAAGTAGACCCCGTCCTGCTCCTGAATGTCCACCTGGCCCCGCTTCAGCTCCTCCACCGGCTGGAGCACCGGGGCCTCCGCCTCGTACCGGCGGATGGGCGGCAGCTTGGAGAGCTCCTCCAGCACCTTGTTCATCAGGGGGTCCACTCCCTCCCGGATGGGGGCCATGATGGGGAAGAAGGCGTAGCCCTGCCCCTCCACAAAGGCCCGGAAGTCCTGGATCTGCTCCTCGGTAGCCAGGTCGCACTTGTTGCCCGCCACCAACATGGGCCGGTCCGCAAGCTCGGCGTTGAAGCGGCGCAGCTCCCGGTTGATGACGGCGAAGTCCTCCTTGGGGTCCCGGCCCTCGCTGCCGGAGACATCCACCACATGGATGAGCAGGCGGCAGCGCTCCACATGGCGCAGGAACTGGTGCCCCAGGCCCACGCCCTCCCAGGCGCCCTCGATGAGGCCGGGGATATCCGCCATGACGAAGGACTTGCCCTGGGGCATGGTGACCACCCCCAGCACGGGGGTGAGGGTGGTGAAGTGGTAGTTGGCGATGTTGGGCTTTGCCTCGCTGACCACGCTGATGAGGGAGGATTTTCCCACGTTGGGAAAGCCCACCAGGCCCACGTCCGCCAGCAGCTTCAGCTCCAGCTGGACCTCCAGCTCCTCGCCAGGGGTGCCGGGCTTGGCGAACCGGGGCACCTGGCGGGTGGGGGTAGCGAAGTGGCTGTTGCCCCAGCCTCCCTTGCCCCCCTTGGCGATGACCTGGGGCTCGTCCCCGGACATGTCCGCCAGCAGGCGGCCGGTCTCCGCGTCCTTGACCAGGGTGCCCCGGGGCACGAAGATGGTCAAATCCGGGGCGCTTTTGCCAAAGCACCGGTTGCCCCGGCCATTCTCTCCACGCTGGGCGGTGTACTTGCGCTTGTAGCGGAAGTCCGCCAGGGTGGAGAGGTTGTCATCCACCTGGAAGAGGATGCTGCCGCCCCGGCCGCCGTCGCCCCCGTCGGGGCCGCCGGCCGCCACGTATTTCTCCCGGTGGAAGGAGACGGCGCCGTCCCCCCCGTCCCCGGCTTTAATCTTGATCTTCGCGGTATCTATAAACATGGTGCCGCCCCTTTCTGCTTCAAGAAAAAGGCTTCTTCCGGCAGTGCCTGAAGAAGCCCCTTGCTGCTTGCTTTATCGTCCCATTACTCGGCGTACACGCTGACCTTCTTGCGGTCGGCGCCCATGCGCTCGAACTTCACCTTGCCGTCCACAAGGGCGAACAGGGTGTCATCAGAGCCGCGGCCCACGTTCACACCGGGATGGATCTTGGTGCCCCGCTGCTTGACCAGGATGTTGCCGGCCAGGACAAACTGACCGTCGGCCCGCTTGACGCCCAGGCGCTTGGACTCGGAATCACGGCCGTTCTTGGTGGAGCCCATACCTTTTTTATGGGCGAAGAGCTGGATATTGATTTTCAGCATGACAATCGTCTTCCTTTCTGTAAAATGTGGGTTCAAACTTCCAAATAGCCCACCTTCAGGCACCCGGGGTACTGTTCCTCCAGGGCGGTGAGGTGGAGCTTGAGCCCTGCCAGCAGGTCCCGGCAAAGGGGCTCGTCTTTCGGCTCGATCCGGAAAAACATCTGGCCCTCGTCCACGCGCAGGGACAAGGGGGGCACATGGCGGACATCCGTCAATGTGTTCACCACCAGATAGGCGGCGGAGGAAACGGCGGCACAGACAATGTCCTCGCCCGCCTCTCCATATTCTGCGTGGCCCTCCATGGAGAAGCCCAGCACCCCGCCTTCCGGAGGAGTCAAAAACGCCACAGAGATCATCTTACGCCTTGACAGCCTCGATCTGCACCTTGGTGTAAGGCTGGCGATGACCCATCTTGCGCTTGGAATTCTTCTTGGGCTTGTAGGTGAACACGGTGATCTTCTTGGCCTTGCCGGTCTTGACCACCTTGCCGGTGACAGAAGCGCCCTCCACATAGGGAGTGCCGATCTTGGTGCCCTCTTCGCCGAAGACGGCCACCACCGGGAACTCCACGGTGTCGTTGTCCGCCACGTTCAGCTTCTCCACATAGATGACGTCGCCGTACTGCACTTTGTACTGCTTCCCGCCGGTCTCAATGACTGCAAACATGTTGTTTCCTGCCTTTTCTTTAGTCTCGCTACTGATGGGCGGGGCCGTAGCCCACTTGGGCGAAAGGGCATAGCTCTCCCGCAGCCCGCAGTATGCGGCTTATAAAGTGTACCACAACCCACGGGGGAAGTCAAGGGGAAACTTCCCTTTTCTCCTGGGTTTTCGTCTCTTTTTGGGCGGTCAGCAGCACCTGGACACCCGTCCCGTCCTGGGTCCTCACGGCATGGAGGACCTCCTGGCGCCGCAGCACCGCCAACGCTAGGGAGAGGCCCACGTTGCACAGGGTGACGCAGGCCAGCAGCAGCCTGCCTCCCTGGCCCCGGCGGGCCCGCTTTTTGGCGTATATTCTTCCCACGCCGGCGCAGCCCTGGCTGCCGGGCGGGAGGTCCCAGGGTTTTCTCACTCTCATTTTTTGTACTCCTGCTCACAGTAGATGCACCGGTAGCGGTGGGCCTTCTCGTCGCAGAGGGTGAAGATCTGGTCCACGTCCTCCACCGAGGTGATGCACCGGGGGTTCTTGCAGGAGACGATATTTACCAGGCGCTGGGGCAGGGGCGGCTTTTTCTTGCTGGCAAGCTTTCCGCCCACAATGGTGCACACGGTGGCGTTGTCGTCGATGAAGCCCAGCACATCCAGGTCAATGTTCATCACGCCCTCGATCTTGATGATGTCCTTTTTGCCGTACTTCTCGCTCTTGGCGTTTTTGATGATGGCCACGCAGGTGTCCAGCTTGTCCAGCTCCAAGAGCTCGTAGATGCGCATGCCCAGCCCTGCGGTGATGTGGTCGATGACGATGCCGTTTTCAATGCTGTCGATATTGAGCATGGGTTCCCCTCCTTTATTCATGGTCCAGCACCCCGGGGGCCAGCCCCAGCAGGGTGAGGATCAGCGCCATGCGGACGAACACGCCGCCCCGGGCCTGTTCAAAGTACATGGCGCGGGGGTCCTCGTCCACCTCGGCGGCAATCTCATTGACCCGGGGCAGGGGATGCAGCACGGCCAGGTCCTGCTTGCCCAGGTCCAGCTTCCGCTTGGTGAGGACGTAAGAATCCTTCAGGCGGACATAGTCCTCCTCGTTGAAGAAGCGCTCCCGCTGCACGCGGGTCATATAGAGGATGTCCAGCTCTGGCATGACCTCCTCCATAGTGCGCACCTCTTTCCAGGGGTGCCCGGAGGGGATGACCACCTCTTTTAAAATGTAGCTGGGCACCCGCAGCTCCTCTGGGGAGATAAAGATGAAGCTCACATCCTCGTAGCGCACCAGGGATTTAATCAGAGAGTGAACCGTGCGGCCGAACTTCAAATCGCCGCACAGGCCGATGGTCACCCCGCTGATCTTTCCCCGGTTGCGGCGGATGGTGAGCATATCGGTAAGGGTCTGGGTGGGGTGCTGGTGGCCGCCGTCCCCGGCGTTGATGACGGGGATATGGGAGTAGCGGGCGGCCACATAGGGGGCGCCCTCCTTAAAGTGGCGCATGGCGGCGATGTCCGCGTAGCCGGAGATCATGCGGATGGTGTCGGCAACGCTCTCGCCCTTGGCGGCGGAGCTGCTGCCCGCCGAGGAGAACCCCAGCACCTTGCCCCCCAGGCGCATCATGGCGGACTCGAAGCTGAGGCGGGTGCGGGTGCTGGGCTCGTAGAACAGGGTGGCCAAAATTTTGCCGTCGCAGGCGTGGGCGTACTCTGCCGGGCGGGCGATAATCTCCTCCGCCAGGGAGAGCAGCCGGTCGGTCTCCTGGCGGGTGAAGTCCAGCGGGTCGATGAGATGACGCATAACATTCCCCTTTTCTTTCCGATTTCTTGTCGTATCTATTATACCCCAGTGTGGGAATTATGCAAGAAAAAAAGAAAAGAGCGGCTTTCGCCGCTCGAAACCCCATCACTTTTCTGCGTCCAGCTTTTCTCCCAGCTGGGCCAGCTTTCCAGAAGACTCCTTGATGGAGCGGAGATATCCCAGAAGGCTCTCCTCATCATACCGGTACATAACTTTGCGGGCACTGGGCAGGACGTTGGAGCTGAGAAGGCTGTCCCGGATGTCCTGCACCGAGTCAATCAAATCTCCAAACCCGTGCAAGACAAAACAGCCCACAAAGTTCAGAAGCAAGCCGCCCACAATCAATCCAATCATCAGGGGGATATTCCACTCTTCATTGAACCAATCGTAAGAATAGGCGATTCCGATTACGATCCAGCCAATGGAGCCCAACACAAGCAGCACTTTTGCCGCGCCTTTGATTTTTTCTGCGATGTTGTCAAACATTTTACATCCTCTTTTCCACCCACAGGTATTATTTCCCAGGTATTATAACACATACCAATAACAAGGTCAACTGACCTCATAAAAATATTTTTCCCTTGCTACCATAAGTGCAGGAGGTGGCATTCATGATAGACCCTGTCCTTGTTGGGAGCGTCATCCGCGGGCTGCGGGAGAAAAAAGGCAAAACCCAAGAGGTAGTAAGCGGCCTGGCCGGGCTGGACCGCACCCACTACAGCAAGATTGAGCGGGGGCTGCGCAGCCCCACCCTGGACACCCTGTTTCGCATTGCCCAAGCCCTGGACATGAAGCCCCATGAACTGCTGCTGGAGATAGAAAAAGCGCTGGAAGCCTAAGCCTCCGGCGCTTTTTTGGTTCGGGTTTATTCCTCTTCTTCCTCTTCAGGGGCGTCCCAGTTGTGCCACACGTTCTGCACGTCGTCGTTGTCCTCCAAGAGGTCCAGCATTTTCTGCATCTTTGTGATGGTGTCCTCGTCGGTGATGGTGGTGTAGGTATCGGGCACCATTTCCACGTCGGCGGAGACAAACTCGTAGCCCTTCTTTTCCAAATCCTCCCGGACGCCGGAGAAATCGTCGGGCTCGGTGGTGATCTCGAACACGTCCTCGTCGGCGGCAAAGTCAGAGGCGCCGGCCTCCAGCGCGTCGCTCATCACGGTGTCCTCGTCCAGGCCCTCCTTCTCAATGACAATGACGCCCTTCTTGTTGAACATGAAGGACACACAGCCGGTGGTGCCCAGGTTCCCGCCAAATTTATCGAAGGCGTGGCGCACATCGGCGGCAGTGCGGTTGCGGTTGTCCGTAAGGGCCTCCACAATGACAGCTACGCCGCTGGGGCCGTAGCCTTCATAGGTGACGTTCTCGTAGTTGTCGTTATTGCCGTCGCCCGCGGCCTTCTTGATGATCCGGTCGATGTTGTCATTGGGGACGTTGGCTGCCTTGGCCTTGGCGATGGCGTCCCGCAGGCGGGAGTTGGCCGCCGGGTCGGCGCTGCCGCCCTCCTTCACAGCCACGGCCAGCTCACGGCCGATCTTGGTGAAGATCTTGGCCTTGGCGCCGTCGGCCTTTTCCTTTTTCCGCTTGATGTTGTTCCATTTAGAATGTCCTGACATGATAAAACCGCCTATCCAAACTAGAGTATTCTTCGAGACATCATATCACATTTTTTCCAGGATTTCAAGAGCGATTGCCCTTGCCCGGGCCTGTGCCTCTCCCTTTCCCCCGTCTCCCCGGTCGGTGCCTTCCCACAGGACACAGGCGGAAAGGCCGGTGTTCATCACGGAGAAGGCCCGCTCCAGCTGGTGGGTGCACACCTCTACAGCGTAATCGTCCTGAGAGCCCATGGTCAGCAGCAGCACGGCCTGGCGGTGCTTTTTCACCGGCGGGTTCAGGCCCAGGGAAAACCGGGCTTCGAAATACCGCTGGGTGCGGTCCAGCCAGGCCTTCACCGGCGCGGGAAAGGAGAAGTTGTACACCGGAGAGGCCACCACCAGCAAATCGCACTGGCGAAAGGCACGGTCAAAGCCGTCCATGTCGCTGAAAACGCAGCCCTCCTGTTTGGCACAGGCCCCGCAGCCCACACAGGGGTGGAAGCTTTCCTCATACAGGTTTAGTTCCTGAGCCTGCCACTCCCGGTTCTCTGAGAAGGCCTCCAAAAAAGCGTCCAGCAGCCCACGGGTGTGGCCGTGGCCCTGGGGTGACCCAAAGAGCACCAGAACTTTTTTCTTTTGAAACAAAGACATGGAACCACCTTTCCAAAACAGCGCTGGTTATCCCAGCACCCCTAAATGCTCCAGCAGGATCTTCAGGCCCATCAGGATGAGGATGACGCCTCCCGCCAGCTCGGCCTTGCTCTTGTACTTGGCCCCGAACAGGCTGCCCGCCTTTACGCCCACCATGGACAGCACAAAGGTGATCACCCCGATAAAGCTCACCGCCGCGCCGATGTTCACGCTTAAAAAGGCGAAGCTCACCCCCACAGCCAGGGCATCGATACTGGTGGCAATGGCCATGGGCAGCATGGCCTTCACTGAAAGGGAGGCGTCCGGACATTCCTCCTCTTTGGAGAGGGATTCCCGGATCATGTTGCCGCCAATGATAGCCAGCAGGCCAAAGGCGATCCAGTGGTCGATAAAGGTGATCTGCTCCCGGAACTGGGCCCCCACAAAGTAGCCGATCAGGGGCATCAGCGCCTGAAAGCCGCCAAACCACAGCCCCACCAGGGCCATTTGCCCCGCATTTACCTTCCGCAGAGCCAGCCCCTTACATACCGCCACGGCAAAGGCGTCCATCGAAAGCCCCACCGCCACCAAAAACAGTTCCAACAGTCCCATTGCTTTTACCTCCAGATCTCCCAGGGCCGCGCATGAAAAAAGACTCGCGGAAAACGCCCCATCCTGTGACGGAACAGGCGTTTTCCATGAGTCTCGTTTTTTCAGGCAATACCAGGCCCCAGCCAATGTGTTGACATTGCCGCGGCAGCCGGACGGCCCGCCGCAAACTACTCCCCCAGGGAAGCGACCTCACGCAACGCGTGAAAATCTGTGGGTTTGATTATAGCCCATGAAAAGGCGGTAAGTCAAGGCAAACCTGCTTTTTGGGGAAGGTGGGATGGGTGGCTCTGATTGGCGCCTCTGTGTACGGGCATCGCTGGACGGGGTTTCAAAGCACGGTGCCTCCGCGCCTGCTCTCGGGGCTATCGCCTGCGGAAAGGGCAACCTCGGTGCCACCGCGCCCGGGCAGCGTCCTATCACCCTACGGGTGCATGCGGGCGCTGCCCTGCTTTTCTTTTCCCGGCTGCGCCGGGTAAGGCCGTAAGGCTCCGCCTTACCAACCGCAGCCTTTGAAAGAAGGCCAGTACGTCCTGCGGACGTACTACGAAAACTTTTACTCGCCTACGGCGCGGACGTGCGCTGACTGCCAGCACAGGCGCGGCCTTTGCCGCCGCCCCAAAGCGCGAATTGTCCTGCGCGGCCACGCGCTTGAAAAGGCTGGCGAAACTTTTACTTGTCTCCACCCAGCTCAAGCGCGGGCTTTCCAGCTAGTGTCTCTCAGCAGGCCCCGGCGCCTTAAAGCGCCGTTCGCGGCTTGTCCCGCGCGGCCACGCGCCGCGACTTGAGCGCTCAGGCACTGGGTAGCTTCCAGATGTCCCGGTTGTACTCCGCCACGGAGCGGTCCGAGGAGAAGTACCCGGCCTTGGCGATGTTTACAAGCATCTTCTTGGCCCAGGCCATCCGGTCCTCAAACTCCTTAAAGGCCCTCTCCTTCACATGGATGTAGTCCTTCACATCCAGCAGTGCCATGAACCAGTCCTTACGGGACATGTCCTTGTACAGGCGGGCCAGGTTCTCCGGGTCGCCCAGGCGCATCATGGTGGGGCTGATGATGAAGTCCACCAGCTGGCTGATCTCCTCATCCTTGCCGTAGTAATCCCCGGGACGGTAGGCGGAACGGGCGTACAGGTCCATCACCGTCTCGCTGGACTGGCCGAAGATATACACATTGTCCTCCCCCACCAGGTCGTGGATCTCCACGTTGGCGCCGTCCATGGTGCCCAGGGTGATGGCACCGTTGAGCATGAACTTCATGTTGCCGGTGCCGCTGGCCTCTTTGCTGGCCAGGGAGATCTGCTCAGAGATATCGCAGGCGGGGATGAGCTTCTCCGCCCAGGTGATGTTGTAGTTCTCCACCATGACTACCTTCAGCCAGGGGCTCACGTCCGGGTCGTGGTCGATCAGGTCCTGGAGGCACAGGATCAGGTGGATGATATCCTTGGCGATGATATAGGCCGGGGCCGCCTTGGCGCCGAACACCAGGGTGATGGGCCGCTGGGGCTTGTTCCCCGCTTTGATCTGCTGGTACTTCCAGATGATATACAGGGCGTTCATCTGCTGGCGCTTGTACTCGTGCAGGCGCTTGATCTGGATATCGAAGATGGCGTGGGTGTCGGTCTCCACCCCGGCCTTCTCCTTCAGCTCGGCGCACAGGGCCTTTTTGTTCTGGTGCTTGATGTCCAGCAGGCGGCGCAGGGTGTCCTCGTCGTCCTGGAACTGGAGCAGCTTTTCCAGCTCTGCCGCGTCCTTTTTCCAGCCGGGGCCGATCTTTTCCGTGATAAAGGCGGCCAGGGCGGGGTTGCAGTGCATCAGCCACCGGCGGAAGGTGATGCCGTTGGTCTTGTTGTTGAACTTCTCCGGGTAAATGTCAGCAAAGGCCTTCAGCTCGGACTTCTCCAAGATCTCCGTGTGAAGGCTGGCCACCCCGTTGACGGAGAAGCCGTAGTGGATGTCCATGTGGGCCATGTGCACCAGGCCGTTTTCATCCATAATGGCCACCTTGGGGTCGGGGTATTTCTCCTTGACCCGGCGGTCCAGCTCCTGGATGACGGGCACCAGGCCGGGCACCGCCTCTTCCAGGAAGTCCAGGGGCCACTTCTCCAATGCCTCCGCCAGGATGGTGTGGTTGGTGTAGGCGCAGGTCTTGGACACGGTGGCAATGGCCTCGTCCATGGAGAGGCCCCGGGCGGTCAGCAGCCGGATGAGCTCCGGGATGACCATGGAGGGGTGGGTGTCGTTGATCTGGATGACGGCGTGCTCGTGGAGGGAGGTGAGGGGCCAGCCCTTGTCCTCCATCTCCTTCAGGATGAGCTGGGCGGCGCAGCTGACCATGAAGTACTGCTGATACACCCGCAGCAGCCGGCCGGGCCGGTCGCTGTCATCGGGGTAGAGGAACAGGGTCAGGTTGTGCTGGATATCCGTTTTGTCAAAGTCAATGCCCTGCTTCACCAAGCCCTCATCCACAGTGGCCAGGTCGAACAGATGCAGCTTGTTCACGCCGTTGTCATAGCCGGAGACATACAGGTCATACAATACGCCCTCCACGTCCCCCTGGGGGAAGGGCACGGTGAACCGGGTGCCCGTCTCCTGCAGCCAGCTCTTGGGGGAGAGCCAGGCATCGGGGCGCTCCACCTGCTTGTGGTCCTCAAAGTACTGATGGAACAGGCCGAAGTGGTACAGCAGGCCCACACCGTCCCCGGGCAGGCCCAGGGTGGCGGCGGAGTCCAGGTAGCAGGCGGCCAGGCGCCCCAGGCCCCCGTTGCCCAGAGAGGGCTCGTTCTCCACCTCTTCCACGGCGGAAAGGTCCTTGCCGGCCTCGGCCAGGGCCTCCTTCACCTCATCGTAGATGCCCAGGTTGATCAGGTTGTTGGAGAGCAGCTTGCCCACCAAAAACTCCGCGGAGATATAGTACAGCTTTTTCTCCCCCTGGATGCGGGGGGCGGCGGCCAGCTTCTCCTGGGTCAGCTCCAAAAGGGCCTGGTAAATCTCCTTGTTGTCCGCAGCCATCAGGCCCTTAGAAAACCGCAGGCCCACTTTCTGCTCCAATTGGTCACGCATCCGCATGGCTCTTATCTCCTTTCTTCGCAGCCTTGCCCGTCTTTTTCTCAGGCTTGGCTGTCTGGCTCTTCCCGGCCTTCTGTGCAGGCTCTTCCGCGGGGCCCTTGCCGGGCTCACTCTTCGAGGCACGGCCGTAAATCAAGGAGAGCCGGGCCATTTTCCCGGCCAGCTCCTCATCCATGTCCTCTGGGGACATGCGCCAGCGCCAGTTGGTGCCCCCCACCGTGGAGGGGGTGTTGATGCGGCACTCGCCCCCCAGGCCCAGGTAGTCCTGCAGGGGGATGACCGCCAGGTCTGCCACGCTCTCCAGCGCCCCCCGGATGAAGGCCCAAGGGCCGTCCTCCACCGCCTCAAAGCCCAGGTAATCCTTGGCCAGCTGAAGGACCTCCGGCTCTTGGGTGTCCAGCCAGCCCCGGGTGGTGGTGTTGTCGTGGGTGCCGGTGTACACCACGCAGTTGTGGGGGTAATAGTGGGGCAGGTAGCTGCTGTCCTCGTTGGGGTCAAAGGCAAACTGCAGCACCTTCATGCCGGGGTAGCCGCTGTTTTTCAGCAGGCGCTTTACCGCGGGGGTAAGGAAGCCCAGGTCCTCGGCGATGATGGCGGCGTTCTCCACGTTCTGGTTGATGGCCCGGATGAAGTCCATGCCGGGGCCCTTGCGCCAGCGGCCGTTGCGGGCGGTGGTGTCCCCGTAGGGGATGGCGTAGTAGCTCTCCAACCCCCGGAAGTGGTCGATGCGCAGCACGTCGTACATGGAGAGGTTTGCCTTGATGCGCTTGATCCACCAGGAGTAGCCGTCCTCCTTCATCACGTCCCAGCGGTAGAGGGGGTTGCCCCACAGCTGGCCGTCGGCGGTGAAGGCGTCCGGCGGGCAGCCGGAGACCTCGGTGGGCACGTTCTTCTCATCCAGCTGGAACAGCCCGGGCTGGGCCCACACGTCGGCGCTGTCCATGGCCACATAGATGGGCGCGTCCCCAATGATCTTCACGCCCCGCTGGTTGGCGTACTCCTTCAGGGCGCCCCACTGCTGGAAGAACAGGTACTGGGTAAAGACGTAGTAGTCCACGTCCTCCTTGTACTTTTCCCGGCACTCCTCCAGGGCGGCGGGGTCCCGCAGGCGCAGCCCCTTCTTCCATTCGGTCCAGGGGCGGCCCTTGTTCTTGTCCTTCAGGGCCATGTAGAGGGCGTAATCCTCCACCCACTCCGCGTTTTCCTGGCGGAACGCCTCCAGGGCCTTTTTGTCCTCAAAGTTTTTAAAAGCCTTGCGCAGCAGCTTTTTCCGGCCGGTGCGCACCACGTCATAGTCCACATGAGAGGGGTCCTCCCCCCACTCCACCCGCTTGCAGGCGCCCTTTTTCAAAAGACCTGCCTCCGCAAGCTGGTCCAGGTCGATATACAGGGGCTCTCCCGCAAAGGCGGAATAGCTCTGATAGGGGCTGTCCCCAAAGCTGGTGGGCCCCAGGGGCAGCACCTGCCAATACCGCTGTTCGGCCTGCACCAGGAAATCCACCCACTCACGGGCGGCCTGGCCGAAATTGCCGATGCCGTATTTCGAGGGCAGGCTGCTTACAGGCAGCAGCACCCCAGCGGCCCGGGTCATCCAGGTGTTCCGTGCCATAACAAAAAACTCCTTTCCAGTTTAAAGGGGCAGGCTTTCCCCGCCCCGTACCTTCATTCTGGGTTTAGTATACCACCTTCTGCCTGGAAACCGCAAGGAAAAATTGGAAAATCCCTCCAATAAACAAAAATCTCATATAAAAAACTTTATCAACTTATTCTTTCTTTTCCTCCGCAAGCCCTCAGGCGCTTTCCCCAAAAGCGTTCTTCTGGTATACTAAACGCTAGAACTTTGCGAGAGAAGGATGAACGTGCCCACAAAATTGCAGGTTTTGGAACAGTATTTTGGCTACGCCTCCTTCCGCCCCGGCCAGGAGGACCTGATCGACGCCCTGCTGCGTGGACAGGACGTGGTGGGCGTTATGCCCACGGGGGCGGGAAAATCCCTGTGCTACCAGGTGCCGGCCCTGTTGATGGAGGGGGTCACCTTGGTGGTGTCCCCCCTCATCTCCCTAATGAAGGACCAAGTGGCCGCCCTGGTGCAGAACGGCGTGCGGGGGGCCTATCTCAACAGCAGCCTCACCTGGGGGCAGTATCAAAAGGCGTTGCGCAACGCCCGGGCAGGCCTGTATAAGATCATCTATGTGGCGCCGGAGCGCCTGCTCACCCCGGAGTTTTTGGACTTTGCCCAGAGCGTGGAGGTGAGCATGGTGGTCATCGACGAGGCCCACTGCGTCTCCCAGTGGGGGCAGGACTTCCGCCCCAGCTACCTGGACATCCCGGACTTTGTGGACAAGCTGCCCCGGCGGCCGGTGGTCTCCGCCTTTACCGCCACGGCCACCCCCCGGGTGCGGCGGGACATTCTCTCCCTGCTGCGGCTGCGCCATCCCTTTGTGAACGTCACCAGCTTTGACCGGCCCAACCTGTACTTCGAGGTGCGCCGCCCCAAGGACAAGCTGCAGGAGCTGTTCGCCCTGCTGGAGCCCCGGCGGGAGAAGAGCGGCATCGTCTACTGCGCCACCCGCAAAGGGGTGGAAGAGGTCTGCACTGCCCTGGGGGAGCGGGGCTTTGCCGCCACCCGCTACCACGCGGGCCTCTCCGACCAGGAGCGCCAGAAAAACCAGGAGGACTTCCTCTACGACCGGGCCACGGTGATGGTGGCCACCAACGCCTTTGGCATGGGCATTGACAAGTCCAACGTCAGCTTTGTCATTCACTACAACATGCCCAAGGATTTGGAGAGCTACTATCAAGAGGCCGGCCGGGCCGGGCGGGACGGCCAGCCCGCCGAGTGCTTTCTGCTGTACAGCGGCCAGGACGTGAGTTTGGCCCGGTTCCTGCTGGCCCACAGCGAAGAGGGCCAGGACCTGGACCCCCGGGCCCAGGAGCAGCTGGCCCAACAGAACGAGCGGCGGCTGCAGGCCATGACGGGCTACTGCCACACCACCAGCTGCCTGCGGGAGTACATCCTCCACTACTTTGGGGAGCACGCTCCCACCCAGTGCGGCAACTGCCAGAACTGCCTGGGGGTCTTCCAGCAGGTGGACGTGACCCAACAGGCCCGGGAGATCACCGTGTGCGTGGGGCACCTGCGGGGCCGCTACGGCGCCGCCATGGTGACCGATGTGGTGCGGGGCAGCAAGAGCGAAAAGGTACTGCGCCAGGGCCTGGACCGTTTCCCCTCCTACGGGAAGCTGCGGGGCCAAAAGGAGGACTTTGTGCGGGAGGTTATCCACACCCTGGTGCTCCAGGGGTTTTTAGAGCAATCCGCCGGGGAATACCCCACCCTGCGCCAGGGGGACCGGGCCCCGGAGCTGCTGCGGGGCGAGGCTTGCGTGCTGCTGCAGGTCCGCCGGGAGGATGGGGACGCCGCCCCCAAAAAGAAGGCCCCCCAGGATTTGCCCAAGGGGGACCCTCAACTCTATGACCGGCTGCGCCAGGTGCGGGCCAAACTGTCCGCCGCCCAGAACGTGCCGGTGTACGTCATCTTCTCCAACGCCACCCTGGACGCCATGGCCGCCTACCGGCCCACCACCCCCGCCCAGCTGCTGGAGGTGCCCGGCGTGGGCCAGGCCAAGCTGCAAAAGTACGGCATGGCGTTTTTAAAGGAGATTCAGGACTGGGCCCGGGAGCGGGCGGGGCAGGCCGGCGGGTGACCCGGGCAAAAGGAAAAAGGGGGGACATCCGTCCCCCTTTTTTTGGGAGTATGGGAAGGCAGGACCTACGGTCCCGCACCCCCCTTAAGACCGTAGGGCTCCGGTCTCACCTGCCGGTTCGGTCGGCGCAGAGCGTTTGCCACCGGCAAACTGCGCCCTACACCTCGCAAGTTTTTTGAAAAAAACTTGACTAAAAACTTTTACTTGTCTCCACCCAGCCTGGGCGCGGGCCTATGGGCTAGCGGCCCTCAGCAAGCCCCGCCGCCCTAAAGCGGCGTTCGCGACTTGTCCCGCGCGGCCACCCGCTTGGCCATCCAGATATCCGGCTTGCCGGGGCCGTTGGCGTCTGGCAGCACCCCCACGATTTGAAACCCCTGCTTCTGGTAAAATTCGTAGGGGTGGCGGGCCAGGTTCCGGATGTTCTGAATCTTCTCAAAGGTGTCCTCAAACAGGTCCCCCTGGCTGAGAGAGGTTTGGAAAAACTCGTCGTCGGTGCCCAGGTACAGGGTCAGGCAGCCGCGGGCGGCCACCTCCCGCTCCAGGGCAGCCACCAGGGCCGCGCCAATGCCCTCGCCCCTGTGGGCCGCTGTGACGGCCAGGGGGTGCAGCTCCCAGGCGGTGACGCCGTACTGGGGCATGGCCCCCACAAAGCCCAGCAGGCGGCCCTCCTCCCAGGCCATGAGGGACACGCGTCCCTCTTCTAGGCACAGCTCCATCTGCTGGCGGGCCAGCTCTCCGCTGTAGGCGTGGGGAAAACACTCCTCCAGCAGGGCGGCGGCTTGGCGGAACAAATCCCCGTCCTTTTTAGGGAACTCTCGAATTTCCATGAAAAAACCTCCTTTTGAGGCTTACAGCAGCCCCAGTTCCTCTTTCCAGTGCAGAACCCGCAGGGCGGATTCCTCAATGCGCTCCTCAGAAAGCTCCCCGCTCTCCACGGCGGCCAGTACCGCCGGGTACTGGGTCTCGTAGTCCGAGCAGCACAGCAGGTCGTTGCCCGCCTGTACCGCTTGTACCGCTGCGCTGGAGGCGTCGCAGTACTCCTGGATGGCGTCCATCACCAGGTCATCGGTGATGATGCAGCCGGTAAATCCCAGCTCCTCCCGCAGCACCCGGTGCCACTCGGGGGAAAGGCTGGCGGGGGCCTCCCCGTCCCGGCAGGTGACAATGTTGTGGCTCACCAACACGCACCCCGCCCCGGCTTGAATGCCCGCCTCAAAGGGGAGGAAGTCCTCCCGCTGGAAGGCCTCATAGGGCCGCTCATCCACAGCTATGCCTGTGTGGGTGTCCGGGTTGTTGCCGTAACCGGGAAAGTGCTTGAGCACACAGCCCATGCCCTCCTCCCCGTAAAGGGACACCACCTCCCCCACATACCCAGCGGTGGTCCGGGCGTCCTGTCCCAGGGAGCGGTCGTACAGAAAGGCCCCCTCCTGCTGGGTGATGTCGCACACCGGGGCAAAGTTCACGTTGAGGCCCAGCCCTTGCAGGGTGCGGATTTTGTCCCTCTCCACAGAGAGAACAAGGTCCAGGCCGCCCGCTTCATAGAGCCTGCGGGGAGACCAGTAGGGCTCATCGCAAATATCTGGGTTGGCGGAAGCCCGCACCACCGTGCCCCCCTCCTCGTCCACACCCAGCAGCAGGGGGACCTTGGCGCTGTCCTGATAGCTTTGGATGTCCGCCCGCACCTGCTCCCGGGTCTTGTCCTGAAAGTCCCGCCCAAAGAGGATGTACCCGCCAAAGTGGTACTGTGCCACAGCCTGGGCGGCTTCCTCTGCCGGCACCCGCACGAAGAACAGCTGGCCCACCTTTTCCTCCAGGGTCATAGAGGCTAAAAGCTCCTCCGGGGCGGAGCTTCCCACCGCCGGGCTGGGGGTGGGAGGGGCTGCCGCCAGCGCCACCGCCTGGGCGGTGACGGTGTCCCCCACCCGGCCGGCCTCCTCATAGGTGACGGTGGCCCGGCAGCCATCCAGCAGGGGATCTCCGGTGACCTGTGTTTCATCGGTGAGCACTACCGTCAGCACAGAGCCGTCCTCCAGCCGCAGCTCAAAGGCGCTTTTCGAGGCCCGGGCCACCTCGCCCTCCGCCGTGGCGGGGGCCGGTTCTGGAGCGGGGCTGGCGGTGGGCTGGGCCGCCGCTTCCACCGCGGAGGAGTGGGCGCTCTCCCCCGCCGGGACGCTGTTCCCGCCGCCCGCCGAGCATCCACACAGGGCCAGCACCAGCGCCAAGACCCAAGCCACACACTTTTTTCCCATAGTACGCGCCTCCTTTCCCCATGCTTTCAGTATACCCAAGTCCCGGGGAAAAGGCAATGGGAAGGACGCAGAAAGGACACCCGGCACGGGCCGGATTTCCTCTTTCTTCGCAGCCCCAGAGGGGCGTTTTCTGTTGGGTTCTGTTGGGAGGGAGGGCTTTAGCCATCCACCTCCACGGTCCAGCCAAAGGTGTCCTCCACCTTGCCGGTCTGCAGGCCGGTGACCGTGTCGTACAGCTTCTGGCTGACAGGGCCGATGCCGCCGCCGCCAATCTCCATCACGGTGTCCTCGTAGCGCAGGGCGCCCACCGGGGAGATGACCGCCGCGGTGCCAGAGCCCCAGCACTCCTCCAGAGCGCCGGATTTCGCGGCCTCCACCAGCTCGTCCACGCTGATGCGGCGCTCTTCCACCTCCATGCCCCAGTGCTTGCACAGGTCGATGCAGGAGGCGCGGGTGACGCCCGGCAGGATGGAGCCGTTGAGCATGGGGGTGACCACCTTGCCATTGATCTTGAAGAAGATGTTCATGGCGCCCACCTCTTCAATGTACTTGCGCTCCACGCCGTCCAGCCACAGCACCTGGGAGTAGCCCTCGTCGTGGGCCTTCACCTGGGCCGCCAGGCTGGCCACATAGTTGCCGCCGGTCTTGGCCTCGCCAATGCCGCCCCGCACGGCCCGGACGTAGTCGTCCTCAATCCAGATCTTCACCGGGTCCAGGCCGCTCTCGTAGTAGGCGCCGGAGGGGGACAGAATGATGATGAACAGGTAGGTATCGGAAGGCCGCACCCCCAGGAAGGGGTCGGTGGCAATGACAAAGGGCCGGATGTACAGGCTGGTGCCCGGCTGGGTGGGAATCCAGTCCTTATCCACCTTTACCAGGGTCTTTAGGGCGTTGAGGAAGTCATCGGCAGGGATCTCCGGGATGCACAGCCGGTCGTTGGAGTGGTTGGCCCGGGCGATGTTCTTATCCGGGCGGAACAGCAGCACCCGGCCGTCCTCGGTCTTATAGGCTTTCAGGCCCTCGAACATCTCCTGGCCATAGTGGAACACCATCGCGGAAGGCTCCAGGGTGATGGGCTGATAGGGGACAATCTTGGGGTCATGCCAGCCCTGCTCCTTGTTGTAGGGCATGACATACATGTGGTCGGTAAAGATTTTGCCGAAGCCCAGTTTCGACTGGTCCTGGGGCTTCTGCTTGGGTGTTTTTGTAAGTTCAATCTTGATCTCCTGCATGACAAATAACCTCTCTTTTACCGCGCTGCCGCAAGGCGCGGCCTCTTTGGCAGCCCTGTTTTAGATTTTTAGGGTTTGCTCTATTATAGCACGAATGGCAGATTTTGCAAGAAGCAATCCACTCTCTTGCAGCCCAGTGCCTGGGCACTCAAGTCGCGCACGCCGCTTTCGGGCGGCGGGGTTTGCGGGGGGCGGCTGGCTTTTATGCCCGCGCCCAGGTTTGGCAGAGACAAGGAAAAGTTTTTAGTCAAGTTTTTTTCAAAAAACTTGCGGGTTGTAGGGCGGAGCCCTACGGTCTTAAGGGAGGTGCGGAACCGTAGGTTCTGCCTTCCCATACTTCCAAAAAAGGGGGGACGGATGTCCCCCTCTTGGGGTGCCCCCGCGCCCGCTCACGGGGCTACCGCCCGTTGGGCGTATGCGCCCCGCTCGCTGCTTTTCTTTTTCCGGCTGCGCCGGTTTAAGGCCGTGGAGCTCTGCTCCACACCACGCAAACTTTTGAAAAAGTTTGATCAAAACTTTTACGCGCTTCGCGGTGCTTTTCTTTTACCGGCGCGCCGCTGCTACGAAGGCCTCAAAGATTTTGCGGCTGTTCTCATCGCTCAGGCGGGAAAACTCCGGGTGCCACTGCACCGCCAGGGCAAACCGGTGCTCCGGCAGGTACACCGCCTCCACCATGCCGTCCGGTGCGGTGGCGGCCACCTCCAGCCCTTTCCCCAGCCGTCGGATGCCCTGGTGATGGTAGGAGTTCACCCCCATCTCCTCCACGCCCACGGCCTCGAACAGGGGCGTGCCCCGGCGGATGGCCACCGGATGGGCCACCTTGTCATAGGGCGGGGTCTCGTGGTGCTGCACGCCGCTGGGGCACTGGGTGGGGATATCCTGGTACAGGTCCCCGCCCAGCATCACATTGAACAGCTGGATGCCCCGGCAGATGCCCAACATGGGCTTGCCGGTCTCCAGGGCCAGGGGGAAGAAGGCCTGCTCCATGCTGTCCCGCTGGGGCACCAGGGGCCCCAGTTTCTCCGAGGGTTCCTCCCCGTAGAGGCTGGGGGGCAGGTCGTGGCCGCCGGGAAACAGGAACCCGTCGAAGGTTTGGGCATAGCGCTGCAGGGCGGCGGGGTCGGTGGTCAGGGGCAGGATGACCGGCGCGGCACCGGCGGCCTCCAGACCCTGGGCATAGCCGGGCAGCATCCAATAGCTCTCCAGCTTTTCATCGTACAGGGACACAATGGCGATCATGGGTTTCATGGGCAAGCGTCTCTCCTCTCCGAATTTCATGGAAATCCATGTCCATTAGCATAGCACAGGGGGAGGGAATTTTGCAAGGCCCAGTGCCTGGGCTCTCAAGTCGCGGCGCAGTGCCTGCGCTCTCAAGACGCGCACGCCGCTTTAGGGCGGCGGGGTTTTCTGAGGGCCGCTAGCCCAAAAGCCCGCGCTTGGGTTGGGAGAGAAACGTAAAAATTTTGCCAGCTTTTTCAAAAGGCCGCTACGTCCCGGTGGGACGTTGCCCAGCGGCCGGTCTACGTTGCCACTTCGGTCGGTGCTGGGCGTCTGCCACTGGCAGACAGCACCCGAGGCGGCAGCCGAGACCCGTAGGTCCTGCCTCCCCACACTCCCAAAAGGGGGGACGGATGTCCCCCTTCCTGCGTAAGCTGGAAAGCTGCCTAGAATCACGCAAAAAGCGCCCTTCCCCACAAGGAAGGGCGCTTTCTTATTGGATCGAACCTCACTCCGTGGCAGAGGAGTCCGTGATGAACTGATTTAAGCCAAACATAAGGTACAGGCTGGATGTTTTGCCGTTCATCTGGGCGTGGCCCAGATTGGCCAGGGTGGGCCGCTCCCCCTCGGTGGAATACCAGCGGGAGACGGTGGATGTGATCTGCTGGTTCTCGTTTCCCAGAACATCATCCGGCGCGCCGTAGAGCTCTTCCATCTCTTGGCTCAACGCGTCATACAGTTCAGCGCCCGCTTCCGGGTCCGCATCCTCGGGGATGCGGAAATACAGGTGGACCAGCTCCAGTGCTTCGTTGTTGAGCTCAAAGGTCACTTGCACATCGTACCCCTCGTAGGAAGCTTTCTCCAGCAGGCCCCAGTTTTCATAGGTGTCCACACCGCCGCCAAAATTCAGGGAATCCCCAAAGCGCTGCTGCACATCCGCCTTGGAGGTGCCCACCGGCAGGCTCTCCAGCTGGAACGCGCCGTCTTCGTCCTGCAGATCCTCCAGCCGCAGCTCTCCGCCCGCCAAAAGGGCCTCTCCCCCTTCTTGGGGCTGCTGGCCGCAGCCAACCGCCAGGAGAAGCAACAGGAACGCCAGGAACACAACTGACAATCGTTTCATACTCAAATCTCCTTCCAATCCGCGGCCTGCCCCATCGCCAGGGAAAGGATCATGCTCTCCGCTTCCCTCCCTTTGCCAGGGCCGTGAGAGAGCCGCATTTCTGTCATCCTTTCGGTTGCATTCAAAAAATGTCCGTCGGGTGTTTTGTTTCTTTTGAACTCAACGATTTTATATAGTTTTTATCTACCTCCTTTTAATTTTATTGTGGATTAAGTATATCAGGCAATTCACAGTTTGTCAATAATTATGACATAATTGTAACTAATTTATGAACAAGCCGAACCTAACAGCACACACAAGCCGTAGGCGATAGCCCCGAGAGCGGTCTCTGTGGCACCCCGCTTGCCCTTTCCGCCCGCTTGCGCCAAAGGGCGGCGCACGCTTTCGCGGGCAGG
>OIYW01000460.1_pt1 | contig 38383 bp, 27 predicted proteins | sample 1588351 | NCBI WGS metagenome assembly OIYW01 (sample SAMN03283268) | human gut metagenome | biome: human-associated habitat; material: feces | host: Homo sapiens | place: USA | collected 2013 | reverse complement strand
TGTCGCACTTGCGCTGGAACGCCTCGTCGCCCACGGCGAGCACCTCGTCGAGCACCAGAATGTCTCCTTGGGCCTTGATAGCCACGGAGAAGGCGAGACGCACCTGCATGCCGGAGGAATAGTTCTTGAGCTTCTGGTCCATGAAGTCCTCAAGCTCGGCGAACTCCACGATGTCGTCATACATCGCGTCGATTTCCTCGTGCGTGAATCCCAACAATGCGCCGTTCAGATACACGTTCTCACGTCCGGTCAACTCCGGATTGAATCCGACGCCCAGCTCGATGAACGGCACCAGCTTGCCCTTCACCATCACAGAACCTTGTTCCGGCACGTAAATCTGCGAAATGATCTTCAGCAACGTGGATTTGCCGGAACCGTTACGGCCGACGATACCGAAGAAATCGCCCTGATGCACTTCGAAATTGATGTCGCGCAGCACATGCTGCTCGGTGTAGCCCTTGATGCCCTTTGTCCAGTTCAGGAAAGCCATCTTCAGGCCGGTGGCCTGTTCGGTGGGCAGACGGAAGGACTTGGCCACATGGTCGACCTTGAGTACGACCGGACGTTCATCAACAGTGTTGTTGTCAGTCATCGAAACCTCGCTCATGGCTTTAGAGCACCTCCGCGAACTTGGCGCTGTACTTGCGGAACACATGGATGCCCAGCCATAGAATCAAAGCGGACAGCACGTACGGCAGCAGGCACAGCAGCTTGTTGTCCACCATGGTCCACACGGTTGGCACGTATTCCGGAGACAGTAGGTTATGGCGGATATCCATGATGGTCTGCGTGGTCGGGTTAAGCATCAGAATGTCGGCAGCCCAAGAGAACTCCTTGTTCTGCGCCACCATGGAAATCGGGTAGATGATAGGCGTGGCATAGAACATGGCCTGCAGCACCACTTCCCAGATATGGGCCACATCACGGAAATACACATACAGCGAGCCCAGAAGCAGAGCAACGCCAAGACCAAGGCAATACAGCTGGATAATGCTGAGCGGAACCAGCAGGATGCGCCAGGTGTAATGCGCGTGGGCGAAGAAACCGAAGAGGATGACCACCACAAGGTTGATGCCCAGGGAAATCATGGAACCCATCGTGGTGGACGCCACAATGATGTAATTCGGGAAATGAATCTTGCGCAGCAGATCGCCACGATCGACGATGGCGCGCATTCCCATGCTGGTCGATTCGGAGAAGAAACTCCACAGGCAGGTGCCGCACAGCAATGAAATCGGGAAAGTCGGAGTGCCATCCGAGAACTTCAGGAACTTCACGAACACCACGTACATCACGGCGAACAGCATCAGCGGTTTCAGCACGGACCACACCATGCCCAGGAATGAGCCCTGATATCGCAGCTGGAAGTCGGTTTTCACCAGTTCCTTGAAAACCACCATCGCATAGTGGTACCTCTTCTTGAGGCTTTCGAAAAAGTCTTTCACAAACGTCCTATCCTACTCGTGCGAAGTATTTGGGTGCAAAAGCTCGTAGAGCGTCCCTCTTCGGCAGTACTCTCATATATTCTATTGAGGAAAGGACGTTTGTCTTAGTAAGGCGGAATATCTCACATGGTTCTCACAGCGGAACAGCACCATCCGAATATCAAAATCTTTGTGTCGGCACATAAGCAGGCCACGTTCCCTGAGGGGAACAGTATTGTTCCGGTGCAGGTGGGCGCGGCGAATGCTGCGACTCGTTTCACGAACACTTTGCATGACGACGAAGGTGTGAACATTTCTGCGGAAAACCCGCGGTATTGTGAGCTAACCGCGCAATACTGGGCCTGGAAAAACGAGGATGCTGACTATTACGGCTTCTGCCACTACCGCAGGTATTTCGATTTCACCGGCACTCCGCACAAGGAGAACGATTACGGAGAGATCATCGATTCGTATATCGACGATCGCACGCTTGCCGAATATGGTATCAACGATGATGCGATCGCGCGTGCCGTGGATGGCTGGGACGTCATCACCACGCCGTTGAACGACGTTCGCCGTATCGGCGGATTCTCGAATCTCAAGCAGCACTGGGATGCCGACGAGCACCTGCGTTTGAAGGATCTGCGCCACATGTACGACATTCTGTGCGCACGCCACCCTGACTACAAAGTGGATGCTGACGCAGTGCTCAATGGACGAGCTGCGGCATTCTGCAACATGTTCATCATGAGGAAGGACATCTTCTTCGAATACAACGAATGGCTGTTCCCACTGCTTGATGAGTTCGCTGCGGCAACCGATTTCAGCAGAATGGACGTGCAGACCACACGTACGGTGGGGCATCTTTCGGAACGGCTGCTCAACATCTTCATTGCGCACAAGCAGCGTACCGGTGCGCATTGGAAGATCAAGCGACTGCAGTGCGTGCATTTCCTGCATCCGGAACCGGCCACCGTTCTCAAGCCGCTTGATGCCGGATACAAGAACGTGGTGCCGGTGGTGTTCGCCGCAGACAACAACTATGTGCCGATGCTCACCACCACCATCTATTCGATGCTGAAGAACGCTTCCAAAGATCGTTCATATGATGTGATCGTATTGGAACGGAATATCTCCGACGAGAACAAGCAAAACATACGTCAGTTTTTCGAACGGTTCCCAAATGCCGTGATCCGCTTCTTCGATGTGAGCCGTTACTTGGCTGGCTTCAATCTCACCACCAGCAATGCGCATATCAGCATCGAAACGTATTACCGTTTCATCATCCAGGAGGCGTTGCCGTTCTATTCGAAGCTGCTGTATCTGGATTGCGATTTGGTGGTCAATGGCGATGTCGCCGAACTGTTCGATATTGAACTTGGGGATAATGCGATTGCCGCCGTGCCTGATATCGACTTCATCGGCAATCTCAATATGAAAAACGGCGAACGGGCCGGATACGTGCGCAAGCAATTGCATATGCGCGATGCGTACGGCTACTTCCAGGCCGGCGTGCTGGTGATGAACCTCGAGCGTATGCGCAAGATCCATACCGTCCACGAATGGCTGGAAATCGCCTCCAAACCCGGATACATTTATAACGACCAGGATATTTTGAACGTGGAATGCGAAGGCCTGGTCACGTACCTGGATTATTCGTGGAATGTGATGCACAACTGCGCCGGTCGTGTCAATGGCGTTTTCGATTTCGCGCCCGCCAATGTGTATAAGGCATACATGGCTTCTCGTAAGGCTCCGAAAATCGTGCATTACGCTGGTTTCGACAAGCCATGGAAGAATCCGTGGTGCGATTTCGCCTCGTTGTACTGGAGTTATGCGCAGGAAACGCCTTTCGTGGCGCAGATGATCGCAGCAATGAGCGGTGTGGAACGTCCCGTTCCGCCGGAACACCATGAGCGTGCGATTGCGGAAGACAGTCCCATCCGCAAGTATGTGGACGTGCTGGCCCCGACCGGTTCCAAGCAGCGCGAACTAATGAAGGTGATGGCGCGCAAGGTGCAGGGCAAGCGGTGATGCTGCTGTTGGTGTTTGTCCAGAATATTCCTATTTGGGCAAACACCAACAAGATAAGCTGTTGATAAATCAGTCTCTGCGGAACAGATCGCGTGTGTAGACCTTGAAATCAACGTCATCGAGCTCATTATTCCATCGGTTGGCCACGATTACAGATGATCGTTTTTTGAATTCGCTGAGATTGTGAGTGATTTCACTGCCTTGGAAGTCGGGCTTATCCAATGTGGGCTCATAGATAAGCACGGGGAGGCCGTTGGCTTTAAACTGCCTCATCACATCTTGGATGGCGGACTGACGGAAATTGTCGGAGCCAGATTTCATGGTCAGCCGGTAAATGCCAATGACAGGATTTTGAACGTCTTTGATACGTTCCATCACCTCAGAGGCAACGAACTCCTTGCGGGTGCGGTTTGCATCCACAATAGCTTCGATAAGGTTCTGTGGCACCTGATTATAGTTGGCCAGCAGTTGCTTAGTGTCCTTCGGCAGGCAGTATCCGCCATAGCCAAAGCTGGGGTTGTTATAACCGTCACCGATGCGTGGATCAAGACATACGCCATCGATGATTTCGCGGGTGTTCAGACCTCGACTTTCCGCATAGGTATCAAGTTCATTGAAATATGCCACTCGTAGAGCCAAATACGTATTAGCGAATAGCTTGATGGCTTCGGCCTCGGTGGTGCCAACCACCAGTGTGGGGATACCGGTGCTGCCGTCGCTATTCGTACGGTTGTTTTCTGAGGGGTCTGCACCTTCGGCAAGCAATGTGGCGAATTGCCGTGCTGCCTGAACGGATTCAGCATTGTTTTGCGGAGCGCCCACTACGATGCGGCTTGGATGCAGATTGTCGTATAGTGCGTGCCCTTCGCGCAAGAATTCCGGGGAGAAAAGAATGCGATCGTCATCTAGATTCTCGCGAAGTTGTTGCGTATATCCAACTGGAATAGTGGACTTAATGATAATCCAAGCGTGCGGTGAGTACTGACGCACTGCGGTAATTGCGGCTTCAACACTAGAAGTGTCGAAGTAATTCTTCTTCTCATCGTAATTTGTTGGTGTCGCAATTATTGCGAAATCGACGTCTGCGTATGCCTCTTGTGCGTTAACCGTAGCGTGGAAGTTAAGTGGACGCTCGCCGGAAGCATTTTTTTCCAGAAAATCGGTGATCACCGGGTCGACAATCGGGCTTTTGCCATTGTTGAGCAGCTCGACTTTCTTGGGGACGATATCGAGCGCGTGGACCTCGTTATGCTGAGAAAGCAGTAATGCGATAGATAACCCTACGTAGCCAGTACCAGCAACCGCAATCTTCATAAGAGTAACCTGCCTTTTGTTTTTACTACCATCTCAGGCTATTGTAGACAAATCATTGAGGTAAATCGACAAAGCCGGTATCCTTCAGATAATTCTTGCCGACGCTCATATCGTACTGAATGAGTTGATAATCATGAAGCATTGTCTTGGCTTCTTTGGAAAGCTGTTTGTTATTAATGCGATTACCTGCTGCATCAAGATAAACCGGCTCGTCTGCATTGCCCCCAGCCGACGAGGGGATAGAGATTGCCGGGATGGTTTCGTGCATCTTCGTCAGGAAAGCCAGATATGGGCTGACTTTTGCATTGAGATGTGAGGCTAGCTGAGCGGAGAAATAATTTGATGATGTGTAGGCACTGGAGGCATCATCCAGTTTGGTGCCTGACGATTTCGAAGCATCGTTAGACCAGATGAAATAATCAGTTTCATGCAGACCAAGAATATTATCTTTGCTGGAATATGCCGTGGAGTAAATCCCGGGTAGATGATCTCCATAGAATACGACGGTGATTGGCCTATCGATATGGTTGAGCTGATTCAAGAATTCAGCTGTTGCTTGATCCGTATAGCTTAGACCCTTTGTATAGGTTTCAATATTTTGTTTCTCATCATCCTGCAAATTTGAAGAAGTATCTTCATCCTTAAATTGATTATCAGGATAAAAATTCTCATAAGGCATATGGTTCTGCATGGTGACAACTTGATAGAACTTCTTCTTGTCGGAAGATGAAATCTTTTTGAGTACTTCTGAGTAGAAGGACTCATCCGAGGCATACCAAGCAGAGTCAAGTGGTCGTAGGCCTTTCAATTGTGGTGTGCCATCTGTGGCATAAAACTTCGAGAAGCCAAATTTTTTGTAATTCAAATCACGGAAGTACATGTTGCGGTTGTAAGCGTGGAATGCGATGGATGAGCCCTTTCCGTTGGCTTTGTTCCAAGCTTGATTGAGCGTAGGCGCCCATTTGAGGGATGGAACCAGCTGCTGATAGGCAATGGATAATGTGGAACTGTAATTTGCCATGGACAAGCCGGACAAAGCTTGATACTCAATATTTGCGGTGCCGCCTCCGTAGCCCGGGGAAAGCATCAGACCGGAAGTTGTTTGGGCTTTGACATGACGGATATTTGGCATTGGATCTTCGGAGAAGCTGACGCCAGGCACTCGAGTTGGATCCGAGAACGTTTCGGAAAGCACCATGATGACAGTGTTGTCGGTCATGTTCTCGGATCGGGTTTGATTAAGCTGTTTTGCCTGTTCCGTGTATTTCCGAGAGATTTTTTCCATAGCTTCTTGCGAATATCCATTGGGTTTATCCATGGTTTTTGTGTGCGCGAGACGCAGGAAATTCACAACAGGACCATTGTTCGTGGAATCTGCGAGGCCATTCCAGATCTGTGGACTATCTCCAAGATTTTTTGCGAAATCTGTTGACCAGTATCCTTCGTTGCCAAATCCCCATACGAAGGAAAAACACAGTGCGAAACTGCAGCATGCGGCTACAATGCGAGTGAGCGTGCCGGCAAGGTTCTTAATCCCGGTAAAAGGGTGACGCCAGGAACAGTAGATAACGGCATTGCGTCCATCGATAAACTGCATGATAATGCAAATGACGACAAGCCATATGACGCCGCTAACTGCTGTATTGGCAAGTCCTTGACTGCTTTGAGGGATGAAGGATGCTAACTGTCCAGTGTTGCCTCCAGTGATGAAATTAAGATCAGCCGGAAGCACGGGTTCATTGCGAGATTCAATTTTGATGTGGTTCGCCACGGCGTAAACGGTCATGACTGTGCCAAAAATCGCTGTTGCTATCCAAAAACGATTAATTATGAATATGAGCGTGAGGTAGACGACTGCGAAAATAATGAGATTAAGTAAGAAAATGTAATTCTTGTCGGACCAGATTTGACTAATAAAATGTGACAACTGTCCAACGATGCTGGATGTCTGTCTTACGGCTTCGCTGATATCCTCGCCTTTTTTGTACTCGGGTTCGGAATACATGCCCCATTGGATAAACAATGTTTCGAATGTGGTGAGGGCCATGAGAATGATTGCATAGAAAGAAAAAGAGAAACGATGGCGCTTCTTCCACAAGGCATGCGCGCTCTGGAAGAACTTGATGATGAGCTGGACGGCTTTGAGACTTGTGAAGGTATGCCATGCGTTACGCACCGTGGTCGCAGCGGTACGTGCGGCGCATGCAGTGGTGCGGGCCGCGCTGGCAATAACGTGTCCTGCTCGTTTCAAGCCATGTTCAGCAGTCGTCAGCGCTGTCCGAACCGTTTGAAGAGTGCACGGCATCGCCTGTAATGCGTGATTGCCGTTAACTTGTTCCTCTGCGGCAAAAGAGGAAGCATGCTGCTCGTCCGCAATCGCAAGAATATTCGTATCGCATGTTACGGGGGATGCTTCCGTTGTCGGTATGTAGATGCTTCGGCGCGCGGGCTTTGTATGGAGAGTGGTCTTCCGCGTATACAGCTCCGCGCGGTGACGTGCCTTGAAATAAGAGGGGGTATCTGTCATGCTCTCATCGGCCAGTGGCTGGTAGATGCCGCCGGTAAACGATTGTTTGGGATGCTTGGTGTATGAAGGCTCGAAGGCATGAACGGCAGACTGGATATAAGGCATCGTCGCTTCCTTCACGGCAAATAACCCCTTGTGTAAACGGGGGTTTATGAGCATGTAAAACCGAGCTATATATTAGCCAGTGTGTCTGGACGAGTAGGTGTCTTGATGGTAGCTGGTGGGTATCTGAATGATGAATGAAACCAAGGCATGTTCTTAAGCGCAGTCAAATAGTTATGCGATAGTGGCGGTATGAAGGGGAAGAAGATTTTTCGATGCATGCCAGTGTTGGTGGCGTTGTGCGTGTTGCTTGAAGGCATGTTTTTCATGACTATTACCAAGCCTGGTCATGTGCCGGATATTTGGACGCATGTTTATCGAATTGACTCCATACTCAACGGGGATGTAATTGCGCGGCCAGTTACTTCAAGAAGTATGTTGCATAATACTGAGACGGGGGTGGTCGGTGGTGCGGTTGATCGCAGTTGGATGCAGTATTCCTTGGATCAATATGACGGATATGATCCAGGAATTGTGATTCCGGAGTCTATTGCTAATAACAAGGCGTCCGCAACGGTTGACCTGCCGTTCAACAATACGGCAACAAATTCACCGATTGTATATGCTCCGCAATTGCTGGGTTTTGCTGTAGGTCGATTATTTAATCTGAGATCTGGAACAACATATCGATTGGCAGAAATATGCATGATAGCTGTCTATGCATTACTCATGTACTGTGCGGTTATGGCATTGCCAAAATGGCGGATCCCAGTTGGACTCTTGCTGTGCGTTCCTCAAATGCTTAGATTCGCCTCATTTTCCATCTCTGCGGATTCGCTGACGCAAGCTGTGATGATTCTGTTCTCCTGTTTGCTGTTCCGGGGAATTATTGGTAAACGATCACAACGTGGAGCAGTGGCGCTTGCGGTAACGAGCGTGCTATTGGCAATGTGCAAGTTTGTGTACATGCCATTGGTTTTGCTGGTTATTCCGTTGATGTTTGATAGAGTTTCCGGTCGCTGGCGTGTGAATCGTGGTCGGGCTGTGCCATTGTTGATAGGCGTGGTCGCGTCTGGCGTATGGACCATATTCTGGTTGGGCGTCAATGCTTGGTATACGAATTGTCCGATGCTGGTTTCGTACAAACAAATGAGCGAGCGCAAGCATGCGTTGCTAACGGATCCTGTCGCCATGTTGGATGCTGTGAAGAACATCGCATGGGCGATAACGCATGCTCAATCGAATATGAATAACAGGACGGACAGCATCATGATTGCCGCGTGTTGGTTGGCAATTGTGGTTTCTGTAGTCGTGTTGGCTGTGACCAGTGTGGTGAATGCTTGTGTCAAAAGCCGCCGAAAGAATCCGGTTAGGACTGCCAATGGTTCTATAAATGCATGCGGTGTGCTTTCCTTACCATACGCATGGTTGATCGCGGTGGTCTGTATCGGAGATATTGTATTGATTTACCTTGCCTTGTGGCTGCAATACGATGCGGATGGGCTAATCGGAGTCGACGGTATGCAATTCAGGTATTTCCTTCCTTATGCGCCTTTGTTTGCATTCGTAATGTTGGAATCGGGAAGGCGGTTGCTGAAACAGTGAGCGAACAGGGATTCAAACCGAAACATATTCTGGTAACCGGCGGATGCGGGTTCATCGGCGCGAATTTCGTACGGTACGTGGCGCGCAATCATCCGGACGTGCACATCACCGTGCTTGACAAGCTGACGTATGCGGGCAATCCGGCGAACATCGACGGGCTGCCGCAATCGCAGGTCGAACTTGTCATCGGCGATATCTGCGATGCGTCGCTGCTGGAACGCATTGTGCCCGGCTGCGACGCCATCGTGCATTTCGCGGCGGAATCACATAACGACAATTCCATCTTCGACCCGGAACCGTTCATCCGCACGAACGTGGAGGGCACGATGCGGCTGTTGGAGGCCGCGCGTAAATACGACGTGCGATTCCACCACATCAGCACCGACGAAGTGTACGGAGACCTGGCGTTGGACGATCCGGCGCGATTCGGCGAAAACTCGCCGTACCGCCCGTCAAGTCCGTATAGTGCGTCAAAGGCCGCGTCCGACCATCTGGTGCGCGCGTGGACGCGCACATATGGCTTGCGTGCCACCATTTCCAACTGTTCCAACAATTACGGCCCCTACCAGCATGTGGAGAAATTCATCCCACGGCAGATCACATCCATTCTGGAAGGCGCGCGGCCGAAACTGTATGGTACCGGCGAGAACGTGCGCGACTGGATTCATACGGAAGACCACTCTTCGGCGGTATGGGCGATTCTGACGCGCGGTCGCATCGGCGAAACGTATCTGATCGGCGCGGACGGCGAAATGAGCAACATTGCCGTAATGCGTATGATTCTGCGGCTTATGGGGTGTGCGGAGGACGCATTCGACTGGGTGCGTGACCGTCCTGGGCATGATCGACGTTACGCGATCGATTCCAATAAGCTGCGTACCGAACTCGGCTGGCGGCCCGTGCATACCGATTTCGAAGCCGGTTTGCAGGCGACCATCGCTTGGTATGCTGCCAACCGCGCCTGGTGGGAGCCCGCCAAAGCCGCCACCGAAGCCCGCTACCGCGCCCAAGGCCAGTAAGAATTCGGTTCGTGTGGCGCAAGCCGGACAATTGAAGTTCGGTAAGCGGTGATCGAGGAGACGCGTTGCAGGCGAGTCAACCTCGCCGGGGAATGGATGTGTGGTTTGGCGTACATTTTGTTCGCTAGCCTTAGTTGCAGATCCAGGTTTGGTGAAGGATGAAAAACGGCCGCACCTCGAAGGTGCGGCCCCTATTGCGTCTCCTGGTGCGTGGCAACTGATAACTTTTGTCAAATGGAAGGTGTTGTCAAGCCTCTAAGCGACGCGAGGTCGCGCCTGCACAGCATAGATGCGTAATTCATGGGCATATCTCGCTTATGTATGGCAGATTTTGGGGTTTGTACGGAGGCATCTCGCCTATGTATGGCAGTCTGTTTTTGAAACAAGCTAGTTAGGGGGTAATTTTGTACCCTCTAACTGCGGTCTTTCCGGAATGACCTGCCATATATAAGCGAAATGTCTCCGGGCGACCTGTCGAATCTGCCATATATAAGCCCGATGTGGTGCGAAAATGCTTGTAATGGGGGCGAAGTTGCAGACTTGGATGACTTTGGCCCCGTTAAACGTAGGGTTTGGCGCTGACGTCGGCGCTAACCGTCGGGGCGGCTTACCTGACTTACTCGGCGGACTCGAGTCTGAGTTCTTGGCTGGCGACCACCGACTTGGCGGCCGCGTCGAGTTCGTTGGTGATGTTGCGCAGGTTGTCGGCGTATTTGCGAATGTCGTCCGTCGCTTTGGTGAAGTCGCTGGCATTGCCGCTTGCGGGGCATGCTGGCGCGCTTTCCACGGCTTTGGCCAGTGTGATCGCATCCTTCAGGGTTTCGAGCGTGGTGCCGTCCGCCACGTCATTCACGGTGAGTTTCGCTGCTTCTTCAGCTTCTTGTTGCGCTTCTTCAAAGCTCTCCTGATGCGTGGCGAGCGCCTTCGCATTCAACGCGCAGGTGTCGCTGGCGGCTTGTGTCATTTCGCGCTTGTTGGAGACTGCGATGATGGCGACGGCTGCGAGCGCGATGGCAGCTACTGCGATCATGGCGATGATGGCGATGGTCTTGCGCTGTTTCACATTGTTTTTCTGCATGGTTGGCTGCATGGTGGTTCCTCTCTTCTCGTGTGGCTCTCATTTCAGACAAAACGTTGCGAGTATACAAAAAACACTTCCGAGAAACGATTTACCGCTGGAAATAATGCGGATTATTTTGCTGTGAAAGGAATTTGTTTGTGATTGCGATGCTGGGCGCGTCAGGATCGCATGGCATTTATGCTGGAGGGAGAAACGTTTTAAGGGGGTTTGATGGCGTATCGTGCGACACTGAAGGATGTGGCCGCTGCCGCGGGGGTGTCTGTGACGACGGTTTCGCTGGTGTTGAATAATCGACCGGCTCGCGTGTCCGAGGAGAAGCGCAAGGCCATTGCCGACGCGGCAAAGAAACTGAATTACGTGCCGAATCAGAGCGCGCGAAGCTTGGTGACCAAGCAGTCCCAGCTGGTTGCGCTGATCGTGCCTGATATTGAGAACTTGTTTTTCGCGGCGCTTGCCAAGTGCGTGGAGGATGAGTGCGCCGCGCAGGGGTATTCGCTGATTGTGGCCAATTCCGATGATTCGCGTGTTACCGAGCATGAGTTGTTGCAGCGCCTTCCGGCTCGTGGGGTGGACGGTGTGATGCTGATTCCGGCGCGCGAGTCCTGCGCTGGCGATGCTGCTGAGCGGTTGCGTGAGGATGTGGCGCTTGTGTCGTGCCCTGTGGTGTTGATTGATCGTTTGACGCAGTGCGGTTGGTGCGATGCCGTTGGTTTTGACAATTATCTTGGTGGTCGTTTGGCTGCCCGTTATCTGTTGGAGGGTGGTCATACTCGTATTGGCATTGTGACTGGCGATACTGCGGAGTCGAGTGCTGCGGAGCGTCGTCGTGGGTTTGTGGATGCCGTCGAGCAGGCGGGGGAGTGTTTTGATTCGTCGCTATGCGTTGAGGGGGATTACCGTTTCGGTAGTGGCTATCATGCTGCGGATCAGATTATTGATGGCGGTGCGACGGCCGTGTTCTGCTGCAATGATGTGATGGCGCTTGGTTTTCGTCAGCGTATGGCGGAACGTGGGTTGCGCGTTACTGAGGATATGCAGGTGATTGGTTACGACAATATTCTCAAACGATTCGGTCTTGGTTGGCGTATGACCACCGTTGAGCAGAGCGTGGCTGATTTGGCCGCCGCCTGTTGGGGTATGTTGCGTGAGCGGATTGATGTTGCGGTTCGTGCCAAGTCCGGTACGGAATCAGGGGATGCTCGCCCGTGGCTTTCTAATCCGCAGGTTGAAGTGCTTACGCCGAAACTGGTGCAGGCCGCCTGCGCGTAGGATTGAGGATTTTTAGATACCTGCGGATCATGATGAGACGGGTGGCGCTGATAAATCTTGATTAAAGTGTCGTCGGAGTTTCTTATACGGTTAAATTGCTGGAAATAAAAGCAACACGCCGTATGGTAGTGCCGAATTTGCGTTCCTGATAAAACGCTTTATCATAAATCTTGTCAACACACAACATAAATGAGAAAGTGTTCGATACATAACTGACGACGCACCCGTATGGTGGCGGACCGTCGTCAGGCCCGTCAAAGAGGAAAGGCACACACATGAAAAAGATGATTCTTGATCTTGATACCGGCGTTGATGACGCGCTTGCCATTTCGTATGCTCTGGGAAGCCCGGAGATTGAACTGATCGGCATCACCGGTACCTACGGCAATGTGCTCGTCGAGCAGGGTGTGCGCAACGCACTGGCCGTGACCGACCTGCTCGGCCACCCGGAAGTCAAGGTGTATCAGGGTTTGCCGCACTCCAGCACCACCGACCATTTCGAAGTACTGCCAATCTCCGCGTTCATCCACGGCGACAACGGCATCGGCGACGTGGAAATCCCTGATTCCAACCGCTCCGTCGAAACCGAATCCGCGGTAGACTTCATCATCGACGCAGTGAAGACCTATGGCAAGGATCTCGTCTACGTGCCGACCGGCCCGATGACCAACATCGAAGCCGCACTGAAGAAGGCTCCGGAAATCAAAGACGAAATCGGCCAGATCGTGCTCATGGGTGGCGCACTGACCGTGCCCGGTAACTGCAACGCCTGCATGGAAGCCAACATTTCGCAGGATCCGGAAGCCGCCGACTACCTGTTCCGTTCCGGCGCTCCGACCACTATGATCGGCCTCGACGTGACCCTGCAGACCCTGCTCACCTACAAGGAAACTCAGCAGTGGCGCGATCTCGGCACCAAGGCCGGCAAGTTCCTGGCCGACATGACCGACTTCTACATCAAGGCCTACGAGACTACGTCCCCGCACCTGGGCGGCTGCGGTCTGCATGATCCGCTCGCCGTCGGCGTGGCGGTGGACCCGACCCTCGTCACCACCCTTGACATCAACATGAAGGTCGATGTGGACGGCCCGACCCGCGGACGCACCATCGGCGACGAAACCCGCCTCAACGACCCGGTCAAGACCATGAAGGTCGCCGTCGGCGTGGACGTGCCGAGGTTCCTCAACGAATTCATGACCCGCATCTCCGGCCTCGCCGCAAAAGCGCAGTGAACGACGGCTCGCGCGGAAAACGTTCCACGGAGCGTTTCCCGCGCAACCCTCACCACGGAATCACCATCGAAATAATCGCAACACAACATCACAAAAACCAAGCGAAGAAGCGAAAGAAGAACTGACATGTCTACCAGCAACGCAGCCGCAACGGCAGTCAACACCGCACCATCGCAAGCCCCCGTCGACCCGTTCGACGATCCGGTGACCAGCAACAAGATGGCCGTCCGCGCCCTTATTCCGCTGCTGATCACCTTCGTGCTCGGCACCCTGTGCCTGCAGGGATTCAACCTCGTGTTCCAGCAGGTCGGCGCCGACGTCGGCGCGCCGGCGCAGGCGTCCCTCATCACCGCGTTCCCCAGCATCGTGCTCGGCATCGTGTGCTTCATCTATGGATCCCTCGGTGACTTCGTCTCCCTGAAGAAGCTCGTCACCTTCGGCCTCGTGACCCTGTTCATCGGCTCCATCTTCGGTTTCGTGGCCAACTATTTCTTCGCCGCGAACCTGTGGACCGTGATCATCGCTCGAGTGCTGCAGACCGCAGGCGAGCAGGTGGCAGGCTCCGCCTTCCTGGTGGTGGCCACCAAATACCTGCGCAACGACCTGAAGGTCATCTTCTTCGGCCTGTTCACCGCCGCATACCAGCTGTCCGCTTCCATCGGCGTGTTCGCGGCCGGCATGCTCAGCTCCATCGCATGGCAGTTCCTGTTCCTGATCCCGTCCGTCACCATCCTGTTCCTGCCGATCCTGCTCAAGACCCTCCCGTCCAAGAGCGGCAACGGCCAGAAGGTCGACGCGTTCGGCTTCGTGATCTTCGGCTTCGCCACCGCGTTCCTGACCCTGTTCTTCTCCTACATGTCCTGGTGGATGCTCGTGGTCTCCCTGCTGCTGTTCGTGGCATTCGCCTTCTACATCAACAAGGCCTCCAACCCGTTCATCACCCCGGCGTTCTTCAAGAACACCCGTTGGCTGCGCGCCATCTGTCTGATCCTCGTGTTCTACTTCGTGAACTACGCACTGAGCCCGATCTTCAATGCCATTGGTACCAACATCTACGGCATGACCACCACCCAGGTTTCCCTGCACATCGTGTGGGCCTTCGTGGTCGCCGCTGTGGTGGGCACCTGCTCCGGCATGATCATCCGCAAGATCGGCATCAAGGCCGGCATCGTGACCGCAGGCACCCTCATGTTCCTGGGATGGACCGGCGCGGCATTCTGCGTGAACTCCGGTTTTGTGGTGCTGACCCTGTGCGCATGCGTGTTCTACGCGGGCTGTGGCCTTATGTACTCTCCAGTCGTTTCCACCGTGCTCGGCACCATTGAGAAGGACGAATCTGGTCGTGGCGTCGGCATGAACGATCTGGCTATGAACGTATCTCCGTCCATCGGCATTGCCATCATCGGCAGCCTGCTCGGCTCCAACGCCCTCGCAGGCAGTTCCGTCACCGGTGCTACCGGTGACGCCGCCAACTATTCCAACCTGCTGCTGATCGCCGCCGGTACCGCACTGCTTGGTCTGATCGTGTTCTTCGTCTTCAAGAAAAAGATCTACGAAGGCAACCATGCGTTGGAAACCGAGGAATCGGCTAAATAATCGCACATAACATCCTCAATATAAACAATGGAGATTTGCGATAATTGCGAATACTGAAAAACAATATTCCGCAAATCTCCTTTTTATTTAATTAATGTAAGGAAGTCAAAGATGAGTGCGACTGAAGTTCTCTCTGCATTGGACCGCATCCACGGCACAGTGTCCGTAATCGGCTCGATGAATGCGGATTACACCGTCACCGCACAGCGTCTGCCAGGGCCGGGGGAGACCATCACCGGCGGTCCGCTGCAGCTGCTGCCAGGCGGTAAATCCGGCAACCAGGCGGCCGCCGCAGCGCGCATCGGCGCAACCGTGCAAATGTTCGGCGCGGTAGGCTCCGATTCCAACGCCGACTTCCTGCTGGGCGCCCTAGGTGAAGCTGGTGTGAACACCACGCATGTTCGCCGCGTGCTTGGAGCATCCGGTACAACCGTGATCACCGTGGACGCAACTGGCGAAAACACCATCGTCTACTCTCCGGGATCGAACGCGCAGGTCACTGTGGACTATGTGGAATCCGTGCGTGAGGCGCTGGTACGGTCTTCCGTGCTTGGCCTATGCTTGGAAAGCCCGATCGAAACGGTGACGGCCGCCGCACGCATATGCCACGAAGCGGGCGTGAAGGTGCTGCTCAACGACTCGCCGTTCACCCCGTCCCTGCCGGTGGAACTGATCGAAGCATCCGACATCCTGCTCGTCAACGAGCATGAAATGGCGCAACTGCTCGACATCGACGAGCCGGAGAACGACGATTGGGATTCGTCCGACTGGTGGCACGCGCTCGACGAACTGCGCGGATTCGGCTTCGAACAGGCGATCGTGACGCTCGGCGGCGACGGTTCCGTGGTACTCGACGGCACCGCGGACGATCCGGAACACCGCGTCCAGCGCATCGCCCCGGTACGCGTCAAGGCCGTCGACACCACCGGCTGCGGCGATTCCTTCATGGGCACCGTGCTGGCCGGCCTGGCGTCCGGACTGGCGCTGTCCGAAGCCGCCGAACTCGCCTCGTACGTTTCGGCGTACGCGGCCACCGGCTACGGCGCGCAGGCGTCCTACGGCAACGCGGCGCAGATCCGCGAAGCGTTCGCGTCCGCCGAATAGTCCGGTAATCCGGTTTTCCCCCAAACCATCGACGTTGAGATGTGCCTTCTGCGTCGATGGCTTGGGGATTTTTTGATGTTGCCGACGGCAGTTTGGAGCGGTATGGTGAAACGCTTCCGCAACGGCCGCGTGCCGTGGGCACCCGCATTGTTATATTGGAGTTTGGCTTAATTTCACGCACCGAACAATTGGGAAGGCAAGCATGTCGGCGATTCTCGAAGGCACTCCGGATAAGAAACTGGCTCTGGTGACGGGTCGCGCGTACCCCGAGCAGGCTCAGGAAACCGCAAAATACCTGGGAACCGACGTACTTGAGACCACCGCATACGATTTCGCCAACGGCGAGATGTACGTGCGCTACACCGAGCCCGTCCGTGGCGCCGACGCCTTCGTGATGCAGGCCCACACCGAGCCGATCAACAAGTGGATCATGGAGCAGCTCATCATGGTGGACGCCATGAAGCGCGCCTCCGCACGTTCCATCACCGTGGTCGCGCCGTTCCTCGGCTACTCCCGCCAGGACAAGAAGCATCAGGGCCGCGAGCCCATCACCGCACGCCTCATGTTCGACCTGTTCCGTTCCGCCGGCGCCGACCGCATCATGACGGTCGACCTGCATGCAGCCCAGGAGCAGGGCTTCTTCGACGGCCCGGTCGACCATCTGACCGCCATGCCGATCCTGCTTGACTACGTGCGCAACAGCATGCCGCTGGAGAACACCACCATCGTGTCCCCGGACGCCGGCCGCATCAAGGTTTCCGAACAGTGGGCCGCCAAGCTCGGCGGACTGCCGCTCGCCTTCATCCACAAGACCCGTGACACCACGCGCCCGAACCATGCCGAGGCACACGGCATCATCGGTGACGTGAAGGGACGCGACTGCGTGGTCGTCGACGACATGATCGACACCGCCGGCACCATCTGCGAGGCCGTGCGCACGCTGAACAACGCCGGCGCGAAGTCCGTGACGCTTGTCGCCACCCATGGCCTGCTGTCCGGTCCGGCCGTGGAGCGCCTGCGTGACTGCGGCGCCCGCGAAATCGTGCTCACCGACACCGTTCCGGTGCCCGAAGAGAAGCGCCTGCCGAACATGACCGTCCTGTCCGTGGCCCCGCTGCTGGCCGCCGGCATCCGCTCCGTGTTCGAATCCGGCTCCGTTTCTACGCTGCTCAACGGCCTGCCCGAAGACATGCGTCCGCGCAACATCTACGCCTGATATTTCGTGCGATTGCCATACGGCTATCGTGATATTTCAGGATTTATTACGATTTTTTGCGATTAAGCCCCGCTTGCGAGCGGGGCTTTTTGCTTGCCTCCGCACGTGATTTCGCGCCCGGCAGACGCCGTTTCGATACGTCGCGGCGTCGGGGTAGCCTGTACAAGTTGCCATCAATCGTATCCATATGTTCATTGCGACTTATCGATGCCTGAAGGCAGCACGCATACACACTCCTGCCATGGAAGGTCCATGGCCGATAGTCCGAAGGAGGTGGGTGATGTCTGCGCATAAGTACGAACTGATGTTCATTGCTGATCCTGAGCTGGATGAGCGCGGTCTGAAGAAGCTGACCGAGCAGTATCTGGAAACTGTCACCAAGGAAGGCGGTGCCGTCGAGAACATCGACATCTGGGGCCGTCGCAAGCTTGCCTACGAAATCGCCGGCAAGACCGAAGGTAACTACGTCGTGGTCAACTACTCCGCTGAGCCGGCCACCAGCGACGAACTCGATCGTCTGCTGAACCTGAACGAATCCGTCATCCGTACGAAGATTCTTCGCAAGTAAGTAAACCAAGCTTTCTAAGCTGCAAAGTAAGTAGGTAACGACATGGCAGGTGAAACTGTAATCACCGTGGTGGGCAACCTCACGGCCGATCCGGAAATTCGTACCATTGGCAGCGGCGCCGCCGTTGCCAGCTTTACGATCGCCTCCACTCCGCGCACCTGGAACCGTAACTCGAACCAGTTCGAAGACGGTCAGGCCCTGTTCCTGCGCTGCTCCGCGTGGCGCGACATGGCCGAACATTGCGCGCAGAGTCTGTCCAAGGGCATGCGCGTCATCGCGCAAGGCCGTCTGCAGCAGCGTTCCTACCAGGCGCAGGACGGTTCCCAGCGAACCGTCATCGAGATGCAGGTCGACGAAATCGGCCCGTCTCTGCGCTACGCGACCGCCCAGGTGACCCGTCAAAGCTCGTCCGGCAACGGAGGCTTCAGCGGCAATCGCGGCGGCTACAACAACGCCAACAACAACGGTGGTTTCGGCGGCAACAACGGCGGATATCAGGGTGGCTCCAGCTATGCTGGCGGCGCCGGATATCAGGGTGGAGCCTCCGCTCCGGTCAACGCCGCTCCCGCACAGTCCGCTCCGGCCTCGGACCCGTGGTCAAGCTCGGATAACTCCGGCTCGTCCTTCGGTTCCTTCGGCGCGTCCCAGTCCTTCGGAGGTTCCTCCGAATTCGGCGGCGACAGCGACGAACCGGAATTCTGACGGACCGAACCCCGTCCGCAACATAGGCGAACAGCGAAACAAGCAGCTTAATCGCAGTATTTCCAGATTTTAAGGAGAACATCAAGATGTCACGCAAGAGGCCGCAGCCGCCGGTCAAGCCGTTTAAGAAGAAGCCGAATCCACTGAAGGCCGCCAAGGTCACCGAGATCGATTACAAGGACGTCGCCCTGCTGCGTAAGTTCATCTCCGATCGCGGCAAGATTCGTTCCCGTCGTATCACCGGTGTCACCGTGCAGGAGCAGCGCGAGATCTCCAAGGCTATCAAGAACGCCCGCGAGATGGCCCTGCTGCCGTACGCCACGTCCGGCCGCTGATCTTAGAGAGGTTTGAACAATGGCTGAAACTAAGGTTATTCTCACCAAGTCCGTCAACCACCTGGGTCACCCGGGTGACGTCGTGGCCGTCAAGTCCGGCTACGCCCGCAACTACCTGTTCCCGCAGGGCCTGGCCTTCGCTTGGTCCAAGGGTGCCGCCGCCCAGATCGAGGCCATGAAGCGCGCTCGTCTGGCCAAGGCCGTCGCCACCCGCGAAGAGGCTGTTGCCGCCAAGGAAATCATCGAGGGTTCCACCGTCGAAATCGCTGCCAAGGTCTCCGAGTCCGGCAAGCTGTTCGGCGGCATCTCCGCAGAGAAGATCGCCATCGCGCTCTCCTCCAAGGTTGAGGTCAACCCGAAGAACATCACCGTTGAGCCGATCAAGACCACCGGTGACTTCCCGGCAACCGTCGCCCTGCACCCGGAAATCACCGCCAACTTCTTCGTGAAGGTCGTCGCTGAGTGATTTCGCCCCATTCACCGCTCGACGTCCTTACGGACCGGCGGTGAATGACTTCAGGCTGAAACACGTCTGAGCTTAAGCATCGAAAATCCCCCGTACCGATTGGTGCGGGGGATTTTCCTATATCCGCTCTTTAGCCGGCATCAGTCCTCATCGTCAATCGTGACGCTGAGCTTGCCATCCCTGATGCTGAAGCTGCCGTTGACGGTGAAGTGGGTGCTGTCGTCCTGAGACTCCCACGAATCGTCGAAATTCTTCTCTTCATACGTGCACTTCGCCTTGCCCTGCCGGGTGGAGAACGTGCCGTAATCGAGATCGATGTCGGACAGCTTCGGATAGACGCTGATGGACCACGCGAAGTTGCGGTAGTAGTCCTCGTCGTACAGGTCGAAGCCGAACGGGCAGCCTTCCGGCGCGTAGTCGGTGGACTTCGCGCATTCGTCCAGCTTGGCGTTCACGGCCTTGCTCAAGTCCTCCTTAAGCTTGGCCGTAGGCATGATCTTGAGATCGGCGGCATCGGAGTCCGCGTTCGTGCGCACCATGGTGATGCCGCTGGTGACATACCCCGACTTGCCGATCGACACCTTGTACGAACCCGGGTAGACGCGCAGCGTCCACGTGCCGCTGTCCGACTTCTCCGCATTCTTCGCGGTCACGTCAACACCGTTGACGGACAACGATTCCACGGCATTGGGCACCGACACGGTGATGGTCTTGAGCAGTGGGCTCGAGATCTTCCAATTCGGGAACAGCAGGAACTTCGACCCGTCCTTGTTGATGGTGAGCGAATCGTTGACGTTCTTGCCGTTCAGCGAATACGTCACGTTGACCTTGGCCACGCCTTCGACGGTTTTGACACTATCGATATGCGGATTGGCGATCGTGGCGTTGTCGGCCTTCGCCACGGCGTCGGACAGCAGCTTGAGCTGGTCCTTGCCCACCTGCGGATCGGCGATGCCATTGGCTTTGCCATACTTGCCGTCGGCAATCGCCGTCAGATAGCTTTGCGCCACGGATTTCGCGCTGAAGACGGTCGAGTTGAGCACACCGTAGACAATGCCCAACACAATCAGGGCACCGATCACGATGCCGCTGATAAGGATCGTCTTCTTAGTTTTTGGGTCGAGCGGTTGACCTGCCCCCGGAGCTGCGACCGGCATAGAAGCCGCGCCTGCTGGCGATTGCGGCAGCGGCACCGCACCCGTTGCCGTGTTGCCCGTTGCCGTATTGGGCATGGACGTCGGGGCGACCGGTTGTGGAACGGCCTGTGAAACAGGCGTTGCGGTAGGAGCGGTGGGCGCGGGCATCGGCGCAGCCGGCGTCGCGGGCTGGGGGACCGATGCGGCCGGAGCTGCCGGAGTAGTTGGATTGGCCGGCTGTGCGGCAGCCGAAGCCGTCGGCATGGTCGCTGTTGCGGTCGTGCCGCTCGCCGTGGCAGAGGTCTTCTTCATGCCGTAGGACGGATCGCAGGACTTGACGTAATCGACCACGTTCTGCGGGGTCTGCTGCACGGTGCCACCGACGACGATCCGCCACATGCCCGGCAGGGACGCCACCAGCGTCGGACCGAACGTCATCGCGGCCACCTCGATCAGGAACGCCCAGATGCCGGCGACGAGGAAATACCACATCGGGGTCGTCATCGACATGCTGGACGAGGCGTATCCCGCCGCGAAATAAGTGAACAGGAACTCCGCAGCCAGCCAGAACACCATCGCGGCCACCGGAGCCTTCCATGCATGCTGCCAGCCCGCGTAATACGGGTCGTACATATTGCGCGCGGTCTCACGCAGCGCGATATAGAACGTGGCAAGCAGGAACAGCACGAAGCAGATCCACAGAATCCAGCCATACTGGCTGAGGGAGGACACGTTGAACAACGTGATCGTATGGACGCTGTAGCTGGACGTCGAGAAGGCGATGCCGCCGAACGAGGACAGCGAAATCAGCATAAGCGGCAGAGCCGGGAACAGCAGCGGAACCAGCAGCAGACCGCCTGCGCCGAGATGGTTCGCGGCGGACATGGCGATCGTCGCCACCAGGCCAAGCACCAGGAACAGCACGCCGTAGATCGCAAACGATTCGACCAGCGTGCGCACGAAGCCACGAGCGCGGTGCGCCCAACGCCAAGCGGCGGAGAAGACGTTACCCGAATCGCCCGCATACTGTGCCAACGCGTAGCCGGCCAGCGCACCGGCCGCCGACAGCAGGAACGCCATGCAGAACGTGCGGAAGGACACGCCGGAAAGCGACGCGGAAGCGGAATAGTCGCTGTAGGAACCACCCACCGTCACCGGGAAGATGGCGGCGAAGACCAGCAGCACCAGGCCGGACAGCACGCCGACGATCAGCGAGCTGATGACGCCCGTCCACTTGAAACGAAGCGCGAACCTGCGTGCCAGCATGTATGCGCCGAACGCGGCGCCGATCGCCAATGCCACACCGGGCAGTCCGACCGGCAGCGTCACGCTGACGTGCGAGGCGTCAATGCCGAGATTGCTCAGCGAGAAGCCCTGGGAGCTGGTTTTGAGATTCAGCGAACCGCCAACGCCGAGCGTCATCACGGTGAAGAGAATCTGGAAGAAATTCGGGCCGGAGCCGGACACACCGTTGTTGCCCAGGAAGGAGGCGGTGTCGGAAAAGCCCGGAATGCCGGCAAGCCCGTTGCTGGCCGCGGCATTGCCCATGAAGAAGACGATCGATGCGAGCAGCGCGAACACCACGCTCGCGCCGAGACCGATGCCGAGGCTGGCGCCCATGGTCTTCATGGACTGCGGTGTGGTCAGCGCGGTGATGGTGGGATCGGCCGCCGGACGGGCGATTTGCTGGGTCGGCTGGCTTGGCTGCGGCGCTGCTGCCGGCTGCGGGGCCGGGGATGGCGCATACTGGAACTGCTGCGTCGGCGCGGCCTGTGGTGCCACCGTTTGCGTTGCCTGCGCCTGAGCGGTCGGCTGTGCTTGCGCCGCCGGTTGCGGTGTGGTGGGCTGCGGGACGGTGGTTTGCGGAGCTGCCGGTGCGGCGCTATTGGGCAGCGGGACGGCAGCGGTCGGCATCTGCGGGGCCGGTGCCATGTGCGGCGCGGAAGACAGCATGGTGCCGTCATCGGATTCCGGCGCGGCCGGCGCTTGCGGTGCCGCCGCGGTCGTTTGGATGAGCGGTGAGCCGCACGAGGCGCAGAATTTAGCGCCTTCGATGGTCGGCTGACCGCAATTTGGGCATGCCATAGGTAAGCCTTTCTCCTTCTTGATGCGCGTCATATACTCCTGTGACGCGCCATGGTCCTTATTATAAAGGGCCTCTGGCGCGCCGACGGGCTCGACGATGATGCGTGCTATTCGGCTCGCCGCGGTGGAAATGTGTGATGGAAAAGTTCGTGCCGTTGACTGTCGGAGTGGTTGCATTGCGGCAGAATGTGAAGAAAATGTGATTACTTGGATTCTAGGGCGCCATCGCGCCGTATTTTTCGTCGTATGACGCGATGTGCACCATAGATGGCGATTTGCTGAAAACGTTGGAAAATAGCGGTTTTATGATTGCGACACGCCGAGGGTTGCGTTCTTTCCGATTCTGAGTATATTTACTCCATGTGCTCAGCGAGAACAAAAACCTCGCCAAGACCAATGCCCCTTTAGCTCAGTTGGTTAGAGCAGCTGACTCTTAATCAGCGTGTCCAGGGTTCGAATCCCTGAGGGGGCACAGACAAGACCCAAGCCAATGGCTTGGGTCTTTTTCGTATTTCGGACATGTGTCCACCCAAAGCCGCGTTACTTCCTCCGTACGGAGTAAAGTAGTGCGCTGTTGTCCGCCCAGAGCGGAATCGCAATTCATCTCGAATCGCACGAATCGTAAGAATCGCCAAGAGAAGAAGCAACAGAGGAAACTGCAGTGGAATACACACTCTTCACCAAGCTTGCCGCGGAATTCGTCGGCACCGCCGTGCTGATGGTCTTCGGCAACGGCGCTGTCGCCAACGCGGAACTGAAAAACACCAAGGGCTACCATGCCGGCTGGCTGAACATCGCCATGGGCTACGGCTTCGGCGTCATGTTCCCGGTCCTGATGTTCGGCGGCGTCTCCGGCGCCCACATCAACCCGGCCATGACCCTCGCGCAGGCCGTCAACGGCATGTTCCCGTGGAACGAGGTCCTGCCGTACATCATCGCCCAGCTGCTCGGCGCAGTGGCGGGCCAGCTCATCGTGTACGTCACCTACCTGCCGCACTACAAGGACACCGACGATGCCGAAGCCATCCTTGGCACCTTCTGCACCACCGACGCGCACAACGACCGCGTGAACTACTTCCTCAACGAGTTCTTCGGCACCTTCATGCTGGTGCTCGGCGCCCTGTGCTGCCTGTCCCTGCCGTGGGGCAAGGCGAACCCGGCCGCCGCATCCATCGTCGTCGGCTTCATCGTGTGGGGCCTCGTGACCTCCATGGGCGGCCCGACCGGCCCTGGTCTGAACCCTGCCCGCGACCTCATGCCGCGCCTCCTGCACGCCATCCTGCCGATTCCGAACAAGGGCGATTCCCGCTGGGGCGAGGCCTGGATTCCGGTCGTGGCCCCGATCGCAGGCGCTATCGTCGGCGCGTTCCTGTTCAAGGTGCTGTTCGCCTGAGCATTACTTTGACGATTGCCGGCATTCGTCTGGCATGCTGGCAAGGCCCGTGATTCCCTCCGGAACCACGGGCCTTACGCATAGGTGGTATGCATGGCGGTCGGCGGCTTCGGCATGTTGACTGAGACTGGTACTGTTGCCGAAGAGAGAAACATCACCATATCGGGAGGCTGGATTGAAGCGGATTCGTCGTATCATACGTGCGCTCGATCCGAAAGCCGACGCCACAATGGGCCAACGGGAACGGCTTGAGGCGTTTCGCATCCGCAGGGCCGCCGTGCTGGTGCTCGTGCTGTTCCTGCTGATCGCATCGATGACGTCCTGCAGCGTGCACGCACTGCTGGTCCGCATGGCGCCGAACACGCAGACGACGGCACAAGCCACGCATTCGACGTCGGCCAAGAAGCCAGCCAAGAAAACAGCCAAAACCAATCAGCATAAGACGGCCAAAAAAACCAAACCGGAAACCAAACAATCGCAGGAAGAGCAGGCCGTCGCCAAAGCGGTGAGCGCGCAATCGGCGGCACTGAGCGACGACGAGAAAACCGCGATTCTGAACAAAGCGCAGGAAACCGCGCAAAACAGCGGCAAACCGGTAACGCAATACCATTACTGCATCGCGACCAAAGGAAACATCGGTTCGGCCGACGAATTCGGCAACGCGGCGTTCCGCATCCTCAACGACGAACACGGATGGCCACGCGCCGGAGCCATATTCGACCAATCCACGGACGGCAACTGCGATTTCAGTCTCGTGCTGTCCCAAGCGTCGGAAATGACGTCGTTCTCGCCATCATGCTCGGTGGAATACAGCTGCAGGGTCGACAACAACGTGATCGTCAACGACGACCGTTGGAACGGTGGCACGCAACAATGGCTCGCCGCCGGCGGCAACCTGGCGCGATACCGCACGATGGTGATCAACCATGAGGTCGGACACCGGCTGGGGCACATCGACAACGAAACGACCTGCGCCGGCGAAGGCCAGTTGGCGCCGCTGATGCAGGAGCAATCCATGCATTTGGACGGCTGCAAGGTCAACGAATATCCGCTTGACTCGGAGCTGTGGATCGGCTGAACGTCGACTGCTTCCCGTTATTTTCTGCTGTTTTCTGCTGTTTTCTGCTGTTTTCCGGACTGACCGGGTCGTCTCGGCAATTCGGCGATACCCGGCCAGCCGTTGTCACAAGCCGAAATACGCGTCGAAATCGTCTTGGCTGATACTGCGGTCGGCCGTATCGGCCCGTACCTTACCCCAATCGAACTCCTGCAACGCCTCGACGGCGCTCATCGGCTGCGGACTGGTATGCGCGGAATCGCCCTGCAAACCAAGCAGCCACGCGCAATAGCCGACAACCTGCTCCGCGGTGACGCCATGCGCGCGCAGCACCCCCATATCCAAAGAGCGCTCGCGTTTGGCGAGCCTGCGGCCGGCCGCGTTGTCGATAAGCGGCAGATGCGCATACCGTGGGTTTTCGGGGTTATATGGGGTGTATTGCGATTGTGGTGCGTGCTGCGATGGTGCAGAAGCCTGCGTTTTCGCCTTGCGGAATCCCGCCTTGATAAGCGCTCGGCGAATGGCGATTTGCAGGGCGTTCGACCGGAGCAGGTCGCGGCCGCGCACGATGTCGTCGACGCCCATGTCAAGATCGTCCACGACCACCACCAGCTGGTAGGAGAACAGGCCGTCGGCGCGGCGCACGATGGTGTCGCCGACGTCGTGCGCCAGATTGAATTCCTGATGGCCGAACACTGCGTCATCGAATTGGACGGTTGCGTGCGGATTTGTGTCGGCGGGCATGGCGATGCGCAGCGAATGGCGGTCGCCGTTGGCCAGCCGCTGCCGGACGGTATCCGGATTGCTGGCGATAAGCCGGCGGCACGTGCCGGGATACACCATGAAACGGTCGCCTTCCTGCGGTGCGGAGGCTGCGCGGATGTCGGCGCGCGAGCAGAAGCAAGGGTAAATCAGCGGGGTTGTGCCAGCGATTGCGTTGTTGGCTGCGCTGCCGACTGCGGGGGTGTGGTCGTTGCGCTCGTCAAACGGCGAATCGTATGCGTCGTCAATCGTCAGGTTTTCCAAGCAATGCAGCGCCTCACGGTACAGGTCGTGCCGAGCGGATTGGAACACCGGATCGCCGTCCCAATCCAAGCCAAGCCAATGCAGATCGTCCATCATCAGTTCGGCCGCGCCGGGCACCACGCGCGGTTCGTCGATGTCTTCGATGCGCAGCAGCATGCCGTCGCCGCGGCTGCGCGCGGACAGCCATGCTCCGAGCATCGCATAGATGTTGCCGATGTGCATGCGGCCTGATGGGGTGGGTGCGAAACGACCTGGCACGGGGTCCCTTCCTGTCGTTGGCGGGCGGTTCGGTGTTGCCGATGCGGAGACCGGTTGCGCCGATGCTTGCAACTGTACCTGCATCGGCGGTCGGAACGGCGGGTTTCGTGGGACGCGATTGTGGAATGCGTTGCTGGACGTGCCGTGACGTGCCATGCCGAGGTTGCAGCGTGCTCCGAAAACGTGCCGTCGCTGTGAGATATCTCACAGTGTGAGAAGGATATTTAGCGCATGGTGATACGGGCCGCGCGTTTCGTTTGGGGTGTGCGTAAGGTGGTGTGCGTCATCCGGTATTCTGGGTGGTGATTTCGGCAATTCGGTCTATGCGTTATCGGTATGGCCGGTCAAAAGGGGATTTACAAGGGGCGAATATGACGAAGCGACAGTTCAGCAGAGCGGAAATCGAATACCTGCGTACATTGCCGTCGATCGACGCGGTGACGGACAGCAGAATCACGTATGCGAGGGAATTCCAAATCGACTGCATGAGGCGGTATCTGCAGGGGGAGAAGCCAACTGCGATCTTCATTTCCGCGGGATTGAGCCCATCGGTCATCGGGCACAAGCGCATCGAACGCAATATCGCACGCTGGAAGCGCGACGAGGACATCATGCGCAAGGCGGCCGAAGAGCCGGAACCGCATGATACGGCTGTGGACAGCCACAATGCGATGTCGGAAGTGCCGTTGGGCAAGATTCAATCGCTGGTATGCCAGGTGATGGTGTTGAGCGATCGCGTCGATAAATTGGAGCGTTTGGTGGAGGGGCTGCGCAAGGGGGATAAAATCTGAAAAAAAGTTTTCAGATTTATTGGTTTTTTCCGGCGGTTCGCGCGCATTTATCTGATACATTAAATGCGTAGACGGAGTCTTTGAAGTCCCCCTTCTACTGCCGTCTGGTTTTATAGCCCGCGCGAATTTATGACCGCTTTATCGCTTCACTTCAGGTCATCGCGCGGGCTTCTTTATACGTTGTCGGCGGTTTTCTGGTAACACTGGTATCGAAATATCAGCCGACATGCCGGAAACGGTGGTGCCGGCCGCGGACCGGCGGTCGAATGAACTTGCGAGAGGTGGACGATGACTGCATACATGGATCACAAGAACCTCGCCAACGAGGTGATCGACGATGCGCGCGCACGTGAGATCACGGACGGCGTGCATCGTGTGCTCGACCGCATCGCGGCAGCTGAGGAACAAGCCGGACGCGAAGCCGGCTCCGTGCGCCTGCTGGCCGCCACGAAGACGCGCGACATCGGCGAAATCATGGTTGCGATTGATGCCGGCGTGCGCATGATCGGCGAGAACCGTCCGCAGGAAGTGACGGCGAAGGCCGAAGGGCTGGCACGGCGATGCTCGGAACGCGGGTTTTCGCTGGGCGTCGCAGGCGCCGCGCCGGATGCTGCGGCGGAGCATATTCCATTCCACCTGATCGGCCAGCTGCAAAGCAATAAAATCGGCAAAGTGCTGCCGGTGGTCGACACTATCGAATCGGTCGATTCAATCGATTTGGCAGAAAAAATTTCACGTAGAGCCGTGGCTCGCGGTATTACTGTCGGCGTGCTGCTGGAAGTCAACGAATCCGGCGAGGAATCGAAATCCGGTTGCGATCCGGCGCACGCCATCCGCATCGCGCAGAAAATCGGCACGTTGGACGGCATCGAATTGCAGGGACTGATGACGATCGGCGCGCATGTGCACGACGAAACGGTGATTCGCCGCGGTTTCTCGCACCTGCGCAAGACCCGCGACCTCATCCTCGCATCCGGCGAACCGGGCACGGACCGTTGCCGGGAACTGTCGATGGGCATGACCGGCGACATGGAACTGGCCATCGCCGAAGGTTCCACCATCGTGCGCGTCGGCACTGCGATTTTCGGTGAGCGTGCGTTCATCTGAGCGCTTTCTTTGACTTTTTCTGTTTTTTTAAGGATTTGCGGGGCTCGTCCGCCTGGATTGCATTCGTCTGGCTTACATTCGTCTGACTTGCATTCCTCTGAAAAACGGCTTGTCTGAGCTGCGTTCCGCCGGTAGGTGGGGTGCTGCGCGGTTTGGTGCCATAATTGCCGGTTTCGTGCCTGAAACCGTTGTCTTTCTAGGGGTAAGCCCTCCTATAGGGGGCAAGGGCTTTCGTATGGCGGGTGTGAACATGGGTGTGTTCGAAGGAGAAACCCATGTTTTGGTCTGCCTCTCGATTGATGAGTAAACCCGTCCGTCTGCTCGCCCGCAGGACGGATTCCTACGTGCATGCGCATGCGGTGCTGCGTTCGCCCATGCGGCTGTTCGGTGCCGTGGCGGGCGCCTCGGCTGATTCCTATGATGCCGGTGATGATAACGATGGCATCGGCAATGGCGCCGGAGTCGGATCTGATGCCGGTGCAGCTGCCGACAGTGGTCATGCCGGAACTGTTGCGTTCGCTGGAACGTCTGCTGGAACGTTCGCTGGAACGCCGTCGTTTTACGAGGCGATTGACATTGCCGATGTGGTTCGCGCGCGCAGGCTGCGGCGGATTCGTTTCATATTGGTGCGGTGCGTGTCCGTGCTGCTGATCGTGGGCGCGGTGGTGGTCGCGTCGTTGCCGTTCGCCATGCAGGCGCATTCCGCGCGGCGCTTGGCCGAGACATCCGATTCGGCGGCTCGCACGGTTGCCGGATGGCCGTATCCGATGGCGATGGAGGAGTTGGAACGGGCGCGCGCATACAATCGGCGGCTTGCCGTGGAAGGACAGCCGGTATTGGGCGAGGCGGCCGATCCGTTCACTACCAGACCGGCTGGCACTGCCGGAGATGCTGATACCGCCGACGATTCGGCGCCTTCCGGCGGTGCCGGGCTTTCCGCTGCGGACACGGACGCGAACTATCAGGGCCTGCTGGATTCCGGCGCAGGCATCATGGGCACGGTATTGGTGCCCAAAATCGGCGTGGAACTGCCGATTCGGCATGGCACGTCCGAACCGGTGCTCGTCGTCGGTGCCGGGCATCTGTACGGCACCAGCCTGCCGGTCGGCGGCACTGGCTCGCATACGGTGGTCACCGGGCATCGCGGCCTGGTCAAATCGTTGATGTTCACACGGCTCGACGAACTGCACGACGGCGATTTCATGTACATCAAAGTGATGGACGAGACGCTGGGATACGAAGTGGACCGAATCAGCGTGATCGAACCGGACGACGTCTCACGGTTGAAAATCGTGCCCGGCGAAGACCGGCTGACGTTGATGACCTGCACGCCATACGGCATCAACACGCATCGGCTGCTAGTCTCCGGGCATCGCGTCGCAATACCGCTGCCCGCGCCAGATCCGGCCGACGTGCGCGACGAACGTGCGACCGAACTGGGCGTGCTCGCCATGACCATCGTTTGCACGATGGGCGGCATGCTGTTGTGCTGCATGGTCGTGCGGTCGATGCGGCCCCGACACCGAATCATGCGGCACGCTTCCGCCTGGCCGCGTAAAGGATAAGGGGGAAGGCCGCGATTTTCGCTGGTCCGCACGTTCCCCGAACCCATCAATGGAGGGGACGGGTTTCAAAACGTTCATCCATAAGGTTCAAGGCATGGAGGCGCATAGGCAATTCGCCGCAGCGCCATGAGAGATGGACATGTCATGAAGTGGATGAAGGACCCGCTTGCCGGCTTCATAAGCCGGTGTGGCGCGCGGATGGGAAAATTCACCGCATTGCTTGTCACGATTGCGATGCTGGCCGGCACCACGGGAGCCGGCGCGACCGCGTTCGCCGACGAAACGGTGACGGATGGCGGCAACGTGGCCGCCGAATCCGTAGCGAGCCAGCCGGAATCGACACAACAATCCGATGCTGAAAACGCAGTCGGATCGGACGTTGCCGACATTGCCGGGCAAGATGTTGCCGGACAGTCCGCAACGGACGATGACGACGCACAATGCCTTACGGACGACGGCGAATCGCAGCAGCCATCGAACGAACAAGCGCAATCGCAACTGCAGTCGCAATCGCAACCGGAACAACCGTCGGAGACGATGCCGGAACAGCGGCAGCCGTGCGATAAGACGGAACAGCCGAATGAGCAGAAGGAGCAGGAACGGCAGGCGGTTAGGCAGCCGACGGCTGAGAACGCTGACGTACCTGCAAATGGTGCTGCACCGGCTCAAGACGGCGATCGAAACGACCATGCCGGCGAAAATCGCACGGATGCTGTGGCGAATGGCGATGCGGGCGCGACAGCCGATGACGGCAAAACCGGCGATGCGGACGATGCTGACAACGATGGCAACACTGCTGAAGATGCCGACGATGCCGACAAGAACGGTAAGAATGACGCCGACAAGGATGCCGCGTCGGCTCAAAACGGCAACGATAACGACAAGAATGATGCTGCCAAAGACGATGCCGACGCCGACGAACACATCATGCGCGATCGCTTCACCTTCAATCGCAAAACCGTGATGCGCGCCGCTGCGAACGAAGCGGTGCAGGCGCCGGACCACGCGAAAAGCATCACATACAACGGCGGCGGCAAATACACGCTGAACCTCAACGTGGTGGGCAAGGATACCCGCGAAAGCCATGAGACCACGGAGAAAATCGAAGTGGTGCTCGTACTGGACACGTCCGGATCGATGAACTACTGCATGGACGGAAGCCAAAGAGGATGCAACAAATCGAATCCGAAGCGGTTGACGGCGCTGAAAGAAGCGGCGACCAGCTTCATCGACGCCACCGAGACCACCAACGACACCATCCAGGACGAAAACAGCAAAGTGCGAATCGCCATCGCTCAATTCGGGCAGACATCCGGCGTGGTGAGTTCCCTGACCAGCGATACCGCCGCTCTGAAATCATCGGTGAGCAGGCTGTCCGCCAATGGCGCGACCCCTGCGGACAAAGGCATGGCCGCCGCGCAGACGGCATTGCTGCGGGCAAGGCCAGGCGCGAAGAAAGTCGTCATTTTCTTCGCGGACGGTGTGCCGACCACGCAAAACACTTTTAGCACGAGAGTCGCCAATGACGCCGTGACAACCGCGCTCGCCATGAAATCGGCCGGCACGCTCATCTACAGCATCGGCATCTTCGAAGGCGCCAATCCGGAGCAGCAATCGTTCGACAACTGGGAGAACGACCAAGCCAACCAGTTCATGCATGCCGTGTCCAGCAACTATCCGAACGCCACCGCGTACGACAAAGCCAATTGGGGTACGGGCGGCAACCTCGGCTACTACAAGGCCACCAACAGCGCTGACGACCTGACGAAGATCTTCGACGACATCCAGCAGGAGATCACCACGGGAAGCGCATACAGCGGCGTCTCGATCGTCGACGAGCTGTCCGAATACGCGCAGGCCGATGGCGTTGTCTGGAACATGGCCGGCATGCGGAACTTCGGCGGAACGACCTACTACCGGGTGACCGGCGGCGTGACGTTCAACGTGACGAATCTGCCTTCGGGGGCTACGCCTCCAGTGCTGGAACGTGATTACACATTGTGGTACAGCGACGCCGGCAACGGCAAGATCCGCGTCGAATTCGCCGGCGATTACGAGCTGCTGCACAACGCGACCTACACGCTCTCGTACGGCATAGTGCCAACCGACAGCGCCTACGCGCGGGTCAATATGGTCGACGGCGGCATCAACTACGACGCGACCGGCGACGCGGGCACCGGCACGACCTCCGCAGGAAAGCCGGGCTTCCGATCGAACGCGTCGGCGCAGGTCTGTTACACCTTCGACAAGCAGTCCGCCTGCGCGGCCTACCAGCATCCCGTATTGCAGGTGCCGTCCGCAAACGTGGTCGTGACGAAACATTGGGAAGGCGGAATGCCGGCGAGCGGAGCCACATTGCGCATCGATTTCATGCAGGGCGGCGCATCGAAGCTGGGCAAAGACCTTTCCGAAGATGACGAGCTGCCTACCGGCGAATGGCAGTACACATTCCGTGGCGTGATGGCGGGCGACTACACCGTCACGGAAGGCAATATCGCCGGCTATCACGCGAAAGGCAACGTCACCTCAGTGCCGATCAGCATCACCAGAGCCGACATGTGGAGCGCGTTCGACAAGGGACAGACCGCCACCTACGAAGCCTCGTTCACTAACGTGAAAGAGACAGTGGCCGCGCTGCCGCTGTCCGGCGCATCGGAAGGACGGACCTGGCTGGTCGTGGCCGGCGTCACGGCACTGGTGCTGCTGCTTGCGGGCATCGTCGGACTGGCTTTGATCGGGCGCGGACGGCCGTGACGGAACTGCCGGACGGCAATCGCAATTCTCTGATCGCAATCCGGCAATCGCAATTTTTCAATCACAACTAAAGAACAACACAATATACGAAACTTCCCATAAAACCAACCAATCGGCTGCGGTAACAAGGCCGACCAAACCAAGGAAGAGAGGTCTCTCATCATGAAGACGAGAAGGCTTTGTGCAGTAATCGCCGCGGCGGCAACGTTGCTGGGCGGTATGGCGTTCGGCACGGCCGGAGCGTATGCGGCCGGCAGCGCATCGATCGAAGTGCGGCATTCGCAGAAGGGGCACACCTACTCCGCGTACAAGTTCGCCTCGCTGACGGTGGACGGCGACGCCGTGCAGGTCGACACCGACGCCGATTGGGTGACTGCTGTGACCGACGCGGTGGCCGCCGCCAACAACAACATGGACCCCGTTGTCAGCATGCCCTCCGAATATGACAGCAATCCGGCCGCGTTCGCCGCAACCAAGACCGGCGATAACGACGCCGCCTGGTTCCGCACATTCGCGGCCTCGTTGGCGGTTGGCGATGGCGTCGTTGCCGACAAAACCGTTGCAGGCAACGGCGGTACGGCTGCCATCGGTTCTCTTGAAGAAGGCTGGTATCTCATCACCGATGTGGATGGAGAGGGTGGCCGAGGCACCAACGCCATCGTCGCCACCACGCTGAACGGCGTGGCCGCCACATTCAAAGTGAAGGGCGATCCGGCAACCGGCCAGGGCAAGATCAACGCTGTCGGCATGTTTGTGGCCAAGAACGAGAACGAGCCCGACCAGCCGGGCAAGACGGCCGATACGATTACCACCACTGAAGGCGTGAGCATTGGGCAGACCGTCGCCTACACCATCACGCTGGATATTCCGAACGCGGCCGAAGGCTACGACAAGTATCCGTACTTCGTGAAGGACGTGGCATCCAAGGGCCTGACGGTCAACAGGGACTTCAAGGCCGTTGTTCGAGCCGCGGATGGCACGGAAACGAATATGCCGTTCACCTACGTGACCGTTCCGACCGTTGGAGCCGACGGCAAGACCACCACCGTGCTGGAATTCGACTTGGCCAACAAGAGCGGCCAGCTGGTCATCACCTACACCGCCGTGGTCAACAAGGACATCATCGACATGGGCAACAAGGTTACCAACAAGGCGGCCGTGTCCCGTGACACCGAGGTGTGGAATACGCCGGTCGAATTCGACTCCTATACCGGGGGCTTCTCCTTCCACAAGTACGGTGTCGGAAGCGATGCCAATGGTCTCGCAGGAGCGAAGTTCCACGTGTTCGAGGGAACCGAGGTTTCGCAGACCCCGCTCAAGTTCATCAAGATTGTGGATGGCGAATACCGCCTTGCCGAAGCGAACGAGAACGGCGCTGTCGCGGATGTGGAAACCACCACCGGCGACGTGAAAATCATGGGCTTGAAGTCCGGCAAGTACACGCTGAAGGAAACCGGATTCGCGGACGGCTACGCGAAGAACTTCGTGCCGACCTTCACCGTCGAACTAGCTGTGAACCAGGAAACCGGCAAGTCGACCTTCAAGCTGGTCGGCGCCAACAACTTTGGTCTGGCAAGCGAGGTCGACAAGGTGATCTGGGTCAAGAACGTGAAGAACGTCACGCAGCTGCCGCTCACCGGCGCAATGGGCACCGCGTTGTTCACCATCGCGGCCCTGGTAATGGCCGGAGCCGGACTGGCGCTCGTGCTGCGCTTCCGCGAATCCGATACGCCGATGGCGGTCTGAGCGGGCCAGCAGACAGGCAACGGGGCTTGTTCGGGCGGGTGAGTCGTTGAGCGATCAACGGTTCACCCGCTTTTGTTGTGACGAATACGGGTGATTTAGGGTTTAGTACCGCCTGAAATGGTTGGAAAAACGCCATTCGTACCGGTATGATGGAACACGAAGCGAACAACGAATCGGATTGCGGCCTTGCATCGCAAACACGTATCGCAAGCGCGCATCGCAAACCAAATCGCAAGCCGAACAGGGGAATGGCATGACGGAGGCCATTCGACTGCCGTGCGGTGGAAGGGAGCCGCCGCACGCCAAGCCGAAAGGGAACATCATGTGCAACGGTGGGGGAGCGTTCAGTCCGGAAGAAGTCGAATATCTGCGCTCGCTGCCGGTGGTGGCCGAAGCGACGTCGCGACGCATCACCTACACGGAATCGTTCAAACACAACTGCATGCGCCGGTACCATGCGGGCGAATCGCCGGTCGAACTGTTCCGCGAAGCCGGACTCGACCCATCGCTGATCGGCTATAAGCGCATCGAACGTTGTTTCGCGCGCTGGCGCAAGATTGCCTGCCGTATGGGCACGGACCGGCTGGTATCGGTTGATGGGAATGGTGGAGTGGTGCCATCGGCGTCGGCGGATGTGGCGCCGTCGGCGGAATCTGCGGAGGTTGCTCGATCTGCGGTATCGCAGCCGGTGCAGCCAACGCAAACGACGGAAACGCAAAGCAATGCGACGCTGCCCGCGCCGCGCAACGCAGCCGAAGTCCCGATTCTGTCGGGAGGTGACGTGCGCGACCTGCTCATCGCCCAGCAGGTGCGCCGCATCGACGAGCTGGAACGCGAGGTGGCGGCGTTGCGGGCGGAACTGCATCGCAAATAATCGCAAAAATCGTAAAAAATGCGAGCAATCGGCATCGTCCGCAAAGCGACGCATGTCGAGAACGGCGGGCGTGGCGAGCGGGTAGACTTGCGGGTATGAGAATCGCACGTTTTACGCATAATGATGTACCGCAGTACGCCTTCGTTCAGACCGACAAGAACGACGGCAAGGACTATCTCGTGGCCTTGAACGGCTATCCGCTGTCCGGCCAGGCCGTCGAGCCGACCGGCGAGCGCTATCCGGTGGATGGTGACGGCATTCGTCTGCTGGCTCCGGTGATTCCGTCGAAGGTGTACGGTTTGGCGAAGAATTATGAGGCGCATGCGCAGTTCATGCATGAGGCCGGTCATTCCGATATCAAGCATGCGCCGGAGGATATGGTGATTTTCACCAAGCCGAGCACGTCGGTGATTGGTCCGGATGATCCGATTGTGATTCCGCTGTGTTCGAATGATATGAATTTCGAGCCGGAGTTGGCTGTGGTGATGGGTCGTATCGCCAAGAATGTGCCGGTGGAGCAGGCCATGGATTATGTGCTTGGTTTCACGTGCGTGAATGATGTGACGTTGCGTGATCTGCAGGGTCTTGATCCGACGTGGACGCGTGCGAAGGGTTTTGATACGGCGTGCCCGTTGGGTCCGTGGATTGTGACGCGTGACGATGTGGATTGGAAGGATGCGAAGATTTCCTTCACGCTCAACGGTGAGGATGTGCCGATGGCGTCGGGTACCACGGCGAATCTGATTCACGGCATTCCTGAGCAGATCGCGGCGATTACGAGTTTCACCACGCTGCTGCCGGGCGATGTGATTATGACGGGTACGCCGAACGCGTCGGGTCATCTGGATCCGGGTGACGAGGCGATCGTGCATGTCGAGGGCATCGGCGATCTGCGCAACGTGGTGGTGCGCGGCTGATTTTCGGCTTGCTGGCGGACTTTGGATTAGGCGGGTTTGCAACGTTTCGTGATTTCGTTACGTTGTTGCCCGCCTTTTTCGTATGTATTGCGATTGCCGGTGAGCGCTGGTGATTGTCGGTGACTGCCGTCCTGTGTCGAAAGACGGTTTTGAGAAACGCAAAAAGTTGAGTGTGTGGGACTCAAGTTTTGGGAATATAATGGCGATGAAGTCGGTTGAGCATATCAGACAACGACATATGCGTCCGAACGCCGGACCGGTAGCGAAGGTCGGGCGGCCGGGCGCGAACCATGGAGGATGATATGGAACAGAAGTTCACGCAGATGGCGCAGGAAGCGCTTTCGGACGCCGTTCAGAACGCGGCGGCGCTGGGCAATCCGCAGGTGGACACCCTGCACCTGCTGGACGCGATGCTGCGTCAGGAAAACAGCATGGCCCGTGCGCTCATCGAAGCGGCAGGCGGCAACGCGCAAAACGTGAGCGCCGAAGTGCATCAGGCGATGCAATCGCTGCCGAGCGCCAGCGGATCGACCACAACGCAGCCGGACGTCAGCAGGCAGCTGTCGGCGGTGCTATCGCAAGCCGAAAAAGAAATGCAACGGAGGGGAGACGAGTACGTCACCGTCGACCTCATGCTGGTCGCAATCGCGGCCGCGAAACCGAATCAAAGCGCGGACATCTTGGAAAAGAACGGTCTTACCGCGGATAAGCTGCGTAACGCCCTGACCGCCGCGCGCGGCAGCGACCGCAAGGTGACCAGCGCCGACGCGGAAGGCTCGTATAAAGCTTTGGAGAAGTACTCCACCGATTTGACGGCCGCCGCGAAGGAAGGCAAGCTCGACCCGGTGATCGGCCGCGACCAGGAAATCCGCCGCGTCATCCAGATCCTGTCCCGCCGTACCAAGAACAATCCTGTGCTGATCGGCGAGCCTGGCGTCGGCAAAACCGCCGTCGTCGAAGGCCTGGCGCAGCGCATCGTCGCCGGCGACGTGCCGACCACCCTGCAGAACAAGAAGCTTATCTCGCTTGACCTGGGCTCCATGGTGGCTGGTTCCAAGTACCGTGGCGAATTCGAGGAACGTCTGAAGAGCGTGCTTGAGGAGATCAAGAAGGCCGACGGGCAGATCATCACCTTCATCGACGAGATCCACACCATCGTCGGCGCGGGCGCGGCCGAAGGCTCCATGGACGCGGGCAATATGCTCAAGCCCATGCTGGCCCGTGGCGAACTGCGCCTGATCGGCGCCACCACACTGGACGAATACCGTGAGAACATCGAAAAGGATCCGGCGCTCGAACGTCGTTTCCAGCAGGTGTTCGTCGGCGAGCCGAGCGTGGAGGACACCGTCGCCATCCTGCGCGGCATCGCGCCGAAGTATGAGGCCCACCACAAGGTGACCATCGGCGACGACGCGCTGGTCGCGGCGGCAACCCTGTCGAACCGCTACATTTCCGGACGCCAGCTGCCGGACAAGGCCATCGATCTGGTGGACGAGGCCGCAGCGCACCTGCGCATGGAACTCGACTCCTCACCTGAGGAAATCGACGAACTGCGCCGCCAGGTGGACCGTCTCAAGATGGAGAAGTCGTACCTGCTGGGCAATCCGAAGAACGACGAGGCCGCGGAAAAGGCCGAAGCGGAACTGGACGACAGCGCCAAGGACCGTCTCGCCGATTTGAACCAGGAAATCGCCGACAAAAGCGAAAAGCTCAACGGGCTGAAAGCGCGTTGGGACGCCGAAAAGAACGGCCACAACCGTATCGGCGACCTGCGCAAGAAGCTCGACGAGCTGCGTACGCAAGCCGAAAAGTACGAGCGCGAAGGCGACCTGGCGAAATCGTCAGCCATCAACTACGGCGAAATCCCGGCCATCCAGAAGGAAATCGCCCAAGCCGAGAAGAACGAGGCGGAATCGGGCGGAGCCGACAATGCCAACGCCGACGTGCCGATGGTCCCCGACCGCGTCGACGCCGACTCCATCGCCGAAATCGTCTCCGACTGGACCGGCATCCCCGTGGGCCGTCTTATGCAGGGCGAAAACGAGAAGCTCCTGCACATGGAGGAGTACCTCGGCAAGCGCGTGATCGGCCAGAAGGAAGCCATCCAAGCGGTTTCCGACGCCGTGCGTCGCTCGCGTGC
>OIYW01000454.1_pt1 | contig 38836 bp, 51 predicted proteins | sample 1588351 | NCBI WGS metagenome assembly OIYW01 (sample SAMN03283268) | human gut metagenome | biome: human-associated habitat; material: feces | host: Homo sapiens | place: USA | collected 2013 | reverse complement strand
GGACTTATTCTTACTCTGTCAAGCCTAAATAATAGGTGACATAAGAATTCATAGAACTTCTCTTCTTTACCCATTTCAAGGGTAAAATAGAGTATCTTCAACCTTAGTTGGTCAGGGTGCTCAATTGCATAGAAGAAGGGTTCATAAACAAGCATATAGTCAGCAAGTTTTGATTTTCCTCATACCACTATAGTTTTCACTACACATGACTTTAACCACAGTTAAAAGCCACAGCAAAGCATCATGTTTTGTGGTCTGGACTATGTCTTCATCCTACATTAGTAGGAGCACCTGCATTTAGTCTCTGGGGCTGAATCTATACTCAAGGTATAGCCTATGCCTCCTCAAGTTGGCATATCAATTTCTTGACTTAGCTTCCGAGGATATTCAGGTGTTACATCTATAGATTACTCTATAGTAGGGCAGTGCCTATAATTATTATATTTGGTATTTTGTTTGTTAGATTTAACTTCAAGTGGTGGTAACTGCTCAAGTTTGTAAGAGAACCTATAGCCCTTACATTGTTGGAAAGTGCCATTAGTAACTCTACATATACTTGAAGGAGAAATTCCCAATTTAGTAGCTGTGTCTTTTAATCCCAAAGGATTCTCAAACAACAAATTTCCATCTAAGTCATAAACATATAAAGTAACAGGGTTAAAATTAAAATCAAGTTTACCCTCTTGATGTAACCTTCTTCTTGTTTCTCCTTGTTTAATTCTTGACTCTTTAGATAGAATATTTCTTTCTACTTTCTTAGTAATATTATATTCTCCTCCTAATAAATCTAAACAGTATTGTTCTCTTTCAGTTAATATAGATGTGTCACAAAACTCTAATATGAACCACTCAAAATTCTCTTCACCATACTTATTCCAAGCACTTTGTAAATGGGCATTTTCATGCTTATCATACCTTAACAAAGCAAAGTGTTTCAATAATCTTTGGTAAAGATTCTTTGAACTTCCTATATAAGTTTTGTTATTAATCTTATTTTCTATACAATAAATACCTGATACTTTTAAATCTCTTGTTATCTTTTCCATACTGTAATATATTTGTTAATGCAAATATAAAACAATACTTCCAATTATACAATAGATTAAATAAATTATTTAGCTTTTACCTTTTGATTTGCAGTAATAATATTATACCTTCTTTTCTCTATTCCGGGGAGCCACACTCTTAATCTTGGGAAAGACAATGGAATACAATTTATCTTGCCATCCAATATCCTCTGTCTTCGGAGTATTAACTTCTCCAGTGCCCTATCAAATGAATCCTTCTCTTCCATATCAATTTAATGTAGATGTCCAATTATCAGTGAGGTCACTTTCCTGACCAGCATTCTCAATGTAATTAGCCAGCTCTGAGATAGGTACTTTAGTACCATCCTTTACCTCTTCTTTCCAAATGAAATATTGAAGCAATCTCATGAACTTATACTCTCCATTGAAGCCAGAAACATAGGCTTGAGTTGCATTGATGATTTGTTCATCAGTGTAATCATTCCCATACTTCTTAAAGAAAGTCTGTAACTTCCTCTTAATGTCAGTTTTATTCCCTCTCCAATACTGATTGTTAAAGTTCTTTCCTTCTGGATAAATGGATTGAAGTTGAGGTACTAATGCTTCAATTCTTTGATTGAAGTCATCAGTCCCCACAGACTTATCGGAGTCAAGAATGATATTATTGACTACATTATTTCCCATAGAAGTTACAAATAACCCTACAGGAAGATGTGTTTCCCTGTCATAACTTGTACTAATAAGTCCTTTTTTCTTCAACTCACTTTCAGCAGCATTGAAATCTACATTGTTTTGAATAGCTATCATAAGTAAGACCTCTCCAAGAGAAACCCCACTCTTCTTAATAACCTTGTCATTCAATGAGATTGTCATACTACTACCCAATCAGCAATTCAACATGAGCTTCCTCAACTTTCACAGTCTGTTCACAAGCCTCCACAGATTCATTCACAAGTGCAGCACAATTCAAGAAATATTTCTCAATTTCTTTGTAAACCTTTGCAGCAGTAGCAAATGCTTTACCCTTTGCTCTGGATTCTGCAATCCTCTTACCTACCTCTTCATTGAAGGCATCTTCCTCATTGCACCTTGCAATGGCTCTTACCTTGAATGTGCCATCGAGGTCTACAAGTGGAAGATTAGCCCACATTTTGGGATAAATATCAATCCATGCAGGATGTTTCTGCAACTGCATGTCACACTCCAGAACACAAACTACCACCTTCTTCTCAGGATTTACAATGTAGCTTGCTTTAGTAATTTTAACTCTGTTTCTCATACTTTTATTTCACTTAAATTTGTTTTTACAACCAACTCTGGATTATAGTCCTCAAGCATCTTTTCAACTAACTCCTCTTCCCTTGTACCACTAAAGTATGGGATGATAATAATGGGGTCTTTGTGCCTGAGTATTCTACCCAATCTTTGTTTGATGATAATATCACTGCTGTTCAGATTAGCATATAAACCAACTCTGCAATCTACAAGGTTCATACCTTCATTCAGCATATTACATGCTGTAATGTGGTCCAACTTCTTGTGATTAAACATATCAAGTACCATAGAGGATTCTTTGTTCTTACTGTTAATACAGTTTTCCCCTAATATTTCTGTCTGCTCAATAGAGCTACAGAATGTGAGTACCCTCTCTGATTTCAGCTTCTCCAGAAGAGATAAGATAATAGGGTTCTTTAATTGTGAAAGGAATTTGAGCCTTTGACCTGCAAGGAATAACCATTTTGTCTTTACTCCTTCATTTCTTGTTCTCATATATTGCCTCTTCCAGAACTCTATCTTGTTTCCTAACTCTATCACATACTGTAATTCAGTACATTTAATATGCACTTGAATAGATTTATCCTTAAGATACTGCCATCTGTCCTTATACAGACATTCTTTGACAATCTTAGCCTTAGGATGCTCAATCATAGTATGTACAGCATGTGTATTATCAAGTTCAAGAGGGATAAGGAACACTCTTGGGTCAGGAAGGATTTCATTGTCTATAGCCTCCTTCATCTTCACTGTATAACACTGAAAATCAGGAAACAACTGACCAAGTTCCCACTTCATATCTCTGGTAACTGTTGCTGAAAGCATGATAGAGTGGGATATATTCATAGTAGATACAAATTCTCTGCATCTTTCTGACATGTGTTGTACTTCATCAAATATAACACAATCCCAATCTGATTCTACATGCTTATTTAATCCAACATAAGTACTGAATTGCAATATCTCAAGCAAGTTCTCAAATCCCCACTTAATAAACTCCTCTTTCCAGTTGTTTATAAGCACTAATCTGGGTACTACTATAAGGATACTTTTAGGTGTATCCCTTAAAGCTAAATCAATTCCTATCTTTGACTTACCAAAGGAAGTAGGTAACTCACAGAGTATAGCTTTACTCTTTATATTCATTATCTCTTCCTGAGCCTGTTTTCTATCCATATCTCTTGACAATATTCTTTAGTTTTGTTATATATTGCGGGTCTTCCGCATATCTCCACTTGTAACCATAGGCAGTAAGTTTCTGTCCTCTACAAACCCTTTGTATAGCTGACTTATCTCCATTTACAAATAAAGCTGCCTTGGTAGTAGAATCAAAAGAAAGCTCATTACCCTCAAAATCTGTTCCAATTACAGGTTTCTCAAAGTGTTTAGCTATTCTATTTATTCTTGTACCATGTAATAGGTTCTCCTTAAAAGTAACCCATTCTAAGTTTGCCAAATTATTATTCTCCTTATTTTCATCAATATGATTTACATATTCATAATTATTAGGATTTTCAATGAATTGAATAGCAAGAAGTCTATGTATCCTTGGAAAGGTTCTAACTCCATTAACATTGAAATTAACAAACCAATATCCTCCTCTATCTTTAAAAGGAGTCAAGAATTTCCTTCTCCTAAAGGAATAAATCTGACCTGCTTTATTTATAGCATAATAGTCTTCATAACCTTTAATTCTTACTAAGTCCATGTTCTATACTTTTTACTTTTTGTATATAGTTTGTATCAGTAGCATACCCTATATTAATCAAAAATTGATAGTAATCATCCGGGGGTTTGTATCTATATTGTATGTAATTGAGATAGGCAACCACACTCTCACTCCAGTGGTCAAACTTGTAATAATCACCTTTGTAACTATTGTAGAGTCCAAATAAGTTATTGTACTCTTTGCAGACCTTAGACCTGAAATGACCTGTCTCAAGAATAGCCTGAGCATATACAATGTTCTTATGTTTAACATTATAATACTCTAAAGCCTCCATAAGATAATCATCAGGAGCCTCTGATAGTAAGAACTCTGGTTGTTCCAATCTCAACACATCCACCTTTTCAGGTTCCTTGTGCTCCTCTTGGTAGTCCATATAGTATAAACCATATAGACCACCAATAAGTAAGAGCATAAGAATATTAATTACTTTTTGTTTCATACTATAACTTGAAAGAAAGCTCTATATTTCAGTGCATAAGAGCTTTTTAATTTTAATCACAATCTTTCCTATATAAGTCTCCCCTTTTAAACTTGGAATATACTTGACAAGATACATTTCTGGCTTCATATTAGAAAATATGAAATATGTTACAAGAAAAGCCAAAAACAGTAAAATGTTAAGAACAGGAATTTGTTCAACAAGAATAATTATGATAAAAAACCATAAGGGTATTCTTACCTTAGACTCCTCCACAACCTTCATCCCATTATAGCGTTTAAAATGGGTATCTTTCATAATATCCACTATTATTATAGTAAGAATTATACCAATAATAAACCAAGTCATGACTATTTACTTATGTCTTTAAATATTGTAGGAACTTGACCATATACTGGTAACTTTCCATCCCATTTCTCAATCCACATCTTCTCAAGAATTGCTGGAGTAAGAGCTTGTTCTCTAAGTTGATTAGCTTCCTTCTCAGCTTTGGCAGCTACAATTAACTTCTCTGCCTCAGCCTTAGCTACAGCTACTTCATTCTGCACTCTCATTGCTTCCTGCACAGCCTTATTCTTGGCATTTACAGCATCTACAATGGTCTGAGGATATTTGAGACCAGATGTCAACTGTTCCAACTGAAAGTTTTCCTTATGCAATGCTTCACTAAGATGTTTTTCAATGGATTTCTCTATACTATCTCTATGACTTACTATATAATCAGTAGTAAAACTATTGAGCTGTATTCTAAAGGCATCCTTTACATAGTTAAGCAGAGTTCCTGTAATAACATCATCAAGCTGCTTTCTGTACTTCTTGAATACTTCTGGAGACTTACCATCCATAATCTTCAAGGATACAGTAGGGTCAACTGTAAACTCAGACCCATCTTGGGCATTAACTGTAAATGGAGCATAATCTACTGTTCTCACATAAGTAGGATACTCATATATCTCAGTAGTAAAAGGATTGTACCACACTCTACCAGTGACAAGAGCAGCTTCTCCAACTCCCTTATCATCCCCATAAAGGCTTACTTTAATACCTTCATGTCCAGCATCAATTCTCTCACAAGATGATAGACTTACCATCCCCATAAAGGCTATTAACAGCCCAATTAAAAACTTACTTTTCATGTTTTCTTTAAATTTATTATTAGACATTTAGTTTATTTCTTATAACTCATCAAACTCTTCTTGGACTTCTGAAATTCTCCTGTTAAGTTTGGCTATAGCAAGAAGCTTGACCTCATCAAAGTTGATAAAGGAATCATCTACACTATAGGTATGTTGTGCTCCATTATATCTTATAGAATCAGAAATTTCAACTATAAAGAAGCACACTCCTCTTTCCCATCTACTTTTCTGGTCTTTAAGTTTGTTGAGCCTTTCAAGAAGCTCTTTACCCTTCTTTACCTTTTCCTCAGTCATTTTTCTTTTTCATTTTAATAGAAGTAAAACACTTGGTCTTGTAGGAAACCAAGAATATTAATGCTAATAAGAAGAACCCTACAATGTTCTCCATTGTGTTGGCTTGTGAAATCATCTCAAAAGATAAGTTAATTCCTAATATGAATGCCACTATCCATATTGAACCTTTAATTATATTCATCATAAATTCTAATACTTTGTCCATTCTGAATCAATAGGTATCTTCCAAGAATCTCTCATAGATAAGTGAACTCCATCAAACTCTTTATGGAACCTGCTTGTTCTTGGAAACTTGAAACTTCTATAGGTATTCTTTGGTTTTCTTCTTTGCCCATTTCTCCATTTCTTTTTAGCTAAAACTCTTCCTTTACTCATAGCTCCAATAGTTTTATGTAAGTTCTTCCACCATCCTTATCATACCACAGCAATAGTATATACTTGTTATAGCTTAGAACTAAATCAATATAAGGGTGATACCTAATAAAAACACTTATTAGTAGGATTGCAACATACAATCCTACTATAATTGATACAAATAACATACTACCTACACCATAAATGATTTAATTATCCAATACAGCATAGGTGAAACTCACTCCACCAAGCTCTTCACATATCCTTTTGAGATGTGCCTCAAGCCTCTGTTTCTTAGTAAGTCTCTCCCAATCTTTTGCTTTCACAAAGTAAGGAGCTTCTTTTCCTGTCATGTAGTCATAAGCATCCATACTGAGATTGAGTGATTGACCAGCAGGCTTACACTTTCTGGTCTTTACAGTAATGGTTTCAGCATCTTTCTTGCCATCCTTAAGACCTTCTACTCTCATATTGAAAGTGTCATAACCTGTGCCTACTTTTTCTTTCTCAAGAGCTTTAGCCTGCTCTTGGCTATACATAACACTGCCTTGCAATGTTACAGATAGACTTACTTTGATTTCATTATTCATCTTATTAATCTTTGTTATCAAGCATAGCTCCCATAAGAAGCATACCCAACATGGCTTCTGGACCTTCACCTGCTAAATTCTTAGCTGCAATACCTACAACAATCCTTTGCTGTTGTTCTGCAATGAATTTCTGCAAGTCCATAGGCAGAGTACCAAGTAGATAAGCAATTACAATAGCCTTACTTTGGTCATCTTTTAATCTTTTCAATTCAATCAGGCAGTTATCCAATACATCTTCTGCATCAGTATCACCTGTCTTTTTACCAAGGTCAATTACACCTTCCCTCAAATTATCCATGATTTCTTTGGGAAGTGGATTGTTAAGACCTAATTTCTCTCTCATGTTTTCTGCAAAGCTCTCAGCTCCACTCTTTTCATTTTTCATTGTTTTTTTTTTTAGTAAAACACTATGTTAATTATCACATGAATGTGCATAAAAAGAAAAGGCTACCAGTAATGAAACTGATAGCCTTTAAAAGATAGAATATTCTACAACACCTTTTAAATTGTGTTCCATTGAAGGAACTAAAGTTAATATAAAATCTACTCCTTTCTTACTTAAAAATTCAATATATAATCATAATATGAAGTAAGTGTTGTATATCACTAATCTTTGTGTGGGGATGGTTGGACTCGAACCAACATAAGATTATTCCCTAAATAATTGTGTAAACCTTGAAGTAACTCTCACAAACCACTAATGCTTCCATAGAACAACTGTAAGAGGATAAAACTTGCTTTATTTCACCACATCCCCATTTTAACTTTAAAACAACAACCATAACTTCCTCAGTATCAACCTACTTATTAATACTGAGAGCCAGCCCATAAGATATACAATAAGTAGTTGCATTCTACCCACCTCTGGTTGTTATTTAATTTGTGGAGGGAATTGGACTTGAACCAATGACCCGTAGCTTTCAACATGCTTTTTGAAGTAACTCTATTCTACACCAACACTGCTGTGGAACATTGAACAAAGTGTAATTTTCATTTATACTGCTCTACCAACTGAGCTATCCCTCCATAAGAAAAAGACATCATAGAATAGTGCAAAGAGTGTATTGCAAAATATAACCGATTTTATGAAGTAACTCTGTGCTTCACTAATGATGTCTTATAAGCAAATGTCATAGAACATTTAACAGATTATCTGGATAATTTAAAAGATTACTGATGTAAATCTGTAACACACTAATGACATTTTTAAGTTTTAAAAATGTTGTAAGAACAACTAACAGACTAATGTTTTGGTAAACTATTTCCATATTAGTTTGAAGTAAGTCTATTATACACTATACAACATTATGTTTTAATTCTTCTTCTCTGTGATAGAAGTGAACCTTTCTGTGGCAATTAGAACAAATAACCACACATTTCCTTATTTCCTCTTCCATCTTGGATTTGCTTAGAGTTAATTGAGCTATTTCAAACTCTTTCTCCTCACTGTCCAAATGATGAAAATCTAAACAAGCTGGGTCAGACTCTCCACATAAACAACATCCCTTGGACTTCTTATACTCTTGTATTTCAGCCCTCCTTCTTTCCCTCATGTCTTGAACAGCTTTTCTCCTTTCTGCCCTATGAGTTCTTCCCCATTCTTTTGTTCTCTCTATCACTTGAGATTTATTTGCTTGATAATAGAGCCTATTCTTTTCTCTATATTTATCAGCATTCTCTGCTCTTTTGGTTCGATTCCTCTGATTCCAGCACATCTTACATGTAGACCTTAATCTTCCATGTGAATGCACTGGAAATTCAGATTCCTCTTTATATTCACCACAAACCTTACATAGTTTAAGCATTTTCCTCAAATGAATTTTGTAATCCCTCAAGAGCAGCTATGTAAGTGATAAAGTGCTCACTCCAACCACTCACCTCAGCAGTCCATCTACCTCTATAATTCACACCTCTTGTATTGGCTGATACATCACAAATGTAATTGTACTGACCAAAAGGCTCAGGAAGGATAGACTTATTACAGTGGTAATCAACATCCTGTGAATCTGAGAATATGATGATTCTATCAAACTTGGTTCCTTTAAACTGGTTTCTACACCAATCAAGACATTGTTTAGTGAAGATACCCCCACCACCAATTCTATGTCTGGTTTCCATAATCTGATTGAATACACCAAATCCTTTTTGAGGATACTTGATATGTTCTGATGCTTGCCTTCTTGCTGCATCATTACCTGCTGTAGTAACAAGTTCATAGTCCTCACACTGATTAATAGCTAACATAGCCATTGCACATGCTTGGTCCATCCTGTTGAACTGAGAATTACCAGAAGTAAGACTACCCATAGAACCACTGACATCTACTATAAACAAGGTTTTACCCGGAAGTTTAGGTAGATTCTTATATGCTTCAAGCATAGCATCCTCAATATCTCTGCTGAACTCAGGATTCATCCTGTTAGCCTTTAAGAAGTCAAGAGGTAATAACATTGAAGACCTGAGTTTTGTCAATCCCTCAACAATAACTCTTCTATCAACATCTGCCTTCTTCATGTTATTTATGTTCCTCAACATAGCCAAACCACCAATCTTATTCTCAAAGATTAGCTTAGTCCAAGTCTCTTTCCTATCTTCACCAGCAGAAAGTAATACTTCCCATGTTTCAGGAGGAGTAAGAGTCCTGTCAGCTATCTTCTTGAACAACTTGGTTTCATAATCATTGTTTGGCTTAGGTCTGCATAAGAACATAACATCTCTCAGCTTAATAGCTGCATCCCTGTCATACTTAGCAAACTTGTATTCATTGAAATTATGAAAAGCTGCTGCCAATCCTTTCTTAGCTTGGTTGCAGATGGGCTTTTTACCACCCTTCCAATATAATGCCAAGAAATCTGTAAGCATATCAGCCCTTGTAATAATCTTAGGCAACAAGTCAGCTACAAATAGCTTATGTTCAGGATATTTACACATTTCCACTGCTATAAACAGAGGTGTATGTCTCAGCTTCTGCATTACTCTTGCTTCAAGAGCAATATTATACACATCAACAGCAGGACACAAAGGTATCAATCTTTGAATTTCTTCTGCTACCTTCTTACCATCCATATATGCAACATCTTCCCAAAGAAGATTAGCTAATACAGCTCTCCTCAATAATGCTACATTACTCTGTTTAGCTGCTAATGCACCTGAACCTCCAGCCAGTCTTTCTGTATCCAACTTTGAAGTTGGCTTAATGTTTGGATTTAATTTAGAACACATACACTAAAATTTAATCTTGTTTATTTTTCACTCTGCAAAGATATGTCAAAGGTTTCATATATGCAAATATATTTCCACCTTTAACATTCTTTTGTTATTTAATACCAAATCTCAGGCAAATAATCATTGCCATAATCAAATGTTGTTTTCATCTAAATCAGGATGTTTAAATATTAAGAATCTGCAAGCACAAGCTACTATTAAATGTTGTACACCTATTGCAGCCAGTACTCCTATTACTATTAGGTTCCAATCAGGTAATGATTCCCAATTAAATAACCATAATGCACACAAGAAGAATGTTATCCATGTAGTACTACAATAGATACAGAAACCAAGAGGATAAGCAATGAAACCTAAGAATCTATGCCATATATTAGGTGTATGACACCCATCTATATCACAACACATCTCTGATTTCTTTACCCATTTCTTGAGTATTACATACCACCAGTGGAATATCATATCTTCCACCTTTAAACAATTTCTGTAGAAGATTCCTAATAATCCTCCTACTAATCCAACAAGGATAAATTCAAATACAAACTGAGTCATGTTTTTTTTAGTTCAACACTTATTTAATAGTCTCTATAGCCTTTAGTCTTGAGTCTTTCTGCAATTCCCTTTACATACTCCCATTCACTTTCATCAAGTTTAAATTCAAGTCTTTCAAGGAATCTTGCATCAATCTCTCCCACTTGTAGTTTCTTTGGAACTTTACCAGTAATCTGATAATATATCCCAAGGATACTAAACACAGGAAGGAATATCCATACTATGAGGAAACCAAATACTGATATGATTATCCTCCAAATTGATTTTAATATGTCCATATAGTTGTTTTATAAGAATTTACTCTTGAGCATTTCTATGTGATTTACAAGGTAGAAATGTCTGACAGCCCATAACACCCTTTATAGCTTACCTATTAGCAATTGGTTTCTGTATTTATTGTATTGCAGAACCTTTCAAAACCATTTACAATTGTGGAGCATTTGGGACTCGCATAATTAGTAATTTCCTTATTATCCATATCAAACTCATTTATCCTATTGCATACTTCTTTTAATCTTTATAATTTTGCATACCAAACAAAAGAATATGGAAAAATACAAGATTAATAGAAAACTGATAACTGTTACCTGTGACCTGTGTGGCAAAGAGTTTCAAAAGCCATTATCAGAGTATAACAGAAATGTTAAATTAGGTAGGCATAATTTCTGTTCCAGAAGCTGTACCATTAAATATTGCAGAACTCTTAATACTCCACTTTCTTCTCTTCAGAGGGAAGCAAGGGAGAATATAAAGAATTATTCATCTAATAGAAAAGATGAATACACCCCTTTTAGAGAACTTTTAAGGAGAGCAAGAAACAGATTCAAGGAATGTAATTTAGACCTACCTTATCTCAAAGACTTATGGGAGTCTCAAGAAGGTAAATGTTCTTATACCCATCTGAATTTAGTGTTACCAATATGGAATAAAACACTTGATAAAAGATATGAAGCTTCTTTAGACAGAATAGATTCTTCAAAAGGCTATATTAAGGGTAATGTACAATTTGTTGCTACCCCAATAAATTATTTGAAAAATACTATGTCTCATGAAGAAACAAAAGCATATCTCAAGGAAATTGCTACTTCCATTTTCATGAAAGATTAGACTATATCATCATCCTCATATTGAGGAGTAGGACGCTCTTGCTGGTTATTAAGAACACTATAGTTCTCCAGTAGTCGTTGCACCTTCATAGAGTGTACTCTATGCTTGGCTCAGGATTGGCATGAATAAAGCTGATTCTGAGCTTTATTTTTAGCGTTCCCTGAATTCATCCTATTTTTAACTTATAATTACTCATAAGTGGGTCCGACACTTAAACCCAAGTCTTACTAATCTTTAATAAAAGAATTACACATGCTTACTATTTTTGATGTGGTTAGTTATCCACTGGGGTTGACCAGAAATCAACATAATCCACCACTTGCATTAATCTATGCAAGAAATCCTTTGTTTGCACCTTTCTGTTTCAAAGCAAGTGCTGCTTAGCCTAATTTAGGCAGCAACTCTATAAGTGTTGTCAGTTATTGTTTTGATGTCTCTCCATCAGTCTCTGCATGTTCTCTTACCAAATAATTAATAATCAAAACCAAATCATGCCCCATTTTGTACCCCCAAGAGGACTCGAACCTCTGTCTAAAGTTTAGGAAACTCTTGTTCTATCCACTGAACTATGAGGGCAAATGAGTAGCCATGTTTCACAACATAGCTACTCCAATCTAATTAACCTTATATAAACACATACCTACTTCTTTTCTGTGTTAGTGGCAGGATTCATGAATCCCATCATAGGATTTTGTCCACCCATCATCTGCATCATCATCATGGTTTCAAACATGGAGTTATCTCCACCTTTGTCCATCATCATAAGCATCATAGGATTGAAACCTGCACCATTTCCCTGCATCATTTGCATCATCATGAGGTCTTTCATGTCCATGTTTTCATTATTGGCAAGAGCCAACATCATAGGATTGAATCCATTAGTTGTCATACCTGAGAACATATTTACAACCACTCTTACAAGAGCCTGACCCAACATGAAGTCCTTGATTTCTCTTCTGTTTGAAGAATATCCAGAGAATGACAAGCACTGTAATGTACCATTGTCATTCTTCCTGAGCACCTTCAAGAAGGAATTGTTCAATTTCACAATGTCACCCACCTGCACCTGATTAAAGAGTTTTGAAATGATATACACCGGAACATCCATACACATTTCAGTAGGATAACTGATGAGTTCATTGTCAGCATTGATACCAACATACTCACTACCAATAGGCACACAAATGTTACCATCCATTGAGAGTTTCAGTGACTCTTCTTTTTCAGGGATGAACTGTGATTTATATTTCTCAATAAAGCTGCTGAATACTGATTTCTTTTCCATTTTGTTTGATTAGTGATACCATTCTGCTCTTTTGCAGCATAGTTGCTTACACCAATTACCTGCATTGATGTAGTGTACATTGGAGACTCAATTAAGTCTCCCACTTTCACTTGGTCATAGCTACATAAGAACATATAAGCCTTAAGTTTACTTGCTTCTGACCCAGATAATCTCCGTGTAGTATAAACTACATTGATTGTCCGTACCATAGTTTATTGATTATTTAAGTTCTTCATCAGAATCATTGAGATACTTACATAATGTAAGCACCTCAAGTTCTTCTTTGTTAATAGTTTTATAACACACAAATATAAGTGCAGCCACAAGCATTATACCATAAAAGAAATATCCTTGGTCATAAATACTATCTACACCCATCATGAATATCATGGTTACAAGGGTAGTGATGTATAATAACATACCCTTGAGTATCATTTTGATTGTCTTCATCTTTTAGTCGTTTTTAGATGGATAGAATAGATAACTAAAGCCACAAATCACAGTTATAATAGCTGTAATTTCAGTTATTATACCACACATAGCTGATAATATTCCCATTATTGCTATGAAACCAAGAGTATTTTTCATTATCTTTTTCTTTTATATTTATTGAACTCTTTTCTTGCAACATCTCCTTTAGAGAATGTCTGCATAGTGATACTATTGTCTGATGCAATTACTATTGACCATTCAAAAGCATGTGTTCCAAATAATGAAACTGTTCTACCCAATTGGTCTGTAACTGTAGCTCTTAATGTAGAGTCACAATTACATCTGTTGTATTTCTTTGCCATAATGTTTATAAGTTAATTTGTTAATGATTGAAGCACATACTGGATTTGAACCAGTGGTCTTCATTCCAACTACCTTTAATAATCATTGGATGATGCTCTAACCACTGAGCTAATGTGCTTTTAATATGAGCTTATTTACTTGGAGGTGTACTCTTCCTTAAATAGGCTGACTATCTTCTTTCTTAATGTGTTCCTTTACTCGGTTAATATATGTGAGTCCCTCTGGGATTTCTGACTTACCTCTTCTATTGATAATTATGTCTAAGTCTTAACACTACTGACTTTTGTCTCAAGTAGGACTTACAGGCTGCCATTCTCTCACACTATTTCATCTTTCAGGTGGATGTATGTTGGGTCTCCTAAGTGGTCAACACATAAGTAACTTCACTCAATATCTTAACTATCCTTAGCATTAGTCTTTCTTTTAACACATTTTAATGGCATGTGTTCTGTCAATTGCTACTATTGTTCACAATTGATTGCCTCAATTAGCTCATTGGTATGCTTACTGTGTGCTTGTTATATGCCTTTTTGTGGTCCAATTAAACTAAAAGCACTGTTTAGTCTAACAATGTAACCAGTAAATCCAGTTATTCTATTTAAACTGCCATCTAAATCCATAAGCTGTATTTTGCTTGTTTAAACAGCATGAGGATATAGCTGTCTGCTTATAACCAAGTAACCTTTCCACTTCTGTAGCACTATTAAACTCCCTTATTTCAACACCATCTAAGGTACATTGGATAACTGGTTTACTTAATTTATTAGCCATCCTTACATTCCTTGTACCATGATTACAATTGTCTTTATGCTGAACCCACTCTAAATTATCCCATCTGTTATTTAGTTTATCCTCATCTACATGATTCAATTCTAAATCTCCAGAAGGAATGGGTAAGAAATAAGTGGCTACTAACTGGTGTATGGTAAAAACTTTATATTGCCCTTCTTTGTATAACCTTACTTGAAGATAACCAAATGTATTAGGCACAGCTTTTAGCACTTTATTAGTAGTATTATTCTTAACTCTCCCCAAGGAAGAAATAGAGTAAGAGGGATATTCAACTATTACTTTCCAATTTTCCATAATGAAGTTGTATTAATGCTTAGAAGAATAAAACAGAAAGAGGGCAAAGCCCTCCTTCATTTAGAATGTTGCCAACACTGGTGCACCACCTGTGCCTTCTTCATGCAGCAACCAGAATGATGTGCCATCAGGTGCTTCAACATTAGATACCATAGGATGCTGTGGAATGCCCTTAACTGCAACAGCTCCTGTCTTTGCACCAAAGGTGAAGAACAGCTTGTTGGTCTTAGGATTCTGTTTCACTTGGATTTTGTCCACATGTTGAGCTGCTTTAAACTGTTCAACTGTCAATGTCTCACGGAATTTTAACTGATTGTCCATAATGTAAATGATTAAATTGTTAATGAATAATTGTTTAAACCACGGGGGTATGACCCCACTGGCTAAGTGATGGGGGAGGTGGGGTTGGTGTATATCCTCCTCATGACTATACACAACTTTTTAAAATCAAAAAAAAAAGAAAAAAAAAATTAAAAATTTGACAGGATTTGCATATGTCATTTATTTTACTTATATTTGCACCCAGTAATAGGAGACTACCTATTAGTAGATACATTGAGTCAGCCAACATGGGAAAGTAAAGGATACCATTAGAAGGGCACAGGTAATGACTCCTTGAGATAAATAAGAGAAGAACTAATAGTATATAAACGGGTGTATCTGCTGGTCTATAGGAGTGAGAATCTGGTTAATCCAGTCTAAGTGATGTAAAAAGCTCACAGGGTCTCTTATTATAAGAAACTAAAGTTTTACTCCTTATTTACTTTAGTTAGTTAAAATTAAAATAGGAGGGAGGGATAACTGTACCCAATTAAAAATGAAACAATATGAAGACAATTAAAAGGATTAAGAAAGACACTTTAAACATAGTACAATGTGAAGGTGCTGCATGTATATCAATGAATCATAATGATTATAGGTATTATGCACAAGGAGTTAGTTCAAGAATGTTAGATGTAAAGAGGTATAAGGTATGAAATGGATTAAGAACTTTATTCTTTGGTTGTGGCAATTCCCACAGAATTATCTTGCATTCTTGGTATATGGATGCTTAGGGTATCTGTGTTATTATGGAGGTAAGTATGAAGGAAAGAATGTTATTTATAGTACTTATATTCCTTCAAGTTTCTCTTTAGGGGATTATATATTTATGGTTCCTGACTCTCCAAAAGAGAGTTTTAAGCATGAACTTGGGCACTGTTATCAGTCACAATTATTAGGTTGGCTATATATTCCAGTGATAGCTGTACCCTCAGTTCTGCATAATTTATATGTTAGGATTGCAAGAAAGTTAGGTTATAAGCCTGATTATTATAGCTTTTATACAGAGAAATAGGCAGACCATTTAGTTGAGAAAATAGGTTAAGTAGCTATAAATCACTATATTCAAGCTATTATCTAATATTCTCTTCTGGAGTATTTTCATACTATCTTGAAAATAATTAGTGAAAGATTTGCATAATTCAAATATTTGACTTATCTTTGCACTGTGATTCAAAGGTAAGTATATTGTTCCATAGTATAATGGTTATTACACCTGATTTTGGCTCAAGTAATGTAGGTTCAATTCCTGCTGGAACAACTGTTATGCCCTCTTAGTACAATGGATAGTACATGAGTCTTCTAAACTTAGAATGATAGTTCGATTCTATCAGAGGGTACATTTTGAAGGTGGATTTTTTTTTTGTTTCATGATTTTTAAAGATTGGACTATCTGGTCTGTGAAGATAGGATAGTCAAAATGGTGGGTTGGACAAATTGGTTAAGTCACTGCCCTTTCAAGGCAGTCATTAGGGGTTCAAATCCCCTACCCATTACAAACCAAGTCTCTTTAAGGGTTTCTCTGTGGTGGCACTTGCTATAAGAGTAAATCCTTAACAGTCCTTAAGTGGATAACTACTATCAGAAGTACAATGGTAGTAGGTTTAAATAGTCTATTGGTGTAGAGGTTTAACATGCCACACTGTCAATGTGGAGATGGAGGGTTCAATTCCCTCATAGACTGCCCTGTTTATATATTAGTGAAGTCCTACTTAAAGAGTTGAGTAGGCAATGGATAGAGAACTCAGAAGGTCTGGGACTTGTCTTGAAAACAATGTGAGCAGTAAAATGCTTGGGGGTCGGGACCTCCTCTCTCCGCATTATGGTACAAATTTTTAGAAAAGAAGGATGGGTGTTAAACCCTAATGATAGGGTAGTGAATGCTATCTTAAAAAGATGTGAAGCTAATAATGGAGAATGTCCCTGTCATAATACAGGTGAGGATAAGAAGTGTCCTTGTTCTGATTATAGAGAAAAGGATATTTGTCATTGTAATTTATATCTTAAAAGAGAGCAACTTATGCCAGATATAGACTTAAGTAAGTTACCTACTGGCATGGATTTGGAAGACTTTATAAGAGCTTGGCAAGTAGCTCAAGAATCACCTAAGATAGTGATTGAGAGTGTTCCTAAGTAATGGAGGATTAACCCTAATGGTAAGGGAACTGTTTGCTAAACAGTGAGTAGTCTGAAAGGATGTATAGGTTCAAATCCTATATCCTCCGCAATATAGAGTAGTTGGGTAATTGGTCAACCCCCTGCATTTGGGATGCAGAAATTGGAAGTTCGAGTCTTCTCTACTCTACAAATGGGTCATGTAGTGTAATTGGCTAACACATCACATTTGCACTGTGAAGTTGGGGTTCAAGTCCCACATGTATCCACATGTTTCATGTTTTCATAATGTTTGTTTTTTTTTAAACAGGTCAAGGATACACCTAAAGTGTCCTACATTGCTCCTTAGTTCAGTGGTTTAGAATAGCACTTTTACACAGTGAAGGTCATTAGTTCGATTCTAATAGGAGCAACATATGGTTCCTTAGCTCAATTGGTCAGAGCAGTTGGCTGTTAACCAACAGGTTGTAGGTTCAAGTCCTACAGGTTCCGCAGATTTTAAAGAGTAAAAGTCATGAAAGAGATTAGAAGTAAAATGATAGTTGAGGATAGAACTAAAGTGAAAGCAGTTCACTTTAAATATCCTGAAATGATGAATGAAAGTGCTCAAGAAGAGATTAAGAATGATTATAATGAATTATTATCTCTTGAAGAGGAACTCTATAATGCAAGAGAAGTTGTGAGAGAATTAGAAAAGAAACTCACAGAAAAGAAAAAGAAGTTTGATGAAAAGACTTTATTGTGTACATTAGAGTTTGAAACAAGTGAGAAAGAAATAGTGAACTATGAATCTTATGTTTTATTTAAGAACATGGGTAATGATACATTAGGTCATTATAGTACATAATGATGTGCCCTTAGTTTAATGGTAGAATGTTGCTCTCCAAAAGCAAAGGTAGTAGTTCGATTCTATTAGGGTATGCTTAAAATTGGTACATCTTCTAAAGGTTAGGAAACATCTCTGATAAGGATGCAATCACAGTTCAATTCTGTGTGTACCAACTTATATTCTGATATACTTCAATAGGTAGAAGGCTGCTCTCATAAGGCAGTAGTTATAGGTTCAAGTCCTATTATCAGAACTGTGTTAGTATTTTAATTGGTTAGAAGTCTTGACTGTGAATCAAGAGGGTGAGAGTTCAAATCTCTCCTAACACCCCAATATGCTGAGGTAGCACAAGTGGTAAATGCAGATGGCTTATATCCATAAGATAGTGGGTTCAAATCCTACCCTCAGTACAAGTAAATGCCTCTATAGCTGAATGGTTAAAGCTGCTCCCTCTTAAGGAGAAGATTCTAAGTTCGATTCTTAGTGGAGGTACTATATTCCCCTATAGCAGACAGGTGTGGGCACTAATCTTTTAAATTAGGAGGTCTGGTTCAATTCCAGATGGGGGAACAAAATAATGGGTACATAACATCAGCAGACTGTAAATCTGCCCTCCTTTATCAAATTGATGTAATGGACTTTGGAGTAGGGGAGTTCGAGTCTCTCTGTGCCCACTCTATAATGGAAACTTAGCAAAGGTGGTCTATGCGGGGGACTGAAAATCCTTAGATAATGGTTCAACTCCATTAGTTTCCACAGCTTAATGCCCTCATGGTGAAATGGTTAAGACACGTCTGATTTAGGCTCAGAAGGCTGTAGGTTCGACTCCTACTGAGGGTACAAAAAAAAATATGCAGATTTACTTGCATATATGATTTATAATACATATCTTTGTAACATCAAATTAAAACAATATGATAGAAGCATTTGGAGAAGACCTATTAGAAGGTTTTGAACATGAAACTACTTCACACTCAAGTAGTCAATTTAAAGACTTTCTTTGTGTACTTGAAGGGTTCAAGACTAAGTTTAAGAACCTTCATTGGTCAGCATATAGCAATTCAATTCATGTAAGAATTGATGAACTTATAGATGAAATATCAGATTATCAGGATATTCTTGCAGAAGAAGTTCAAGGTATTGAAGGTCAGTTTGAACCTAATTTCCTTAAAGGAACTAACTTTGATTTCACTTGTCCTCATGAGGCAATAAATAACTTGATAAGTAGAACAGATACATTCTATTCTAAGTTACCTCAAACATCTGATTATGCAGGAGTTAGGAGTGAATGTGAAGCCTTTATTACTCAGTTACACAAGTTGAAGTACTTATTCAATTTATGTAAGAGAGGCTATGCAGGAAATTAAAGATGCCCCTGTGGTGAAATTAGGTTAGACACAAAGGACTTAAAATCCTTCGGGCTTGCCCATGCAGGTTCAACTCCTGTCAGGGGTACAATGCTTCCTTAGTATAATGGTTATTATTCTTGCCTTGTAACCAAGAGATAAGTGTTCGATTCACTTAGGAAGCTCAACAAGTTACTAAAAGCTGTCATTCATACAGTGAGAGGGTAACACCTTATGCTACTATGAATACCTTTGTGGTGTAGGTGATAAGGGGTTCCAGATAAGCAGAGACTGGAAAAAGAGAAGTACCAATAGCAAATCTTCTCAAATGCAGGTATAGCACAATGGTTAGTGTGAGAGCCTTCCAAGCTCAGGATGAGAGTTCGATTCTCTTTACCTGCTCTAATATTGTGGGGAGGATTGGTATCCCAGTTGGTCTCATAAGCCAGCCTTTGTAAGTTCGATTCTTACCCCCTCAACTAAATTAAAGTGAATAATATGGAAAAGGAGAAGACATTAATCACTTGTATTATAGGCTCTACAGTTAGAGAAGTAATCAAGCAGGCTCAAGAGCTTGAGATTAAGAGAGAAGATATAGTAAATATGTTTCCTTTAGGAGGACAGATTTACTTGGTATTTTATAAGTAAAAACAACTGGCATTATGGAAGAGAAGAAAACAAAAGAACCTCAGTACAATGAACCTAAGATGATGTTATATCTTGCTGTTTATAGTGCTGTTGGTAAGTACAAGAGTATTAGAAGAGCTATCAGAAAAGGTCATGTAACATCTTGGGGAGAAGAAGTACCAAAGAGACCTTTCAATAATAGAAAGAGGACCTCTGGTAGGGAGTTACAGATTTCTAAAGAGAAGATTTATGGAGAACTTAAGTACAGAAGTCAAGCAGTTTGAGCTTGAGACTCCCAAGGAAGAATATAATAATATACCTGTTGTATATTGTAAACATTGTCTTTCATTAGCAATAAGAAACTCAGATGGCATAGATTACTGTGACAAATGTGGTGGAACTGAAACTGGTGAGGCACACATACATGAATGGGAGAAAATGTATGGACAAAAGTATGGTGGAAATTATCTAACAGAAAAATAAAAAAAAATGGAAGAGAAGAATAACATGAAAGTTGTAAAGGGTGGCAAGGCTGCTCCAGAAGTGAGAAAACTTAGTTACGAAGAACTGGAGAATACTGCACATCAGTTGTCTGAACAAAGCAGACAGTTATATATGCAGAATCAGAAGTTGAATCAGGCTTTGCAGGAAGCTAATCTTGCTAACTTCTATGAAAGATTGAAGTGGTTGTGGACAGTAATTACTTCTACTACACCTTATATCTCAGAAGAGTTCAAGCAGAAGTGTGGTGCAGAATTTGAAGTACTAATGACTCAGCCTGAGCAAGAACCTGAGGAAGAAGCAAAGGAAGGGGAATAAACTATGGCTAAGCAAGTGGATTCAATAGTTAGGATTCCTTGCAAGGTTGATGGTAAGTTCTTTAGATATTGGTTTGAATTCTTACAACCTTTTCATAACTTGACTGAGAGAGAAATGGATGTCATAACTTCCTTTGTGAAGCAAAGATATGAACTCAGCAAGGTCATTAAAGATAATGAGATACTTGATAAGGTTACTATGAGTGAAGATACTAAGAAGAAAGTAAGGGAAGAGTGTGATATATCTCTTCCTCACTTTCAGGTCATCATGGGTAAGTTAAGAAAGAATAAAGTCATCATTGATGGGAAAATAAACCCAAGATACATTCCATCAGTAGATGAAGAGAATGGTTCATTCAAGATGATGTTATTATTTGATTTCTCATGATATACTCAGAAGCAATTAAACAGGTATCTATAGAGCTTGGATTACCACCTCAAGTGGTAAAGGAAGCCTATGAGTCCTACTGGACTTTTATTAGGAATAACATCAAAGCCTTGCCTCTAAAGGAAGACCTAAGCAAAGAGGAGTTTGATAAGTTGAGAACCAATTTCAATGTCCCATCAATAGGTAAGTTAAGCTGTACTTATGATAGGATGATAGGAGTAAAGAAGAGATTTGAACATATAAGGAAGTTAAGAGATGATTACAACAATCAAGAAAGTTAAACCCATGTTTAATAACATGGTAGTCACATTAAATAAGTATCCTACTGACCTAAAGACTACAGGAGGTATTATAGATAGTACCAGAGCTGGTTCAGTAAAAGAATACCAGACAGTAGTAGCTGTTGGACCAATGGTGAGAGGTATTGAAGTAGGTGATATTGTATATATCAATCCTAAAAGATATGCAGTAATGCAACATAAACCCGGCTCATTGCAAGATGGTGTTATTAAGGATAATCCTGTAATAGGATACAAGTTTGACATCATGGATATTGATGGAGTGGAACACATGATGATTCAAGATGGTGATGTTAAATTTGTTGCAGAGATTGAAGAGTTTGAAGAAAACCCAGCAATAGTAACTGGACCACAACTTATAGTATAAATATAAGCCTGAGCCTATCAAAGGCTTGGGCTTTTTTAGTTTTAAGCAGTATGAGATTATTTAAAAGAGATGGTTATAATTTAGTCATATCTGATGAGGCTTATGCTTTAAAAGCATTTAGACAGATATGGAATAGAGATAAATCTCTCTCAAAGGAGAGAGCAATTACAGAGCTTGGATATTGTTACTTTATGGAGGACTCCAGAAGTGATTACAAGTATATAATTGATGAACAGGAGAGAAAAGAAGCTATTAAGCAGGGTGAAGGTATGAAACCTAATTGGGAACCTGATACTACTGTGAAAGAAGCTCAAGCATTGTATGCAAGTTTCAAGACTACTTCTGAGCTATTACTTGAGGACACAAGGACTCTTGTAGATAAGTATAGACTTAAATTAAGGTCTATGGACTTGGAAGAACTTGATATTAAGGAGACTAAAGAATTAGGTGCTATTATTAAACTTATACCATCAATGGTTAAGGACTTAGATGAAGCTGAAAGAGCTATTGCTAAAGAACTTGCACAAAATGATAGAGTAAGAGGAGCACAGGAAAAAGCAATATATGAAGACCTATGACAAATATAATTGAAGGATTAAATCAGTACTATGAATCCTTTCCTAATAGAAGAAAAGGATACTTTGTATTACATAAGATAATAGATACTAATCCTGTAGTTAAGTCACAAAAGACTTATAGAATGCAGGTTTGGTTTGTAAATAAGAAGGAGAGAATACCTGCATTTGGTGCTGAATATTCTGGTAGAATTGTTACTGATGCAGAAGAGAGCAAAGTCTTATCTGAACTAACCACTGCTATTACCAAATCTCTTCTGGAGTATATTAATACAGAAAAATTTAAGGAGTTATGCTATGATTCCAATGAATAAATATCAAACTGAGCTTACTGAGGAACTGATGAATACTCTTCCTCAGGAGGTTCAGGAACAGTTACTTGAGACACTCACAACAGTTGAGTTTGTCAAAAGGCTTATATCTCCTAACAGACCTTATGCAAGGGATTTACCAAGGGATGAAAAGGGAAGGATTATAGTAGATATTACTAATCCACATATCATTGAAGATGCTGATTATTTCAGACAACCAGCCCTGCATTTCTTGAAACATGGGTGTTATACATTCTTGAAGCCTAATAGTAACCCTAATTCAGAGTTTAGAAGACATTGGGATGAAGAGCAGAGAAGATGTTATGAAGGCTATGTGAGAGAATCTGATGGAGAATGGGTTACAGGCTTCAATTATTGGTTTATGAATTACTGTCCTATGATGGTTAATAAGCTGATAGAAGGTAGAAAGAAGGCTATTAGAACAGAGGCTTTTCCTTTCTTCTTTGAGGGTATATATTGGAGATTCCATTATCTGTGGCAAGCAAGAGAGAGTGGTAAACATGCTATTGAATTAGCAAAGAGAGGTTGTGCCAAGTCTTATAGCTTGGCAGCAATTATGAGCCATAATCTTATACTTGGAGAGAGTGAAGAATCTAAGAGAAGGGTTATTACTGTACTTACAGCTTATCAGAAGGAATATTTGAAAGATGACAAGGATGGTACTTTATCTAAGTTCAAGCCTTCAATTAACTTTAGCTTCTCTAATACTCCTTTCCCACATCTTATGCTAAAGAATTCTCCTAATGAAATGTCTTGGCAGATGGGTTATAAGGATGAATATGGTATAGAGAAAGGCTCTCTAAATCAAGTACTTGCTGTATCTGCAAAGGATGATAGTGAAAAGTTAAGAGGTAAGAGAGGTTGGATTTTATTTGAGGAAATGGGTTCTTTTAAGGGATTGCTTTCTCTTTATGATATTACCAGAAAGTCAGTAGAGGATGGTGACTATACTTTTGCTACTATGTACCTTGTAGGTACTGCTGCTGAGAGTGAGTCTGACTTTAGTTCAGCCAAGACTCTACTTTATAATCCTGATGGTTATAATATACTATCTGTGGATAATGTATTTGATAGACCCAAGCAAGGTAAACCTAAGTTTGGTTTCTTCTTTCCATCTTATGTTAATAGAGCAGGATGCTATAATAAGGATGGTGTATCAGATGTAGTTAAGGCTCTTATAGAGATTCTTATTGCAAGATACAAGGCTAAATATAGTGCTGACCCTAAGTCTGTTCTCAGAGTAATTGCTGAGGACCCTATTACACCAGCAGAAGCTATTATTAAGGTTAAGGCAGCATATTTCCCTATTACAGCTTTGACTGAAAGATTAAGTCAATTGGACCAAGATGTACATGCTTATGATGATGTGTATATTGGTAAGTTAGTACAGAATAGTAATGGGGTAGAATTTACACCAACCAGTGATGTACCTATTAGAAAGTTTGGTGTAGAGAATGATACTCCGGGTGCTGTGGAAATCTTTGAGATGCCAGAGAAAGATAGGAATGGAAAGGTTCCACATACAAGATATATTATTGGTCATGACCCTGTAGATAATGACCAAGCTGAATCTTCCTCTCTCTCTTCTACCTTTGTTCTTGACTTATGGACTGATAAGATTGTAGCTGAGTACACTGGTAGGCAAGCATTTGCAGATGATAACTTTGAGATAGTAAGACTATTATGTCTGTTCTATAATGCCAAATGTTTGTATGAATCAAATAAGAAGGGTATTTTTGCTTACTTTAGTAAGATGAATTGTACCCACTTACTGGCTGATACTCCAGAGTTCTTGAGAGACAAACAGTTGATTAAGTATAGTAACTTTGGTTCTAATGCTAAGGGTGTTAATGCCTCAGCAGCTATCAATGCTTATGCCAATAACTTGATAAGAGACTGGTTAATGAAGCCTGTTACTATTGTACAGAATATTGATGGAGAAGACCAAGAAGTAACTGTATATAACCTTAACTTCTTAAGAAACAGGGCATTAATTGAAGAGTTAATTGCATTTAACCCAGAGATAAATGTGGATAGAATTAGGGCATTAGGTATGGTTATGTTATATAGAGAGGATAAGATGGTCCTATATCAAGGAAACCCTTCAAGAGATTCAGAAGAAGTACCAAAGGATTATTTAGGGAATGATAAGTTCTTTACTGAGAATTATAGGAGGGTAGAAGTGCCTTTCCAGAAACCCAGTAAATTTAGTACAGAAGATGTAATTAGATAAACAAATCACTTATGTACTTGACTAAATGGACTTTTTTACTTACTTTTGTCACAAAATTAAATGATGGAAGACTATGGCAGATTTTTTAAACTTTCCCAGACAGATGCTTCCTTTCTCTAAGAAGACTAAGCAATGGAGAAAGGATTGTCTGTTGTGGGCTAATCAGAAGACATTCTTCAATTATAGCTTGGTTAGGAAGTCAGTAATCCATAAAAAGATAAACTATGACTTACTTAATGGTAGGCTACATATGTCAGACTTAGAACTGGTACTCAATCCAGATGGTATAAAAGCAGCTTACATTCCTGATAGGTTACAACATTATCCTATCATGAATAGTAAGTTGAATGTACTTAGAGGTGAGGAAAGTAAGAGAGTATTTGACTTTAAAGTTGTAGTAACCAATCCTAATGCTATCTCAGAAATAGAGGATAATAAGAAGAATGAGCTACTACAAAGGCTTCAAGAAATGATAACTGACACCTCAATATCTGAGGATGAATATAATATCAAACTTGAAAAACTAAATGACTATTATACCTATGAATGGCAGGATATAAGAGAGGTAAGAGCAAATGAATTGCTTAACCATTATATCAAGGAATATGATATTCCTCTTATATTCAATAATGGTTTCATGGATGCAATGACTGTAGGTGAGGAAATCTATCAATGTGATATTGTAGGTGGAGAACCAGTCATTGAGAGAGTGAATCCATTGAAGATTAGGATATTCAAGTCTGGGTACAGTAATAAGGTGGAAGATGCTGATATGATAATCCTTGAGGATTATTGGTCTCCGGGCAGAGTAATAGATACATATTATGATGTATTATCTCCAAAGGACATAAAGTATATTGAAACTATGCCTGATTATATAGGTCAGGGAGCTGTTGACCAGATGGATAATATTGATGAGAGGTATGGATTTGTCAATCAGAATATGATTGGTGATGAAATAACTGTCAGAGATGGAACCTATTTCTTTGACCCAGCTAATTTATTCACAGAAGGTATAGCAAATTCACTGCTTCCTTATGACTTGGCAGGTAATCTTAGAGTGCTTAGATTATACTGGAAGTCTAAGAGAAAGATACTTAAGGTTAAATCTTATGACCCTGAAACTGGTGAGGAAGAATGGAACTTTTATCCTGAGAATTATGTAGTAAATAAGGAAGCAGGAGAAGAAGTACAATCATTCTGGGTTAATGAAGCATGGGAAGGAACTATGATTGGCAATGAAATATTTGTCAATATGAGACCAAGATTGATTCAATATAACAGGTTAAATAATCCTTCAAGATGCCACTTTGGTATTGTAGGTTCAATTTACAATCTAAATGACAGCAGACCTTTCAGTTTGGTAGATATGATGAAGCCATATAACTATTTATATGATGCTATTCATGATAGATTGAATAAGGCTATTGCTTCAAACTGGGGTTCTATCTTAGAGCTTGACTTATCTAAAGTTCCTAAAGGATGGGATGTTGGCAAGTGGATGTATTATGCAAGAGTAAACCATATTGCAGTTATAGATAGTTTCAAGGAAGGTACTATAGGAGCCTCTACAGGTAAGCTGGCAGGTGCTCTTAATAATGCTGGAAAGGGAATGATTGAAACCAATATAGGTAACTATATTCAGCAGCAGATTAACCTTCTTGAGTTTATTAAGATGGAAATGGCTGAGGTTGCAGGTATATCAAAGCAAAGAGAAGGTCAGGTATCTCAAAGAGAAACTGTAGGTGGAGTTGAGAGAGCTACTCTTCAATCAAGTCATATTACTGAGTGGTTATTTACTATCCATGATGATGTTAAGAAGAGAGCTTTAGAGTGCTTCTTAGAGACTGCAAAGGTAGCTTTGAAAGGTAGAAACAAGAAGTTCCAGTATATATTATCAGACACATCTACAAGGGTAATGGAGATTGATGGTGATGAATTTGCTGAGGCTGATTATGGTTTGGTTGTAGATAATAGCAATGGTACACAAGAGCTTCAACAGAAGTTAGATACTTTAGCTCAGGCTGCATTACAGACTCAGACTTTATCATTCTCTACTATCACTAAGCTCTATACATCAAGCAGCTTGGCTGAAAAGCAAAGACTGATTGAGAAAGATGAAAAACAGATTAGAGAAAGACAGGCACAGGCTCAGAAGGAACAACTTGAAGCTCAACAGCAAATAGCTGCTATGCAACAACAACAGAAAGAAGCAGAACTTCTCCAGAAGGAAGAAGCTAATATAAGAGATAATCAGACTAAGATAATAGTAGCTCAAATGCAAGCTGAATCAAAAGCAGATTTTGATGATGGAATTATGATTGATGATTATAGTCCAGAAGCTAAAGCTAATCTTGCTGAGAAGATAAGGGAGTTTGATGAAAAACTTAAACTTGATAAAGACAAATTGAAGCTGGATAAAAAGAAAGCTGAAACTGATGCAAGTATAAAGAGGCAAGCTCTAAGAAAGAAAAGTAGTACAACTAATAAATAAAAGATATGAAGACAATAAGAACTTTAGTAATAAGTCCTAATGCTCCTGATACTAATTCAGTATGGCTTAATAAAGGCACTGCTAAGTACTTTAACAATGGTGAATGGACTACAATAGGTGGAGATTCAGAACCTTATGTACTTCCTGCTGCAACCACAAGTACTATTGGTGGAGTAAAGAAAGCTACTAATGTGGCTAACTTGGCTACTGGAGCTGAATTGACAGCAGTAGTAACCAAGGTAAATGCAATTCTGTCTGCATTAAAGGTGGCAGATATTATGGTGAGAGACTCAAACTAATATACTATGTTTTTTACACAAGAAGATTATAGAAAGATAGAGAAGTGGCTCCTTGCAAACAGTAGGAAAGATACTGACTTTGCAGGAGCTGCAACTCCTCTAAAAGGAAATGAGATTCTGGCTATAGTACAGAATGGTCAGAATATGAAAGTCTCTTTAAAGGACTTCATAGACCAATTATTCTTACTTGGGGTTTCAGATTTTGTAAATATTACAGATAAGTATGGTGAATCTTATCTTACATTATCCCAAGCCATTCAGCTTATTCCTTTCAGGAGTAGGAAGATTGGTCAGGTTATTACATTCCTTGATGAAGATGGAGAATGGAAACTATTTCAGTTTCAAGGAGAAAGAGTGAATCAATGGAATAATGCAACTTTATGGGTTGATTTAATTGAGAGAATACAAGGTATATCTATTATAGATAGTGAAGATATAACAGCTACTGTAGATAACTTGAATCAAACTTCCTTAACATTTGCAGATAAGAACTATAATACTACTGACTATTCAGGTTTAGGTAGAGTGTATCTTAGAAAGAATATACAAAGGGTTCAGAATCCAAATACAAGTATATTCTATAATACTAATTTGCTTACTCAGCAAATGATAAGTAAAGAGAATACTATTTATATTATACAGTATGACTATAACTTAAATGGTCAAACAATCACTATTCCAAGTGGATGTGTTTTACTGTTTGAAGGTGGTAGTATAAGTAATGGTACTATAGTAGGTAATAGTACTAAGATAGAAGCACCCTCTATAAGCATCTTTGATGAGACTATAGTTTTGTCTGGAAGTTGGAAAGTACAAGAAGTATATCCAGAGTGGTTTGGTGCAAAGGGAGATAACAGTACTGATTCTACTACAGCAATACAAAAGGCTATAGACTTTGCAGAGTTAATAAGCTCTAATGTAAAAATTTCATCAGGTGAGTACATCATTAAAAATACTCTATTCATTAAAAAACAGAGCAGGATACATATAATTGGAGATGGAAAGTACAAAACTTTTATATATCTAAAATCAAACTCTCAGTTAGAGTCTATGATTGATATTAATTCAAAAGAAGTAACTACTTATTATCAGTTTATAAAAATTGCTGACCTTTCCTTATATGTGGAAGGAAATGCTACTTATGGGATATATGCACCAAAATTAACTTTTAGTGAAATTCATAATATTACTGTTTATGGAGCAGCTTCTTATGCAATAAGAATTGAGTATGGCTGGTCCAATACTATATATAATTGTTTATTCTAAAGAGGGAATAATGGGATATTTCTATATAGGTCAGCTAATGCTATCATGATGAGACAATGTTCATTTACTTCTCTTGAAGGAACAGCAGTTTACCTTGAAGCAGGTAATGCAATTAGTATGCTTGATTGTGACTTTGAGTCGGTAAAAGGAGTGCCTATCTATATAAAGAGTAGAGTAACTAATCTTACTATAAATGGATGTTATTTTGAAGGAAATAATGAAACTGGGTTCAATTTCACAAATGTTCCATTTAATACTAAAGCTGCAATTATAATTAATGGGTCTGCTACATCCTCAGATGCTAATATTAGCAATACTTATAAGAATGAGAGTATAGTAGTTACTAATAATTATTTTAATGAATGGTACACAAGTTCTATAGTATTTGCAATATCTGTTATAGGATTGAACATAAGAGATAATTATCTTCTAAAAGAAGATAAAGAATGTTATGTACTAAGTGCCCCTATATATAATAACTCTGTTACTGTTGAAAAAGTACAAATAGGTAATAATCCAATGTTTAGTGGAAATTTCTTGAATCCTCCAGAAGTTCAAGATTATTTACCTTCTTGTGATATAAGGGTTGAAAATGCTATAAGGAAAAATTATCTCCCATCATTAATGTCTTTTGTTAAAGCTAATTCTGCTTTAATAAACTATGGTAAATACACTGAGAAATATAACGGAGTTAATGTATTTCAAATACAACAGACTCAACCTTCATCTATATATTACACCATAGATGCAACTCCTTTACAAGGAAAGTGGATACAATTTAGATGTAAGTATAAAACATTATCACCTAATGTAAATCTCCATATGGGATTAGGTTTTACAGGTAAAAATGTAAATATAGGAAATACTTCCACCATTGCTAATCCATCAGATTGGATGGATAGTTCTATGTATTTATATGTGCCTAATAATATTAGTGAGATAAATGTTTCTTTCAGAGTATATGCTTCATATTCAGATAGTACTCCTGTATCTATTGCTATGACTCAACCAATCTTAACAGAGATAGGAACTATATATGAAGATTATTTTATGGATGAAGATTTTAATAAAATAATTACTGCATATTGGAACCCTGTATTTGGAGAAGGATGGGAAAATGGTGATATAATATATGGAAAGAATAAAACATTGATTGAGGGTTCTCCTTATATTATATATAGTGATGGAGATTGGTATAATATGGATGGCACTTTAATATCAAAGGTTACAATAATCTAATAAATAAAGTAGTAGTTGGTATATAAATCAACTACTACTTTTACTTGTATATATAAGAACTTTTACTTATATTTGCAAGGTAATTGATAACAATTTAAAAAGATAATGATATGGCATTACAAGATAAATTTAATAAGCCTAATGTTATTTATAAGATAACTAAGGATATAGACCTTGAAGGAGGCACTCTTACTATACCAGAAGGATGTACACTTGATTTTCAAGGAGGGTCATTTACTAATGGCAATATAGTATTTAATAATACTAAGCTAATGGGAAGTATAAATTTCTCCTCAAGTATAACTCCCTCAGGAGAAATTGATATGCCAGAGGTAAATGTTAAATGGTTTGGTGCTAAAGGTAACGGAGTAACTGATGATACAAAAGTTCTTAACTGGGCATTTAATATTAAAAATCCTATATTAATTCCTAATGGGATATATAATATAACTAATTTGGTATTTGAATCAAATGTGTACTCAAAAATAATTAGAGGAACTGATTTTTACCTAAATAATTATTATAGAGGGGTAGTACTTAATCATAAAGGTTCAGGTAAAATGCTTGAATTCAAAGATGATAGTAGTGTTATAACTATTGAAAATATTATATTCAATGGTAATGCTGATACAACTTACGCAATCTATATAAATGATGATAAATTAACTACTTTTTTTAGTTTAAATAATTTTGCGATAAGAGGTACTACTAATAGAGAAATGAGTGGAATAAGATTTGGTCAGGGTTATGCAATAAGCTTAAGTAACTTTGAACTCGAAAATCTTAATGTAGCCTTAGTTACAGAAAGAAACAATGTAAATTGGTTAACACCTATTTCCATAGGTGGAAATTCTAAATCCTATATAATAAGATGTAATAAAGTATTTAGTTTTCAAACTGGTTCTGGCATTCATTTCAACCAAGTACTCATGGAGGCTTGTAACTTATTGGGAGATATAACTACTCCTGAATCAAGCACTACTGGTTCTATGAGAATCTACTTCTCTCAGTGTTATATTGAAAATATAGGCACTGACGATAATGGATACAAATGTACTATAACTGGTACTAATAACAGGAACCCCACAGTAGTATTCAGTGAATGTGATTTCTATGCAGTAAAACAACAAATGTTTACTATAACCAAAGGTTATCTAACATTTAATAAATGTACTGGACTCGATTTGAGAGATGGTAAAGTTGATGGTTCTACTATTATTGGGGACAATAACCAGAATTACTATACAGCTTACTCTATAGCCTATAATGATTATAAAGCTAACTATACTGAACTATACAATAGGCATATTACAAATAATAACCATGCTACTGTAGAAAAAAGAGTTTTGGGTTTACCAGATTTATATGATTCCTATGTAGGTGGTGGTGCAATTACAGAACTTGTGACAGTCTCAAATATTGCAGCCTCAGAACTTACACAAGGTGCTGTAATTAAGATACCTATATTGCAAGTACCAACTCAGTCTGCTGCAATGTTTAAAGCTACAGTATTTCTACAAGGATTAAGTTCCTCTGCTCAGAATAGTGTCATTAATGGTAAAATTGATGAAGTTTATCAAGGTATTGGTCTTAACTTGGGAGAGTCATTAATCCAATCTACTAATAAATACAAATCAAATGATAGATTTACAGTTGTTTATAAACAGTCTGTTACAGGTTCTTTATATACTTTATATGTAAAAGTCACAGTAGCAGAGGAAATGACTACCGATATTAGAATTACATCCCATTTTGAATTTAGTTCTGTAAGATATATGTTAAATACCCCTAAATACTGGGGTCTAACAACAGTTAGACCAACCTTAGATGCTTCTATGGCAGGGTTTAGATATAGAGATGTTAATCTTGCAAAATGGATTAAGTGGGATGGAACAGCTTGGGTTAATTTAGATGGGACAGCTTTAGCATAAATAATATATTATGAAAGATATACAACAATTAATTAAGAAGAATAGTCAAGAGGGAAGATATGAAGACATCTTCCCTAAGACTTTTATTGATGCAGTCTTAGATAAGGAAAGTGGGGTAACATTGACAGATATACTTGCAATGTTTAATATGCTATTCTTATCTTATAATGATAGTAGAAGTCAAACAAGGCTACAAGTTCCTTCCAGCCTTAGAAGGCAAGGGTTATGGGTTACTTATGTACTATATGATAAGACAGTAGTTACTGAATGGTATAGTGCAGAAGCTATTGATGATACTACCTTTGGAGATAGTGCAAACTGGAGAGATGGTAGTAATGCACTTGTAGGTGATATATCTATATCCTCAGATGGGTATTGGGTAATCAATGGAGAAGTTACTAACATTAAAGCACAGGGAGAAGCTGGTATTACCCCTATTCTTAGGGTAGGTTCTAATAACCACTTACAAGTTTCATATACTAATGGTAGTAGCTATGTAGATGTATCCTCTAATCCTGTGTTTACTCAGTTTAGAGTAAGTAATAACAAGTTACAGCAATCTACAGACTTAGGTGAATTTTGGAGTAATATTTCAGAAGAGTTGGCTTATAAATTTAGAGAGTCTGGTAATAAGATTCAAATGTCAAAAGACCTTGGGAATACATGGGAAGATGTATCTGATTATATTGCAGCATGGTTTAGATTTACAGGAACTACTGGTAGCAGCCAAGCTGATAATGTTGGTAAGATACAGATTAGTAGAGATAATGGTGCTACATGGTCTGATTTAAGTGGAGAATTTACTAATAGTTTGCATATTAAAGGGTATGTAGCTACTGTGGGTGCTCTTCCTTCTACTGCTGTTCAAGGAGATATTTATGGTGTTGGTCCTACATATGATACAAGTGATACTGAACATACTAATCCTATCTATCAATTATATGTTAAAAATAGTACTGGATGGGTTAATAATGGTAGATTTACTTCTATAGCTGCTGGAGTAGTACAAGAGTTGGGTGATAATGAGAATGCGGTTGTGAGTCAAAAAGTAGTTACAGAAAATTTTAAAATAAGCAGCTTTGCATTAGGTGTTCAATCTAATGTTAGTACTATAACTTTTGAGGATAAAGAGGATAAAAGTGTAGATGTTGTTTTTAATGACATTGTAAATGTTATACAGAATAATCATAAACAGATAAGAATAGAATTTGATTCTTACCCTACAAGGTTTAATGTTCCTCAATATAAAACCCTATGTTTGGACTTAGCAACAAAGATAGTTTCTGTACAAAATTTAGGTGATGGTGTTTATACTTATAACAACTTAATCTTATTGCATAAAGAACCTGAGGGAGTTAATAATGGGGTACTATCATTACTTTATAATATTAGAAATGATATTGCACAAAGGCAATTGTTATCTGAACATATAGAGCAATATATAGGAATAGATAAAGGAGGAACTGCAATTTCTCCATTAACAAACATTAGCTTGATTAAAAAAGAGGATGGTACTATTACAGCAAGATTTAAAGCAAGAACCTATTATATTATTAATGACTACATTAATACTCCTGGATTTACAGTATCAGAAGATACTGATTTTAATATACCAAATAATGGGGCACTTATAGCTAATGTTAAAACAAGAAAGATAGAAGTAGCTGATGGTTATTATGAAAGAGATGATAAACATATATTATTAGCTTATCAAGAAGGAGGTATAATATATAATGGATTACTGAAAGGGTTATATGATAGAATTTTTGTGGAAACCCCTTTTGAAGATAGTAAAAATCTTACTGAGTTAAAGTATTCTAAGTTAATAAGAAATAGATGGGTGAATACTGAAAATGTAGAAACCTATGATACTAACTTTGATTTATATTATTTTGATGTTCAAAATAGAACAAAAGTTCAATTATATGTAGCAACTGGAGGAGGGTATATAATATTTTTAGATTCTGAAAATAATGTGTTATCTTCTTATAAACATCCAAATAATACATATCTTACTCATTGGGTAGAATTGAATGTTCCTAATAAAGCTGTTTTATTGAAAGTTTCACATGCAATAACAACTGAAACACATCCATTAGCTTATCCTTTATTAACACTGGCTGATAGAGGTCAGGTAGAACCTGAGAACCAAGAACTAAATTTAGCAGGGAAAAAGGTTGTATTTTTTGGAGATTCTATAACAGAAATGGGCTATTATGTTGATGCCTTTCAATATCTTACTGGGTGTTCTGTTGTAAATAGAGGAGCAAGTGGAACTTGTATTACTAAAACAGAAGGTAGAGGTTATGATGATTCTCTCTCTGAGAGAATAGACTTACCACCATCAGATGCAGTAGGACATAAATTGGGATTGCCTGAAAATGCAGATTTAGTTATACTCTTTGCAGGTGTTAATGATTGGGGGCAGAGAGATGCTTGGAAAATCAACTTAGGCACAATGGAAGCAGAAATTGATAAAACAAATTTTACTGGAGCAACAAGGTATGTATGTTCTAAACTTAGAGAAAAATATCCAAAAACTCCTATTGTTGTCTTGAGTATGCTTCATGTTTATCATCCAGAATCTTTTAAGAATTGGGCAGAGATACAATATAATAATGGTCAATTTGGTGGAGGTTTTTCATATATAAAAGACGAAGAAGGTAATACAATGGATGTTTGGAGGAATAGAGTTAGAGAGGTTGCTAAATTTTATGGTATAGCTTTTGTAGATATAACACATTGTGGGTTTACTCCATTCTTACAGAGTGATAATGAAGCTTTTATGCCTGATGGATTGCATCCTTCAAAAGAAGGTGGTGAGATTCTTGCACAATATATCATTTCTCAATTGAAATCCCTTTTTATTTTTGATTAATTATGTTAGGAATTTAATTCTATAAAACAAATAAATCACTTATACTCTTGTATAGGTGATTTATTTTTATTATGTTTGCACAATAATATAAGGGAAGAAGATATGAAGAAGTATATATTATTTATAATACTAATATTGATTGGAGCTATAGCTTATCTATCATATCAGAATAAACAATTGACTACTAAGTATGAAACTTCCATTGAGAATGTTAAAGCCTATGATGCTCAATTGAGTGGACTTGAAGGTGATAATAGAGTATTAAAACTAACAGTTGAACAGCTTAATTACTTCAATGATTCAATCATTAAAAAGATGAAAGTGGTCCAGAAGGAATTAGGTATAAAGGATAAGAGATTACAGCAGCTTCAATATGAAGCCAGTCATGCACAAAGAACTGACACCATTATCCTAAAAGACACTCTATTTAGAGACCCTCAGTTAAGGCTGGATACTATAGTGGGAGATAAGTGGTTTAAAACTAATCTTCATTTAGAATTCCCAAGTACTATAGCATTGAAACCTGAGATAGAGTTAGAGAGATATACATTCATAAATGGTAAAAGGGAGACTGTGAATCCACCAAAGAAGTTCTTCTTATTTAGGTGGTTCCAGAAGAAACATACAGTAGTAGAAGTGAATGTAAGGGAAATGAACCCTTATGTTAAGAACAAAACTCAAAGATTTATACAAATAATTGAATAGTTATGATTGAAAGTGGAATACTTATTACAGCATTGATAGGTATTGTGACCACATTTACTTCGGGATTTACTGCATGGTTCTTTGCAAGAAAGAAGTATAATAGTGAAGTTGACAATAACCTGATAAATAATATGAAGGAATCATTGGATTTCTATAAGAAATTATCAGATGATAATAGAGAAAGACTTGATGAGGTCCTTAAGAGAAATGATAATCTTGAGGAGGAAGTCAAAGAATTAAGGCAACAGGTGATGGGCTTAATGACAAGTATATGCACAGACCTATCTTGTCAGATAAGAAAGGGAAATTATGAGGGTGTGATTAATAAAACTAAAAAGTAATTAATATGAAAAGAGTACTTAATCTTGGAAGTCTTTCAAGAATAGTTGAAGGAGACCCTAATGAAGTTACAGTAAATGAAATCCTTGTTATTAAGGATGAAGCTACTGGTAAAATAAAAGATATTCAAATAAGAGGTACAGGAGGAGAAATGGAGTCTTTACTCCTTACTCAGCCAGCACCTCCTGAATCATAAATTGTATGGAACTAACACTCAAAAGAACATTCAAAGGACCTCAATATACCATAGGTAAACTCTATGTAAATGGAGTTTATGAATGTGATACTCTCGAAGATACTGATAGAGGTCTCTATCAAACACAATCTCTTCTGGAGATACAGAGTAAGAAGGTCTATGGACAGACAGCAATTCCTTATGGAACTTACAAGATTGATATGAATACTGTAAGTCCTAAATTCAAGGATAGGTCATGGGCTAAATTCTGTGGAGGAAAGTTACCCAGACTTATAGATGTTAAAGGATATGAGGGGGTACTAATCCATGTGGGTAATAAAGCTGAGGATACTTTAGGTTGTATCCTTGTTGGTGAAAACAAGATAAAGGGACAAGTAATCAATAGCACAGCTACCTTTCAGGAGTTATATTCAGTTATGCTGAAAGCAAAGCTCCTTGGAGAGGAACTAAGTCTTACAATTGAGTAGAATTGTAGAGGGTATAGTTTAGTTACTATGCCCTTACTTTTTGGCAGTAAATAAGTAATTTATTTATAGAGTTGCAATGGTATTATTTACTATGTTGTAGAAGTCATAAACTCCTCTTATCTTTGCATCAGTTTAATAACTAAAGGAGTAGAAATATGATAGGAGAATTAAGTGAAGACCTCATTATGACAGGGGATGAAATAGATGTTGATAATCTATTTTCTGATGATGGGGGTGAAGAAGAAACACAGGTAACTCCACCTGCCCCAAAGGAGAAAGAAGAAAAAGAGAAAGAAACAACTACTGAGGAAGAAGAGATAAATCCAGATGATTTATTTGATAATCCAGAGAGCGTAGGTAGTGGAAAAGATAATCAAGAAGAAGAGGAAGATACCCAATCTGAAAAGGACAAAGGTACTTCTCCCAAAACTAACTTCTACTCTTCCATTGCCAGTGCCTTGAAAGAAGAAGGTATCTTCCCTGACCTTGATGATGATACATTAAATGGTATCAAGACTCCAGAAGATTTTGCAGAAGCAGTTGAAAAGACTGTTCAAGCAAGGTTGGATGAAAGACAAAAGAGAATTGATGCTGCATTACAAGCTGATGTAGAACCAGATGAAGTAAGAAGGTATGAACAAACCCTTGCTAATTTGGATGCAATCAAGGAGGAATACATAACTGATGAAACTGAAAAGGGTGAAAGATTGAGAAAGAATTTAATCTATCAGGACTTTAGGAACAGAGGTTATAGTGAAGCCAGAGCTAAAAGAGAAGTTGAAAAATCTTTTAATGCTGGTACAGATATTGAAGATGCAAAAGAGGCATTGGAAAGTAACAGAGAGTACTTTAGCAATCAATATCAAGACCTAATCAAGGAAGCTCAAGAAGAGGCAAAAGAAGAACAAAGGAAAATTAAAGAAGAGGCTGCTCAGTTAAAGAAAGCAATGCTTGAGGATAAGGAAGTATTTACAGGTATCACACTTGACAAGACTACAAGACAAAAAGCATTTGAGAATATAACTAAGCCTGTCTTTAAAACAGAAGATGGAGAATATTTGACTGCCATTCAAAAATATGAAATGGATAATCCAGTTGAGTTCAGAAAGTATCTGTCTGTATTGTTCACTATGACTGATGGCTTCAAGAATATTGATGGTCTTGTAAAAGGTAAAGTAAAGAAAGAAGTCAAGCAAAGTCTTAGAGAATTAGAGCATAAACTCAGCAGCACTGCCAGAACCTCAACAGGTAATCCAAGATATGTTGGAGGAGTTGAGGAAGATACTGAGTCTTATATTGGAAAGGGCTGGGACCTTGATGTCTAAAACATATTAACTAACAAAAATAATTAACAGATTATGGCTGGTAAATTAGGTAAATTTCAAATGTTAGGCTTCCAACACTGGAAGGGTCTGACAAGTGACAACCACCTTGGAGCTATCTTCCAACAAGCACCTCAGAAGGCTACAAACCTTATGGTGCAACTGTTGGCTTTCTATAGAGGAAAGAGCTTGGATACATTCCTTAATTCATTCCCTACAAGAGAGTTTGAAGATGATAATGAATACTACTGGGATGTTATTGGTTCTTCAAGGAGAAACATTCCTCTTGTAGAAGCAAGAGATGAAAATGGTGTTGTAGTTGCTGCTAATGCAGCTAATGTGGGAGTTGGTACATCTCCTTTCTATCTGGTATTCCCAGAAGATTGGTTTGCAGATGGTGAAGTTATTGTAGGTAACTTGAACCAAGTATATCCATTTAGAATCCTTGGTGATGCAAGAATGGAAGGTACTAATGCAGTGTACAAGGTAGAACTTATGGGTGGTAATACTCAAGGTGTTCCTGCTGAAAGACTGCAACAAGGAGAAAGATTCTCT
>OIYW01000447.1_pt1 | contig 39111 bp, 40 predicted proteins | sample 1588351 | NCBI WGS metagenome assembly OIYW01 (sample SAMN03283268) | human gut metagenome | biome: human-associated habitat; material: feces | host: Homo sapiens | place: USA | collected 2013 | reverse complement strand
CGGTGGTGTGAGAGGTCGAAATTTCTCATTTATGAGAAATTTCTCCTACTCGATTCTTGAAAATGGATATTTTCCTTCATTTACGGAGAAGATAAAAATAAGTATAAGAGAATGTAAAATAAGCAGAGGTAATGGAGGAAAACTATGCGGGATATAAAAAAAGTCACAGCGTCCAGAGAGGCGAATGCGTCATATATGAATCAAATCCTTCCGGTGAGGGATAGTTTTGATATCATACAGAGAGATCTTATGATTGGAGGAAGAGTTGCTTCTTTCTATTTTATTGATGGCTTTACGAAGGATGAAGTTATGCTGAAGATTATGGATTCGATGATGAAAGTCAAAGAACAGGATCTTCCGGAGGATGCTACACAATTTGCAAGACAATGTATTCCCTATGTAGAAGTAGATATACTCGGAGATTTTGATCAAGTATTAAAAAATGTGTTGTCCGGGGTGACGTGTCTCTTTATAGATGGGTACGAAGCGGCAATTGCCATAGACTGTCGGACATATCCCGCGCGGAGCGTGGACGAGCCGGATAAAGATAAGTCTCTTAGGGGCTCAAGAGATGGGTTTGTGGAAACTATCGTATTTAATACAGCGCTTATGAGGCGCAGAATCCGTGATCCGCATCTTGTGATGGAGATGACGGAAGTTGGGGACAGCTCTCGAACGGATGTCGCAATCTGTTATATGAATGACCGGGTAGACGCCAAGCTTCTGGAAAATGTCTCAAACAGGATCAAAAGTATAAAGACCGATGATCTTAGAATGAATCAACAAAGCCTTGCAGAATGTTTGTTTAAAAGAAAATGGTATAATCCATTTCCTAAATTCAAATTTACAGAGAGACCGGACACGGCTGCGGCGTGCTTGCTGGAAGGGAAAGTCGTTATTCTTGTAGATAATTCTCCATCGGCAATGATACTTCCTACTTCTGTATACGATATTATAGAAGAAGCAAATGACTATTATTTCCCGACACTGACAAGCATATACTTGAAAGCTTCCAGAGGTCTGATCAGTTTCCTGACTGTATTTTTAACACCGGTGTTTTTGCTGTTTATGCAGAATCTGGAGTGGCTGCCGAAAATGTTTTATTTTGTAGTGGTGAAAGATACAGTGAATATACCGCTTATTTTTCAGCTTCTTATGCTGGAAGTTGCCATTGACGGACTCAGGCTTGCTGCTTTAAACACACCGAGTATGTTAAGTACACCGCTGAGTGTGATCGCCGGTCTTGTCATGGGAGAATTTTCGGTAAAATCAGGCTGGTTTAACTCCGAGGTTATGCTGTATATGGCATTCGTTGCAGTTGCAAATTATACGCAGCCTAATTTTGAACTTGGATATGCGTTGAAATTTATGAGACTTCAGCTTCTTTTGCTTACAGCGGTGTTCAATTGGATTGGCTTTTTGGCAGGGACAATCGTTGTGATTGTGAGTATTTGTTTTAATAAAACACTTTCCGGCAGAAGCTATCTCAATGTAAAATTAAACTAGAAGGCGGAAATCAGAATCCAAGGATGTTATATTTTACAACCTTATTCGGATGTGGTAAAATAAAAAAGAATTTTATCTGGGAATAAGGAGGATAATAGATATGGGAAACTATGTAATCACAGTAAACAGTACCGTTGACCTTCCGAAAGAATGGCTGGAAGAGAGAAATATTCCGGTTATGGCGTTGAGATATACCATTGATGATGAGACATACGAAGATATGTCGGGATTGTCTCACAAAGAATTTTTTCAAAAGCTGCGTGAAGGGAAGATGGCTGTTACGACACAGATGAATCCAGAAGAGGCAAAAGAGAAGTTCGAACCTATTTTAAAGGCTGGAAATGATATCCTGCATCTGGGATTTTCCTCTGGGCTCAGTGGAACATATAACAGTATGAGGATTGCGGCGGAAGAGTTGGCAGAAGAATATCCTGAGCGAAAAATAATTGTAATCGATACGTTATGTGCCTGTCTCGGTGAAGGGCTTCTGTTATACTATGCATTGAAGCGAAAAGAAGAAGGAATGACGATCGATGAACTGGCACAGTGGGTGGAAGAGAATAAGCTTCATGTTTGTCATAACGTGACGGTGGATGATCTGAATCATTTGCAGAGAGGCGGAAGAGTCTCTAAAACGGCTGCAATTCTCGGAACAATGGTGCAGATCAAACCAATCATCCATATGGATAATCAAGGATGCCTTCAGGTGATCGGCAAAGAGCGCGGGCGTAAGAAGTCGATTCATAAACTGGTAGATATGGCATTGAAGCAGTATGAGGGATATGAAAATGACCTTGTTATGATTACGCACGGAGACTGTCTGGAAGATGCAGAATACCTTGCCGGATTAGTGCGTGAAAAAATGGGAATTCAGGACATACTGATCAACAATATCGGAACTGTGATCGGAAGCCATACCGGTCCGGGAGTACTGGCGTTGTTCTGTATGGGAAATGAGAGATAAGTAGAAACTGCGTAAGTAAGGAGATGAGCCATTTGAAATATCTTGAGATAGATCAGAATATGAAGGAACTTTGGCCTGCTGTTCGAGTGGGATGTCTGCAATATAAGGTAAAAGTAGAGAAGAAAAATGAAGATATGTGGAAATATTTGAAAAAGGATATTTTCAAGAAAGCGAAGGATGCAATTTTTGATTATGGTGTCAATGAGATTCCGAATATTAAAGAATCACGTATGGCATACAAGGCATTTGGAAAAGATCCCAGTAGATATCGGGTGTCTTCTGAGGCTTTGATTCGGAGAATCGGGCAGGGGAAAGGACTCTACGAGGTGAATACGGTTGTAGATGTGAATAATCTGATCTCTATTGAATCCGGTTTTTCAGTCGGATCATATGATACGGCAAATATGGAAGAAGAACTGGTATTTCGTGTAGGCAGAGAAGGTGAGACTTACAAAGGAATCGGAAAAGAAGAGATCAATATTGAGTCTCTTCCGGTGTTAGCAGATAAAAAGGGTGCCATTGGAAGCTCCACCAGTGATTCTGAGCGTGCGATGATCACGGAAGAGGCGACAGAGGTTTTGACACTCATTTATTCTTTTTCAGACAACGATGATTTGGAGAAGGCATTGGAATTCGGACGAAAATATTTAGAGAAATATGCCGGAGCAGAAGAGATTGAAAGCTGGATCGTAAGTTAGAAAATGTATCATTTTATAATGAAAATAAGACCAACACTTAGCTGCTGGTCTTATTTTTATTATATTCTTTATTATATTTTTTAGATTACAAACCATCCCATAGCGCTTGCAACAGAACTTGCAAGAATTAATACTAAGAAGATCGGAGCAACCCATTTGATCATGACAGTGAAAAGTTTCTCACCTTTGAACTTGCCGTTTGTGATTTTAACTTCGTCTGCAATTGTCTTCGGCTTGATAATGTAACCAACGAAGATACAGGTGAAGATTGCAACGATCGGCATAAGTACGCTGTTACTGATGAAGTCCATAATGTCAAGGATTGACAGTCCCATCCAGCTGATGAAAGCAAGTGGTCCGAATCCGAGAGAAGACGGTACTCCAAGAAGAAGTGACAGTGCAGTTACAAATAAACAGGTAGTTTTTCTTGCCCAGTGGAACTTATCCTGGAAGATAGATACGATAGTCTCCATCAGGGAAATCGCAGATGTAAGTGCAGCAAAGAATACCATCACGAAGAACAGGCATCCGATAAAGCCGCCGAGCTTCATGCTTTCAAATACCTTTGGCAGAGTCATAAACATAAGACCAGGACCTGCATTTAAAGTAGAAGTATCTCCACCGGAGAATACAAATACTGCCGGAATGATCATAAGACCTGCTAAGAAAGCAATCGCTGTATCGAAGATTTCAATCTGTCTTACAGAGCTCTCAAGATTATTGTCTTTCTTCATATAAGAACCATATGTAACCATAATACCCATAGCAAGCGACATAGAATAGAAGAGCTGTCCCATTGCTGCGAGAATGGTTTTAACTGATACATCAGACATATGTGGTTTTACATAGTAGACAAAACCGTCCATAGCGCCATCCAGAGTGAGTCCATATACTGCAATGAAAACAGTCAATATTACAAGGATCGGCATCATAACTTTGCTTACTTTCTCAATACCTTTTTCTACACCGCACAATACAATGATAGCAGTGATGGCGATGAACAGGAAAAACCAGCCAAGTGGTTCGAAAGTTCCGCCGATGAAGCTTGTGAAGTAGTCATCTTTTGCAGCCGCATGTACACCGCCTGTTAAAAATACGCTAAAGTATTTCATTACCCATCCACCGATTACAGAATAATATGGGAAAATGATGATTGGAACAAGGGAAGTCAGAACTCCCAGGAAGCCGAATCTCTTGTCGAGAGCTTTGAATGCTCCAATCGCGCTAAGACCGGTCTTTCTTCCGATTGCGATTTCAGCGATCATTAATGAAAAACCAAATGTAACCGCCAGAATCAAATAAATCAGAAGGAAAGTTCCCCCTCCGTACTGGGCAGCAAGGTATGGGAAGCGCCAGATATTTCCAAGTCCTACAGCAGAACCTGATGCAGCCAGCACAAACCCCAGTTTGCTGGAAAAATTACTTCTCTTTTGTTGCATAGAAAATCCTCCTCAATATAAATTCATTTACTCTATTACTCTAAATTCTTAATAGATTAAAGTTAGATTGTGACTATTATGCCATGAAAATGAAAAAAAGGCAAGAAAAAACAGAGCGGAATCTAAAAAATATTTATTGACAGATGTTTTTATATATGTTAAATTATAACTTGTGAGAACGAAAAACGAAGCAGAGTGTCCACTCTCACCATAGCACGATTGGGTGACTACTGGTTGATATTGCAAATAGAAGTCTCTAGTATTATGTAGATTTTTGTATGAATGCGTAAGTGGATAGTCTGAAAACTATTCACTTATTTTTTTATGATGGGGGTGCAGGAACATTAGCGATTTAATGATTAATGGGCAGATCAGAGACAAAGAGGTTCGTGTGATTAGTGAAGATGGAGAACAGCTTGGTATTATGTCATCTAAGGATGCCATGAAGCTTGCAAGAGAAGCAGAGCTTGATCTTGTAAAGATTGCTCCAAAGGCTCAGCCGCCGGTGTGTAAAATCATCGATTACGGTAAATATAAGTATGAGCTGGCACGAAAAGAGAAAGAGGCAAAGAAAAAGCAGAAAACTGTTGAAGTAAAAGAAGTTCGTCTTTCTCCGAATATTGATACGAACGATCTTAATACAAAGATGAATAATGCAAAGAAATTCATCACAAAAGGAAATAAAGTAAAGGTTACTCTGCGTTTCCGAGGTCGTGAGATGGCACATATGCAGCAGAGCAAACACATTCTGGATGACTTTGCCGAGATGCTCGCAGATGTTGCTGTTATCGAGAAACCGGCGAAGCAGGAAGGCAGAAGCATGAGCATGGTTTTAACTGAAAAACGTTAAAAATACATTTTACAAATTTAAGGAGGAATATTATCATGCCAAAAATCAAAACAAATAGAGCGGCAGCAAAGCGCTTCAAAAAAACAGGTACAGGAAAATTAAAAAGAAACAAAGCTTACAAGAGCCATATCTTAACTAAGAAATCTACAAAGAGAAAAAGAAATCTTAGAAAATCAATCATTACTGATGCAACAAATGTAAAGAACATGAAGAAAGTATTACCATATCTGTAAGATATCGGAGAAGTATTGAAGGAGGAAAATAAGAATGGCAAGAATCAAAGGCGGAATGAACGCTAGAAAGAAACATAACAGAACTTTAAAGTTAGCAAAAGGATATAGAGGAGCACGCTCTAAACAGTACAGAGTAGCAAAACAGTCTGTAATGAGAGCTCTTACATCTTCTTACGCAGGAAGAAAAGAACGTAAACGTCAGATGCGTCAGCTCTGGATCGCACGTATCAACGCTGCTGCAAGAATGAATGGTCTTTCTTACAGCAAATTGATGCACGGTTTAAAATTAGCTGATATCGAGATCAATAGAAAGATGTTAGCGGAGATGGCAGTTAATGATGCAGAGGGATTTGCTGCACTTGCAGAAGCTGCAAAAGCAAAATTAGCTTAATTTTAAATAATAAGAATGTAATCCCAGGCGAATGTCTGGGATTCTTTTTTTGATACAGGGAAACTTTATTAGAAGCCACTTAGTAGAAGCCACTTAGATTAGTAATATATGGCAAGGAGATAGAAAATGAAGGCACAAAGCAGAAAGTTTCGCATAACAGCAAGATTTTTTACCGGTGCAAAAAGATATTTTATCATGGCGGTATTTGCGTCACTGATTACAACGATATTAAATTCGCTAACCCCGCAGATTTTTCGATTTACGATTGATTCGGTGCTTGGAAGTAATGAATATCCATTGCTTTCCAGACATCTATGGATCATGGCGCTTGTTGTGATCGGTGTTGCTGTATTGTCAGGAATATTTCTTTATATCGGAAGAGTAGGGACTGCGCTTGCCGGTGAAACATTTGCAAAAAACATGAGAGATGCGCTGTTTGTCCATGTGCAGAAGCTCCCGATGAAATGGCATGATAAAAACCAGACCGGAGACATTATCCAGCGTTGTACTTCCGATGTGGAAGTGATTCGGAATTTTGTGGTGACACAGCTGCTGGAAGTATTCCGAACGATATTTCTTGTAGTTGTTTCCTTTGCAATGATGTTGTCTATGAATGTGAAATTATCATTGATCGTACTTATATTTGTCCCGCTTGTTGTAATCTATTCTGCAGTCTTTTATCGCTTAATTGCGAGAAGGTTTACAGATGCTGACGAGGCAGAAGGAGAATTGTCTACAGTTGTACAGGAAAATGCTACCGGAGTACGAGTTGTGCGTGCTTTTGGAAGGGAGAAATTTGAAATGGACCGCTTCCGGGATAAAAATGACGCCTTTGCAAAACTCTGGATCAGGCTTGGTACATTGTCGGGGCTTTACTGGGGCGTGGGAGATCTGATTACCGGACTTCAGGTGGTGACCATCATTGTCTTAGGTGCGGCGGAGGCAGTGAATGGCTCTATTTCAGCCGGAGAATTTGTTGCATTTGCTTCTTATAACACAACGCTTGTATGGCCAATCCGTGGATTAGGACGTATTCTTTCGGATATGAGCAAGGCAGGAGTCTCTTTTGAACGTGTAGATTACATTATCAGGGGTGAAGAAGAAGCCTATAGCGGACAAAAGAAAAGTGTCGCTCCGCCGGCAGAAGATGTTCAGTTTTCGCATGTCTCTTTTTCATATGAGGATGGACAAAAAGTATTATCTGATGTGTCATTTGAGATTCCGGCGGGTAGCACATTTGGCATTTTGGGCGGCACCGGAAGCGGGAAATCTACGATTGTGCAATTGCTTACACGATTGTATGATTGCGGAGGAGAGGATGGCTCGATCAGGCTTGGTGGAAGGGAGATTCGGGAAATTCCGCTGGAAGAGCTGCGCAGTAAAGTAGGAATGGTGCTTCAGGAGCCATTTCTCTATTCGCGCACGATTAAAGAAAATATCTGCGCTTCCAGACCGGATGCCTCTATGGAGGAAATCAGAAAGGCGGCTCAGATCGCCTGTGTAGACGATGCGATTATGAGTTTCCCGGACGGATATGATACCTTGGTAGGAGAACGGGGAGTGACGCTGTCAGGAGGCCAGAGACAGCGTGTGGCAATTGCAAGAATGCTGCTTTCACGTTCTCCGGTGATGATATTTGATGATTCATTGTCGGCAGTAGATGCAAAGACTGATTATCAGATACGTTCAGCGCTTCAGAAAGAGCGGGGAGAAAGTACATTGATCTTGATTTCACATCGGATTACAACACTGATGGGGGCAGATCAGATTCTAGTGCTGAATCAAGGGAAGATGGAAGAGCTGGGAACGCATGAAGAGCTGATTGAAAAAGAAGGCATTTACCGAAAAATATATGAGATTCAAATGAGCCATGATGACAGAAGGCAGGTGAGAGAGTAATGGCAGCATATGAAGAACAGGAATATCATAAACCATTCAGGTTAAAGGTTTGGGCGAAAATGCTTTCCTTTTTTAAGCCCTATAAGAAATATTTCGCAATTACGCTTGGACTTAATATCTTTCTTGCAGGTGTAGATGTGCTTACGCCGCTGTTTCAGAGCTATGCCATTGATCATTTTATTGTGCCGGATACACTGGATGGGATCTATACATTTGCCTTTGTGTATATTAGTATGATCGTGATGCAGACAATCTCCGTGTACTGGTCTGTGCATGCGGCAACCACAATAGAAATGTGTGTCGGTAAAGATTTGAAATGGGCACAATTTGAGCATTTGCAGACGTTGTCATTCTCTTACTATAATACAACACCGGTCGGTTATATTCATGCAAGAGTGATGAGCGATACTTTGAAAATTGCAGGAGTGGCGGCATGGGGACTGGTGGATATGTTTTGGGCATTTCTCTATGTGGTGAGTGTATTTGTGATTATGTTTGTCTTAAATGCCCGCCTTGCGGTGATTCTTCTTGTCATCGTGCCGTGTATTGCAGTGATCACAGTAGTTTTTCAGAATAAGATCCTACATTGGAACCGAAGGGTTCGAAGGATCAATTCACAGATTACAAGTGCATACAACGAGGGGATTACCGGAGTGAAGACCTCTAAGACAATGGGAATTGAAAGTGAGAATGAAGAAGCCTTCTTTGAACGGACTTCTGATATGTATCGCTCAGCGGGGAAGGCCGCAAAATTAAATGCTGTCTACATTCCGACTATTTTACTGTTCGGTTCTGTTGCTGCGGCATTCGTACTTTATCGGGGCGGTTATATGGTTCAGCAGGATTTGATCAAACTGGGAACACTGTCTGTTTTTATTTCCTATGCAGTTGTAATTTTTGAGCCTATTCAGCAGTTTGCTAGGCTTCTTGCGGATCTTATTTCCTGTCAGGCAAATATTGAGCGGGTGATGGATCTTCTGGAACAGACACCGGACGTGACAGACCGACCGGATATCATAGAAAAATACGGAGATAATTTTCATCCCAAGAAGGAAAATTGGGAGAAGATTCAAGGAGATATTGTCTTTGAGGATGTCTCTTTTATGTATCCTGATGGTAAGGAATATGTCTTAGAACATTTTAATCTCCATATCCCGGCAGGAATGAATGTGGCAATTGTAGGAGAAACAGGAGCCGGGAAATCTACGCTTGTGAATCTGGTCGGACGATTTTTTGAGCCGACAAAAGGACGGATATTGATTGACGGTGTAGATTATCGCGAGAGAAGCCAATTGTGGCTTCACAGTCAGATTGGCTATGTGCTTCAGAACCCACATTTATTTTCCGGAACGGTGAGAGAAAATATTCGATATGGGCGTCTGGACGCTTCAGATGAAGAAGTGGAGGCGGCAGCAAGAAGTGTTTCCGCAGACGAAGTAGTAATGAAATTAAAAGACGGCTACGACAGTGATGTCGGAGAGAGTGGCGGACGGTTATCCGTGGGAGAGAAGCAGCTGATTTCCTTTGCAAGAGCGATTCTTGCAGAACCGGCAATTTTTGTTCTGGATGAGGCTACTTCATCTATTGATACGGTGTCAGAACAGTTGATACAGGAAGCGACTGATAAGCTGCTAAGAGGACACACTTCTTTTGTGATTGCACACCGCCTGTCTACAATCAGAAAGGCAGACCTTATTCTTGTAGTAAAAGATGGAAAAATCATCGAGCAGGGAACACACAAGGAACTTCTTAGTGAAAAGGGCTATTATCACGACCTGTATCATAAGCAGTTTGAAGAAGAGTCGGCCCGGAAGGTATTCGCCGGAGATATGTAAAATAATAAAGTGCAAGATTCATGAGCAGATGAATCTTGCACTTTGTTTTATAATTGGGGGATTTATTGTTTTATAATCTGAGGGATAAATATAATTTACTTATGCGGAGTGGATACCTTCAATGGTAATCCGCTTTATGAATCTGGACAATCTTCCTCCATGTATTCTTTTAATCGTTCGTCTAATTTTATATTCATAAGAACCTCTCCTTTTGTTTTGTTTTTCTTTATTATACGGAAAGGAAGTGAAGAGTTCTGTAATCCGGTCACAAAATACTTGTATGGGTATTTCCTTATGTATATAATGGTAAATAAGAATGATAACGAAAGGGAGAATAGATATGGAAGCGTTGATCGTTGTAGATATGCAGAATGATTTTATTGATGGTGCGCTGGGAACGAAAGAGGCGGAAGCAATCGTTCCGAATGTAGTGAAAAAGATTCAGGAGTTTCACGAAGATGGAAAACATCGTATTTTGTATACAAGAGATACACATGGAGAAAATTATCTGGAAACACAGGAAGGAGTGAATCTTCCAGTTGTGCATTGTGTCAAAGGGACAAAGGGATGGGAGCTTTGTCCGGAAGTGGAAGCGCTTAGAAAGGAAGAGCCTATTGATAAGCCGTCATTTGGAAGTCCCGTGCTTGGTCAAGTATTAAAAGCTCAGGATGAAGATTTGAGAAAGCAGGGGAAAGAAGGAATTACTTCGGTAACGCTGATTGGACTTTGTACAGATATCTGTGTGATTACAAATGCATTGCTTGTGAAAGCATATCTGCCGGAAGTTCCGGTGATCGTAGAGTCTGATTGTTGTGCCGGAGTTACGGTAGAAAGTCATAATAATGCATTGGAAGCTATGAAAATGTGTCAGATTCAGATTAGATAACAGGGGGAGTTATGAACGAAAAAAAGATGACTTTTCGGATGGCAGAGGAGAAAGATGCAGGACTTGTGATGTCATTTATCCATCACTTATCGGTTTATGAGGAAATGGAAGGTTCGGTGCAGGCGACAGAGGAACTCTTAAGGGAGAATCTATTCCGCAAAAAAGGCGCAGAGGTTTTATTTGCGCTTGTAGATGGAAAAGAAGTGGGAATGGCTCTGTATACTGCCGGATTTGCCGGATATCTGGGAAAACAGAATCTGTTTCTTGATACACTGTATGTGTTGGAGGAATATCGAAGAGACGGAGTGGGACAGGCTATTTTCGGAAGACTCGCTGAAATTGCAGAAGAGCGTGGCTATGGAAGAATCGAATGGATCTGCCTGAAAGAAAATCAGCCCGGCATGAATTTCTACCGGAAACAAGGAGCCAATATGCTTGACTCCTGTGTGATGTTTCGGCTGGAAGAAGCTGTGATGCGCGGACTGATAGAATAGTTGTGGAAAGTAATAAAAAAATGATCAATCAGCTGGATAGATTAGCCGATCATCTGTGATATCGGTTAAAACATCCTGAAGATATTTTTTTGCCAAATATTTTGCCATAGGAAGGTTCATATCTAAGTAATTTCCGCAGTCTTTTGCACTTGCACCCGGAACTTCACCTTCGAAATCTGCGATAAATGTAAACATTTCTCTCATTAAGGGAATTATATCGCGGGAACTGTATTCGCCGGAAAGAAGAAGGTAAAAGCCTGTGCGGCAGCCCATTGGACCAAAATAAATTGTTTTTGCGCCGAATTCAGAATGATTTCTTAAAAAGGTAGCGGCTAAATGTTCAATGGTGTGTATTTCTGCTGTATTCATGACCGGTTCATCGTTCGGGCTGGTCATGCGAAGATCAAATGTTGTGATGGGATGCTCTTCTACATAATCAATGCGTGAAACGTAGACTCCCGGAATTAATTTTAAATGGTCTATGGTGAAACTTGTTATTTTTTCCATATTGATAACCTCCTTTTTATGTCCGACCATATCATAACATTTTTTTCGTAGATTTGAAAGCTGAGATTTGAAAGATAGATTTTCTGTGGGAAAATGAGAAGAAATGTGTTATACTTAACCTCGGATGTGAGGAGGCAGAAGATGAAGATCTATTTTGTAAGACATGGAGAAACTGATTGGAACAAGGATAGAAAGATTCAAGGACAGGTAAATATTTCTTTGAATGAATTCGGCAGGCATCTGGCGAGAGAGACAGCAAAAGGACTGAAGGAGATTCCGTTTGATGTGTGCTTCACCAGTCCGCTTGACAGAGCCAGAGAAACGGCAGAGATTATATTAGAAGGAAGAGAAGTCCCGGTGATTGAGGATGAACGAATCATAGAGATGGGATTCGGAAGTTATGAAGGTGGTTGTTGTTCCGGTGAGGGGTGGAATGTACCGGACAGTTTTCAGAAGTTTTTTGATGATCCGGAACACTTTGTGCCGGGAGAAGGCGGAGAGACATTTTTACAGGTAAAAGAACGCACCAGTGATTTCTTGAACTGGCTGTATGATCAGGAAGCTTACAAGGACAGCAATATTCTGATTACCACTCACGGCGCGGCGCTTGCAGGACTGCTTAACAATATTCGCAGGCAGCCGTTAGAACAATATTGGGGAATCGGTGTGCATAAAAATTGTGCCGTGACGAAAGTAGATGTCACAGATAAAGAAGCTGTGATTGAGTTTGAAAATGAAGTCTATTATAAAGACGAAGTAAAACCGTGGTAGAGTGACACGGGGATATGGAAAAGTATAGAAGTATTATTTAATGATAGAATTGTGTAAAACAGGAGGAATGAAGAGATGATCGGAGATAAGAAAGTATTATTCAGCGGAATGCAGGCGACAGGAAATCTCACACTTGGAAATTATTTGGGAGCGCTGAAAAACTGGGTGACATTGAGTGATGAATATGAATGCTTTTACAGTGTGGTTGACATGCATTCTATTACAGTGAGACAGGACCCGGCAACCTTGAGAAAGAGAGCGAGAGCGCTTCTGACACTCTACATTGCGGCAGGATTAGATCCGAAGAAAAACTGTATTTACTATCAGTCTCATGTGTCCGGGCATGCAGAACTTGCATGGATTTTGAATTGCTTTACTTACATGGGTGAATTGAACCGTATGACTCAATTTAAGGACAAAGCGGCAAAGCATGCAGATAATATCAATGCAGGACTTTTTACTTATCCGGTATTGATGGCGGCAGATATTCTGTTGTATCAGGCAGATGTGGTTCCGGTTGGCGTAGACCAGATGCAGCATTTGGAGCTTACAAGAGATATTGCAGAGCGTTTCAATAATATATACGGAGAAGTATTTACAATACCGGAACCATATATCGGTAAAGTTGGAGCGAAGATCATGAGCCTTCAGGATCCGACAAAGAAAATGTCCAAGTCAGATGAGAATCCAAATGCCAGCATTTATCTTATGGATGATCCGGATGCAATCATGCGAAAATGCAAACGTGCAGTGACTGATTCAGAAGCACAGATTCTTTACCGTGATGAACAGCCGGGAGTGAAGAACTTAATCGATATCTACAGTGCATGTACAGGCAAAAAGCCGGAAGAAGTCGTGGCGGAATTTGACGGAAAAGGATATGGTGACTTTAAGATGGCAGTGGGAGAATCTGTCGTGTCTGTATTAAAGCCGTTGCAGGAGGAAGTAGAAAGACTCAGCAAAGATAAGGCATATATTGATGGTATCATCAAAGAAAATGCGGAAAAAGCAAATTATTATGCTATGAAGACACTCCGCAAAGTACAGAAAAAAGTAGGATTTCCAGAGAGAATCAGATAGATGCTTTTGGAGAAAGTAAAAGAAATTCTGGAATAAATAAGTCAAGAAAAAATGGGACAGTGTCTGTACAGGCGCTGTCCCATTTTCGTATATTAAGAAATAGTAGATTCCTTTAGTCGTCTTCTTCTGTTGAAACGGTGTAAGTGGCACGTTTTCTTGCCATCTCATCACTCTCTAAATATTCGTCATAAGTTGTAATTTTATCAATGAGTTTTCCGCCCGGTACGATTTCCATGATTCGGTTCGCTGTTGTCTGCACGATCTGATGGTCGCGGCAGGAGAAGAGCAGTACGCCTGGGAATTTTGTCATACCGTTATTCAGTGCTGTGATGGATTCCATATCCAAATGGTTGGTAGGCTCATCAAGAATCAATACGTTAGATCCGGAAATCATCATTTTAGAAAGCATGCAACGTACTTTTTCTCCACCGGATAATACATTGACACGTTTTACACCGTCATCACCGCCGAAGAGCATTCTTCCGAGGAAGCCGCGGACATAAGTGGCATCTTTTTCTTCTGAATACTGTGTGAGCCATTCTACGATCGTGGAATCATTATCGAATTCGCTGCCGAAATCTAATGGGAAATAAGACTGAGATGTTGTAATTCCCCATTTATATACACCCTCATCCGGTTCCATTTCACCCATAAGAATCTGGAAAAGTGTTGTTTTTGCAAGTTCGTTTCCGCCGACAAATGCTACCTTATCGTCATGATTTAAGGTGAAGGAAATGTTATCTAACACTTTTTCACCGTCGATAGTCTTGCTTAATCCTTCTACAGACAGGACGTCGTTACCAATGGAACGATTTGGGCGAAAATCAATATAAGGATATTTACGGCTGGATGGCTGAATATCATCGAGCTGAATTTTCTCCAACGCACGTTTCCTGGAGGTTGCCTGCTTTGATTTTGAAGCATTGGCGCTGAAACGAGAGATAAATTCCTGTAATTCTTTGATTTTCTCCTCCTTCTTCTTGTTTGCTTCTTTCATCTGACGAATCAAAAGCTGGCTGGATTCATACCAGAAATCGTAGTTTCCGGCGTAGAGTTTGATCTTACCGTAGTCGATATCTGCAATCTGTGTACAGACTTTATTTAAGAAATAACGGTCATGAGATACAACGATCACTGTGTTTTCAAAGTTGATCAAAAATTCTTCCAGCCATGCAATGGCATCGAGATCCAGATGGTTGGTAGGCTCGTCAAGGAGAAGAATATCAGGGTTGCCAAACAATGCCTGAGCAAGGAGGACTTTTACCTTCTCGGGACCATTTAAGTTTTTCATGATTTCATAGTGGTACTCTGTGGCAATACCAAGTCCGTTTAACAAGGTTGCAGCGTCAGATTCAGCTTCCCACCCGTTCATTGCAGCAAATTCACCTTCCAGCTCACTTGCTTTGATTCCATCTTCGTCGGTGAAATCTTCCTTAGCATAGATGGCTTCTTTTTCCTTCATAATCTCATAAAGTCTTGCATTTCCCATCATAACGGTGTCAAGAACAGGAAATTCATCGTATTTGAAATGATCCTGCTGAAGGAAAGAAAGACGTTCGCCAGGTGTGATGATTACTTCACCTTTCGTAGGTTCAAGCTGTCCGGATAAAATTTTAAGAAATGTGGATTTTCCGGCACCGTTTGCACCGATCAGTCCGTAACAGTTCCCTTCGGTAAATTTAATATTTACATCTTCAAATAATGCTTTTTTTCCAACACGCAGTGTAATATTGCTTGTGCTTATCATAATCTACATGCTCCTTATCATCATTTTCTTGCCGCATGCTATCTGCGGTTCCTATTTATCTACATACATTCACCATCATAACAAATCTATATAGAAATAGCAATATAAAACGAGGAAGCTGTAAAGCATTACAAAGATTTTTAAGAAATGTTTTCGGATTTTATGGTTTCTCTTCGTAAAAAATGGGTATATAATAGTTGAAAGAAGGAGGGAACGCATATGATAACTGGAACGATTGTATTAGAAGGTGGAGCAACAAGAGGCGTCTTTACTTCAGGCGTATTAGATTATTTAATGGAAGAAGATTTGTATTTTTCTCATGTGATCGGCGTGTCTGCCGGTTCATGTAACGGTGTAGATTATGTATCTCGTCAGATCGGAAGAACGAAGAAATGTATGATTCCTGAGAAGAAAGAATACAGTTATTATTCTGGAGTGCGTAGTGCAATCAAAGAAAAAAGCATTCTGGATATGGACATGGTATTTGACACATTTCCAAAGAAAATATATCCGTTTGATTTTGAGACATATTTCCAGTCTGATATGATCTGTGAAATTGTTACGACAAACTGTGAAACGGGAAAAGCAGAATATATGACAGAACAAAATGATCCGGACCGGCTTATGAAGCTGTGCAGGGCATCCAGCAGTATGCCTTTGCTGTCGCCTATCGTCAATATAGACGGTGTCCCATATCTGGATGGGGGACTTGCAGATTCGGTCCCGATTCGAAGAGCATTGCAATCGGGGAATGAAAAAATCGTCCTTGTGCTTACAAGGAATCCCGGATATCGTAAAAAACCGATTTCAAAAGGAACTGCAAAGCTGTATCGGCGTGCATATAAGAAATATCCAAATCTTGTTCATTCTGCCATTTATCGCAATCATGTATATAATAAGACAATGGAACTCGTAGAACGGCTGGAAGAAGAGGAGAAAATCTTCGTGATACGTCCGCTTGTTCCGACTGTATCAAGACTGGAACGTGATGAGATGGCGCTGACAGCTTTTTATCAACATGGATACAACTTGATGAAGAGACAGCGGGAGGCGCTGCAAAGCTATTTGGAAAAATAAGGCAGTAAAAAATACGGAGGGAAATATGGATTATCAAGCATTGTTGGATTGGATGGATCTTGCGGAAAAGCTGAAATGTAATACAAGACATTCGTGGACCAGCAGCGGGAGATGCGAAAGTGTAGCCGAGCATAGTTTTGGACTTGGGATGTTAGCATGGCTTGTGAAAGACGAATTTCAGGAATGTAATGTAAATAAAGTCATGGAGATGTGTCTTCTTCACGATATAGGAGAAGCAGTTACCGGAGATATTCCGTCATTTGAGAAACATTCTTCGGACGAAGAGAAGGAAAAGAATGAAATACAGAAGCTTTCAGAATTATTGCCGGATAAAAAGAGGCATGAATTTATGAACCTTATGGAAGAACTGTGGAAGAATGAAACTGTCGAGGCAAAGCTGGTTCATGCACTTGATAAGATGGAGGCAGTGATTCAGCATAATCAGGCGCCTATTGACACGTGGCTTCCTTTGGAATATGAGCTGCAATTAACTTATGGGCAGAAGGAAGCTTCCTTCCATCCATTTTTAAAGCACCTTCGCAAGATTGTAGAGAAAGATTCTGAAATAAAGATGGATGAAGCAATAGACGAGGCACTGGAAGCGCAGATTTCAGGAGAGATAAGATAGAGCAATCAATGGCACAATCGATTTCTTATGGTGTATTTGATAAAAATGATTATCAAATAGGTTATGCGAGAATTCTTTTAATGGACGGTATTATGGAAGATGTAGGGCATCTACATGGAATTCTTCATACAGAAAATGCTGCCGGACTGTATGAAAAATATGGTTTTCGAGAAGTAGAAGAGTGTGACGATAAGACGATGGAAAAGCCAAAAGTATAAATATAATGAAGAAAAAAAGGGGATGTGCATTTGCACATTCTTTTTTTGATAGTAGGAAGAAATATAACTCTATAAATAATTTGAATATCAAAATACTTGACAAACAAAATAAGTTGTCATATACTTTGAAAGTCAAATTACTTGAAAGGCGAAATAAAAGAAGATATGATAGGAATCGTGAAGGGGACGGGCTCTTATGTGCCATCCCGAATATTAGAAAATGAAGATATAGCAAATCTGGTAGATACAAATGATGCGTGGATTCGTGAGAGAACAGGCGTAGCACGACGTCATATTATTAGTGACGAGACAACGGTTTCAATGGCCGGTGAGGCAGGAAAGAGAGCGCTTGCGGATGCAGGGATTTTACCGGAAGAGGTAGATTTGATTCTGGTATCTACGATTTCTTCCGAAGTAATTCTTCCTTGTGCAGCCTGTGAGGTACAAAAATATCTGGGCGCTTTCCGGGCAACCTGTTTTGACCTTAGCGCCGCCTGTACAGGATTTGTACTTGCTTACAATACCGCACAGGCATATCTCAGAAGCGGTATTTATCAAACTGTGCTGATTATCGGAAGTGAAAGTATGTCGAACCTTACAAATTGGGAAGACCGTGGAACGTGTATTTTATTTGGCGATGGAGCAGGAGCCATGGTGCTGCAGGCAGGAGAGGGAGCTTGTTATACTCCGGTCACACATTCGGAGGGAGAAAAAGGAGCAGCGTTAACCTGCAGGAGCAGACAGGACGTGAGCTGCTTATCAAACAATGTCATACATTATCCAGAAGAGGCTTATAAAATACAGATGGATGGACGTGCGGTTTTTCAATTTGCAGTAAAGAATGTACCGGATGCGATTCAAGAAGTCATTGTGAAAAATAAAATTGCTCAGCAAGACATCAACTGGTATATCCTTCATCAGGCGAATCAGCGTATTGTAGAAGGAGCTGCCAAAAGATTGAAAGAACCGTTGGAAAAATTTCCGATGAATCTTAAGGAATATGGAAATACTTCGTCGGCAAGTATACCAATTCTCTTGGATGAGATGAAGAAGGACGGGCGTCTGAAGAGCGGGCAAAAAGTGATAATGGCAGGATTTGGAGCCGGACTTACATGGGGCGCCAGTCTGTTGGAGTGGAAGTAAGCTGGTAACTCCGGTTTATGATAAATAGAAAAGAAATTAGAATGAAAGTGAAAAAGGAGAAAAAAACATGTTAGAAACAATCAAGAAATTAGTTGCAGAAAATCTTGGAATTGAGGAAGAAACAATTACAGAAAATGCATCATTTAAAGAAGATCTGGGAGTGGATTCACTGGATCTCTTTGAATTGGTAATGGCATTGGAAGAAGAATATGATCTGGAAATTCCAACGGAAGATCTGGAGAAGCTGAATACAGTAGGAGAAGTAGCTGCCTATATTCAGGCGCACAAAGAGTAATCAAAGTAAGAAAAAGAAAGGGTGAATACAATGCAGACGGAAGTAACCAGATTGTTGGGAATTGAGGTGCCCGTCATACAGGGAGGTATGGCATGGGTTGCAGAATATCATTTAGCAGCAGCGGTATCAAATGCCGGAGGTCTGGGATTGATCGGGGCTGCCAGTGCACCTGCGGACTGGGTCAGAGACCAGATTCGAAAGGCAAAAGAACTTACCACGCGTCCGTTTGGAGTCAATATTATGCTGATGAGTCCTTATACAGATGAAGTTGCACAGGTTGTAGCTGAAGAAGGTGTCAAAGTAGTGACAACTGGAGCGGGAAATCCGGAAAAATATATGAAACTGTGGAAAAAATCCGAAATCAAGGTGATCCCAGTGGTTGCTTCCGCGGCATTGGCAAAAAGAATGGAGCGCTGTGGAGCAGACGCTGTTGTGGCGGAAGGTTGTGAGGCGGGCGGACACATTGGGGAAAATACAACCATGTGTCTGGTACCGCAGATTGTAGATGCTGTTAAAATTCCGGTTATTGCAGCGGGAGGAATCGCAGACGGAAGAGGGATTGCGGCAGCCTTTATGCTGGGAGCCAAGGGTGTGCAGATGGGAACACATTTTATCGTGACGGATGAATGTCAGGTACATGAAGCATATAAAGAAAGAATTCTCAAAGCAAAAGATATTGATTCCAGAGTGACCGGAAGAAGTACTGGGCATCCGGTCCGCGCACTCCGCAACGATATGACAAAGAGATATTTGGAGCTTGAAAAAAAGGGGGCGTCCTTTGAAGAACTGGAACAGTTGACATTAGGAGGTCTTAGAAAAGCAGTAGTAGATGGAGATGTGAAGGACGGAAGTGTAATGGCAGGGCAGATTGCCGGTCTTGTGAAGGAACGAATGTCGTGTGAAGAGTTGCTTGATCGACTGGTTGCCGAAACAGATGAGTTGATGAAAGGAACAAAATTCTATGAGTAAGACAGCATTTCTCTATCCGGGGCAAGGCGCACAAAAAGCCGGAATGGGAGCCGATTTTTATAAAAGGAGCGAGGTCGCAGCATGGATCTATGATCAGGCTTCGCAGCTTTTGGATTTGGATATGAAAAAGCTATGCTTTGAGGAAAATCAATTACTGGATCAAACGGAGTATACACAGGCGGCAATGGTCACCACTTGCCTTGCAATGACAAGAGTGGCAGAAAGTAAGGGATTAAAAGCAGATATGACAGCAGGATTAAGTCTTGGAGAATATTCTGCGATTGCAGCAGCAGGAGGGATGAACGATATGGATGCAATCCGGCTCGTTCGTGCCAGAGGAATCTTGATGCAGAATACAGTGCCTCAAGGAGAAGGCGCAATGTGTGCGGTTATGGGGATGAATGCAGAACAGATAGAAGATATTCTGGAACCGCTGGAAGGTGTTACAATTGCCAATTATAACAGCCCCGGACAGACAGTAATTACAGGGGAGACCGCATCTGTTGATCGGGCAGCCGAATTGTTAAAAGAAGGCGGAGCACGAAGAGTGATTCCGCTAAATGTCAGCGGACCGTTTCATTCGCCGATGCTTAAGTCAGCGGGAGAAAAATTGAAAGCAGAGCTTGATCAGATCTCTCTTCGAGAACTTCGGATTCCTTATATGACAAATGTGACAGCGAAAAAAATAGAAGCAATTTGTCAGACAAAAGAACTTTTAAAGACGCAGATCAGTGCGCCGGTTCTCTGGATGCAGAGTATGGAACAAATGATAGAAGACGGAGTGGATACTTTTATAGAAATCGGACCGGGGCGTACCCTGGCAGGGTTTTTAAAGAAGATAAACAGAGAAGTTACTGTATATAATATTTCCACATGGGAAGAGATGGAAGCAGTGGCAGAGAAGATGAGGAGGGAGTCGGAATGTTAACAGGGAAAACAGCAGTTGTAACAGGTGCATCCCGTGGAATCGGAAAAGCAATTGCTTTAAGATTTGCCAAAGAAGGAGCACATGTAATTGTAAATTATAATGGATCAAAAGACCGCGCAGAGTCTGTAAAAGAAGAGATTGAAAAAGCAGGAGGCTTTGCCCAGATCAGCCAGTGTGACGTATCGGACTTTGCAATGTGTGAGTCATGGATTCAAAGTATCATTGCAGAGCATGGAAAGATTGATATCCTTGTGAACAATGCAGGAATCACAAAAGACGGTTTGCTTATGAAAATGTCAGAAAGTGATTTTGATCAGGTGGTTGCAACAAATCTGAAAGGAACCTTCCACACAATACGATTTGTTTCAAGGCAGATGTTGAAGCAAAGAAGCGGAAGAATTATTAATCTTTCTTCAGTGGTCGGCGTGGCAGGAAATGCAGGACAGGCTAACTATGCAGCTTCAAAAGCCGGTGTGATCGGACTTACGAAATCAGCTGCAAAGGAGCTGGCACCCAGAGGAATTACAGTCAACGCTATTGCGCCCGGCTTTATTGATACGGAAATGACACAGGTTCTTTCAGATAAGGTGAAGGAATCTACAAGAAATCAGATTCCCATGGGACAGTACGGGACACCGGAGCAAATTGCATCCGCAGCATTGTTTCTTGCCTCTGAAGAGGCAGGGTATATTACGGGACAAGTGCTGCATGTTGACGGCGGAATGGTAATGTGAAGGAGAAAATGATGAAAAGAAGAGTTGTAGTAACAGGACTTGGGGCAGTCACTCCCATCGGTAATACAGTTGAAGAATTTTGGACAGGAATCAGAAATGGAAAAGTAGGAATCGGAGAGATCACAAAATTTGATACAACAGATTATAAAGTGAAACTTGCCGCAGAGGTGAAAGATTTTTCTGTAAAAGAACGCATAGATGCTAAGTCAGCCAGACGAATGGCGGCATTTTCGCAATATGCGTGTGCCGCGGCAAAAGAGGCATACGAAGATTCCGGGCTTGCAATTGAGAAGGAAGATCCTTTTCGGGCGGGAGTTATTATAGGTTCCGGCATCGGAAGTCTGGAAGAAGTAGAAAAGGCTTATGAAAAGATCTTGACGAAAGGACCCTCAAGATGTAATCCCTTGATGATTCCCCTGATGATCTCTAATATGGCGGCCGGCAATGTGTCCATCCAGCTCGGATTTCGGGGGAAATGCAGCAATGTTGTAACTGCCTGTGCTTCTGGAACTCATTGTATCGGAGATGCATTTCGTGCGATTCAATACGGAGATGCGGAAATGATGCTGGCGGGAGGAACCGAAAGCTGCATATGTCAGACCGGAGTGACAGGTTTTATGAACCTTACTGCATTATCAGAAGCTTCCGATCCGCTCCGTGCATCCATTCCATTTGATAAGGACAGACAAGGCTTTGTTCTTGGAGAAGGCGCCGGTGTTGTTATGCTGGAAGAATTAGAGCATGCAAGAGCAAGAGGGGCAAAGATCTATGCAGAGGTCGCAGGCTATGGAGCAACCGGGGATGCCTATCACATCACGTCTCCTGCGGAAGATGGAAGCGGAGCGGCAAAGGCTATGACTCTGGCAATGGAAGAAGGGAGGATTTGTCCTTCTCAAGTTGACTATATTAATGCCCATGGAACAAGTACACATCATAACGATCTGTATGAGACAAGAGCAATCCGTATGGCGCTTAAAGAGGCGGCAGATCAAGTAGTAGTAAACTCTACCAAATCGATGATCGGACATTTACTTGGCGCTGCCGGAGGCGTGGAGTTTGTAACTTGTGTGAAATCTGTAGAAGATGGATACATTCATCAGACGATGGGAACGAAAGAACCGGGAGAAGGATGCGACCTGAATTACGCGATCGGAGCACCGGTAGAAAAAGAACTAAACTATGTACTGACAAATTCCTTGGGCTTTGGAGGGCATAACGCTTCCCTTTTATTAAAAAAGTTCGACAGGTAAAAAATAAGAGAGGATAGATAGATGGAAATAGAAAATCTGTTAAAGTTGATTGATACCGTATCCCGTTCTGAATTGACCGGATTTCGATATGAAGAGAATGGTGTGAAATTAAATCTTAGTAAAAAGCAAGAAAAAATACAGACTGTCCAGCCGGTTTTACCAACAGATATTGAAGGCGAGATTATTTCCTCTCCGCTGGTCGGTACTTATTATGAGGCTCCTGATGAAGGAGCAGATCCTTTTGTAAAGGTCGGAGATATAGTAAAAAAAGGACAGACGCTTGCGATCATCGAGGCAATGAAATTGATGAATGAGATTGAGAGTGAATGTGACGGTGTCATCAAAGAAATTATGGTCAGCAATGGTCAGCCGGTAGAATTCGGTCAGCCCTTATTCAAAATCGAACAGGAGGCAGGATAAGAAAATGAAACATCTGGATATTAATCAAATCAAAGATATTATTCCTCACAGACATCCTTTTTTACTGCTGGATTATGTGGAAGATTATGAACCCGGAGAATATGCGGTGGCATATAAATGTGTTTCTTATCGGGAAGAATTTTTCGAGGGACACTTTCCACAAGAACCGGTTATGCCGGGCGTATTGACCGTAGAGGCGTTAGCGCAGACAGGAGCGGTAGCCATCTTAAGCAAAGAGGAAAACCGCGGAAAGACGGCTTATTTCGGTGGAATTCAAAAATGCAAATTTAAGAATAAAATCGTACCGGGAGATAAAGTGCGGCTGGAGACCAGAATAATAAAACAAAAAGGTCCGGTAGGTATCGGAGAAGCAACCGCCAGTGTAGATGGCAAGATAGCGGTTCAGGCTGAATTAACGTTTGTGATTGGATAGGTGAAGACAATGATTAAGAAAGTATTGATCGCTAATCGCGGTGAGATTGCAGTCCGTATTATCCGGGCATGCAGGGAGATGGGAATCGAGACTGTAGCAGTTTATTCCGAGGCAGACCGAGAAGCGCTTCATACAAAATTGGCGGATGAAGCTGTCTGTATTGGACCGGCATCTTCCGGTGACAGTTATCTGAGTATGGACAGAATCATCAGTGCGACTATTGTGACAGGTGCTGACGCCATTCATCCGGGCTTTGGGTTTTTGTCAGAAAATGCGAAGTTTGCAGAACTCTGCGAACGGTGTCATATTACATTTATCGGACCGAAATCCAGCGTGATCGCCAGTCTTGGAAACAAACAGAAAGCAAGAAATACGATGATTCAAGCAGGCGTTCCGGTTATACCGGGGAGTGAAGAATCCGTAGAAGAAGTTACGGAAGCTGCCGGTATAGCAGATCAAATCGGCTATCCCGTAATTATCAAAGCAGCTCTCGGAGGCGGAGGAAAAGGAATGCGTACAGCGTATTCACCAAAAGAGTTTGCACAGAGCTTCCAGACAGCACAGAAAGAGGCGAAAATGGCGTTCGGGGATGGAACAATGTATCTGGAACATTATGTGGAAAATCCCCGCCATATTGAATTCCAGATTTTAGCAGATCATTATGGGAATGTGATACACCTTGGAGAGCGCGATTGCTCCATTCAGAGAAATCATCAGAAAATGATAGAGGAATCTCCGTCAATTGCGCTATCTGAAGAGCTGCGGGAGAAAATGGGGGAGGCGACGGTTCGGGCTGCGAAAGCCGCAGGATATGTGAACGCAGGAACGATTGAATTCCTGTTAGACAAAAGCGGCGCATTTTATTTTATGGAGATGAACACAAGGATTCAGGTAGAGCATCCTGTGACAGAATGGGTCACGGGAATCGATCTTGTGAAAGAGCAGATTCGAATCGCATCAGGAGAAACATTATCCTGTACACAAGACGAGGTACAGCTGACGGGGCATGCGATTGAATGCAGGATCAATGCGGAGAATCCCAAGAAAGGTTTTCGCCCTTCTCCGGGAACGATTACAGATATGTATCTGCCGGGAGGAAAAGGAGTTCGAATAGATACGGCAATTTATCCGGGATATTCCATTCCACCATATTATGACTCCATGATAGCAAAATTAATTGTCTGGGCAAAAGACCGGCAGGAGGCAATTCAAAAAATGCAAAGTGCACTTGGTGAAATGGTCATTGAAGGTGTTCATACGAATATTGATTACCAGTACGAAATATTAAATCATCCGGACTACCTGTCCGGCAATGTGGATGTTGGATTTATTCAAAAAATGTAAAGGTGAGATCCGATGAAATTAGACAATGTATTCAAAAAGACAAGACAGCTGACAGGAAGAAAAACATATATTTCCAAAAGTGTATTTCAGCCGGAAGTGCCGAAAGGCTTGCTGAAAAAATGCAATAAGTGTGGTGGCGCGATTATTTCGGAAGATGTAAAGAAGGAATATTATATCTGTCCGAAATGCGGAGGGTATTTTCGTGTGCATGCATACCGACGGATTGAAATGACGGTGGATGAAGGAAGCTTTGAAGAGTGGGATAAAGACATGGTCTCTCAAAATCCATTGGGGTATCGGGGGTATGAGGAAAAACTGGACAGTGTAAGGCTCAAGACAGGGCTTCAGGAAGCAATCGTGACAGGAAAGGCAAAAATTAATGGAATGGAGACTGTCATCGGAGTCTGTGATGGTCGCTTTCTTATGGCAAGTATGGGAGAAATCGTCGGGGAGAAGATTGTCCGTGCAGTAGAACGTGCAACACATGAAAAACTTCCTGTTATTTTATTTGCCTGTTCCGGAGGAGCCAGAATGCAGGAGGGGATTATATCACTTATGCAAATGGCGAAAACTGCGGCAACGTTAAAAAGACACAGTGATGCAGGACTGCTTTATATCAGTGTGTTGACAGATCCGACCACAGGTGGAGTGACGGCAAGTTTTGCCATGCTTGGAGATATGATTCTGGCAGAGCCGAATGCACTGATAGGTTTTGCAGGGCCACGTGTCATTGAGCAGACGATTGGACAGAAATTACCAAAGGGATTTCAGCGTTCCGAATTTCTTCTGGAACATGGATTTCTTGACGGAATTGTAGAACGAAAGGACATGAAGGCTGTATTGGGGCAGATCTTAAACCTCCATGCAAAGGAAGACGAAAAAACAGAAGCCGATAAATGGAATGTATCAAAGAAGCGGAAACTAAAAGCATCTAAAAGTGAAGAGTCAGGGGAAAAGGATGCGTGGACGCGGGTGCAGATTTCCAGACAAAAAGACCGGCCCTCAGGAAGAGATTATATAGATGCATTGTGTACAGAATTTATAGAATTTCATGGAGACCGCTGCTTTCGAGATGACCCGGCTGTCATTGGAGGAATTGGGAAGATTGGTGGAATTCCGGTAACTGTAATCGCGCAGGAAAAAGGACGCACTACAAAGGAAAATATCAGGCGAAATTTTGGAATGCCGTCACCAGAAGGGTATCGAAAGGCGCTGCGTCTTATGAAGCAGGCTGAAAAATTCAGACGACCGATTCTTTGTCTGGTAGACACACCGGGAGCATTCTGTGGTCTGGAAGCGGAGGAGCGCGGACAGGGAGAAGCGATCGCGAGAAATATTTATGAGATGTCCGCCTTAAGTGTACCGATTCTTTCCTTGATCATAGGGGAAGGAGGAAGCGGAGGTGCTCTTGCACTGGCTGTCTCTGATGAAGTGTGGATGATGGAAAATGCAATTTATTCCATTTTATCACCGGAAGGATTTGCGAGTATTTTGTGGAAGGACAGCACAAAGGCACAATTAGCTGCAAAAGTAATGAAGCTTACAGCAGAGGATTTAGAAGAACTTGGGATTGTGGAGAAGATTTTTGCTGAGCCGGAGCATTATACGGCGCAGTCGTTAAGAGAGATGGAAGAAACACTTTGCAGAGAAATTATTGATTTTTTTCACCGCTATAAAGAACTGGACGGATACGTTCTATTAGAGAAGAGATATCAAAGGTTCCGTAAGTTCTGAAGATCAGAAAAAAGAAATTGCAAAAAGATTTCAAAAAGAAGTAGTTGCTTCCCGGCAGTCTGAAAGAGTATAATGTGGATGAATATAGCCGGATAAGGAGCAGAAGAATGGAAGATGTATATAAAACAATTAATCATATATTAGTCAATCTGATAAACGAAATATGGGAGCTGGAAGAGAAGGCGATTATTACAGAAGAGTTCAAAGATTTGACCAATAATGATATGCATGTGATTGAGGCGATTGGATTAGGCGAGGGAAATAATATGTCATCCATAGCGAAAAAGTTGAACATTACCGTAGGTTCTCTGACCACGGCTGTAAATAATCTGGTGAATAAGAATTATGTAGAACGAAGCAGAAGCAAAGAAGACCGTCGGGTAGTTTATGTGAGATTAACCGAGAAAGGGAACAATGCTTACCATCACCATGAAGATTATCACAGACAGATGACTCATGCGATCATAGATAAATTAGATAAAGAGGAACTTCCGGTTCTTATGAAGACGCTGGATGCATTAACAGAATTCTTTACAGGATACAGCAAGGAGAGCAGGAAGTCCGAATAATTCAGAAAAATATATAGAAAAATATAAAGAAAAAATAAAATGCTTGCAAAATACCCTAACAGGGTATATAATTCACCTTGAAAGAGGTGGTTTATTTGAGCGAAACAAGAGAATGTTGTCATAAAACAAAAAAAAGAACAGAAAAAGAGTATAAGGATTTGCTCAATCGCCTGAATCGAATTGAAGGTCAGGTGAGAGGGATTAAACGGATGGTGGAAGAAGAGTATTATTGTACAGATATATTGATTCAAGTATCTGCAATAACAGCGGCGCTTAACAGCTTTAATAGAAAATTGTTATCCAATCATATCCACACCTGTGTGGCGGAGGATATCCGCAATGGCAAGGATGAGACCATTGACGAACTTGTTGCAACACTTCAAAAGTTGATGCGGTAAGGTTTGATGAAAGTACAGGAGGAGTGGGGATGAAACAATATGAAGTAACGGGCATGAGCTGCGCAGCATGCAGTGCCCGCGTAGAAAAAGCAGTGTCCCAAGTGCCGGGAGTAACGTCCTGCTCTGTCAGCCTTCTTACGAATTCTATGGGAGTAGAAGGACAGGCAGATCCTACAGATATTGTTGCCGCAGTTGAAGCGGCTGGATATGGGGCGGAAGAAAAAAGCAGTGGAAATCAGACAAAGAGCAGCACCGTCTCAACTATGGAAGAGCAGTTAAAAGACAAAGAGACGCCTGTTTTAAAGAAACGACTGATAGCGTCTCTTTGTTTTTTGCTTCCGCTGATGTATGTCTCAATGGGACATATGATGTGGGGATGGCCGCTTCCGGAGCTGTTTGCAGAAAATCATGTGGCAGTTGGTCTCTTTCAACTGTTAATGACAGTGATCATTATGGTCATTAATCAGAAATTCTTTATTAGCGGATTTAAAAGTCTGCTGCACCGGTCGCCAAACATGGATACACTTGTGGCGCTTGGATCAGGAGCGTCTTTTGTGTACAGCACGTATGCATTATTCGCAATGACAAATGCACAGATGCTTGGTGATATGAAGCAAGTGATGGCTTATATGCATGAATTTTATTTTGAGTCTGCTGCCATGATTCTGACACTGATTACAGTGGGCAAGATGTTAGAGGCAAGATCAAAAGGAAAGACTACAGATGCGCTGAAAAGTTTGATGAAGCTGTCGCCGAAAAAAGCAACCCTTTTGCGAAATGGAACAGAAGTTGAAGTATCCATAGAAGAAGTTGTGACAGGAGATATTTTTGTCGTAAGACCAGGAGAAAACATTCCGGTAGACGGCGTTGTCATAGAAGGAATCAGTGCAGTAAATGAATCTGCGCTTACCGGGGAAAGTATTCCGGTAGACAAAGAAGAAGGCTCTACGGTGTCAGCGGCGACGGTAAATCATTCCGGATTTTTAAAGTGTCAGGCGACGAGAGTCGGCGAAGATACAACATTATCACAGATCATTCAGATGGTCAGTGATGCAGCGGCGACAAAAGCGCCGATCGCAAAAGTTGCGGATAAAGTGTCGGGTATTTTTGTTCCGGCGGTGATAGGTATTGCAGTATTGACAACTATTGTGTGGCTGATTGCCGGACAGACGGTAGGATTTTCTTTAGCCAGAGGAATTGCAGTTCTTGTAATCAGCTGTCCGTGTGCGCTTGGGCTTGCAACCCCGGTTGCGATTATGGTTGGTAACGGAATGGGCGCAAAACACGGAATCATGTTTAAAACAGCAGTATCACTGGAAGAGACAGGAAAAATGGATATTGCAGTGCTGGATAAGACAGGAACGATTACAAGCGGAGAGCCGGAAGTGACAGATGTGATACCGGCAGATGGAATATCTCAAGAGCAGTTATTGGAACTTGCCTATATACTGGAAAAGAAAAGTGAGCATCCATTGGCAAGGGCAATCATAGTCGAAGCAGAGAAAAAAGGATTTGTAAGCGAAGCGCAGGTATCGGATTTTCAAGCAGTTGTCGGCAATGGATTATTTGGGAATTATGAAGGCAGTCCACTTGCGGGGGGCAATCTTAAGTTTATTCAGGAGAAGACTGAGATTGACGCTGACATGCGTGGTCAGGCAGAAAAACTTGCCGAACAGGGAAAAACTCCGCTGTTTTTTGCAAGAGACGGTCAATTCCTGGGAATGATCGCGGTGGCTGATGTGATAAAAGAAGACAGCGCACAGGCTGTAAAAGAACTTCAAAACATGGGACTTCATGTAGTCATGCTGACCGGAGATAATGAGCGTACTGCTAAAGCGATCGGAGATCAGGCAGGTGTGGACGAAGTGATAGCAGGAGTTCTTCCGGATGGAAAGGAATCGGTGATCCGAAGATTAAAGCAAAAAGGTAAAGTTACTATGGTAGGTGACGGGATCAACGATGCGCCGGCTCTTACGAGAGCAGATATCGGAATTGCCATCGGAGCAGGAACGGATATTGCAATTGATGCCGCAGATGTTGTGCTTATGAAGAGCCGGTTAAGTGATGTTCCGGCTGCAATCAGACTTAGCAGGGCAACACTTCAAAATATTCATGAAAATTTATTCTGGGCGTTCATTTATAATATTATCGGTATTCCACTGGCGGCCGGAATCTGGTATCCATTATTTGGCTGGAAGTTAAATCCAATGTTTGGAGCGGCAGCAATGAGCTTATCAAGCTTTTGTGTAGTGACCAATGCACTTCGGCTTAATTTCTTTAAATTAAGAGATGCAAGTAAAGATAAAAAGAAAAGACAAAAACAGTATAGTCGTGAATCTAAGGAGGATAAGAGCATGAGAAAAACTATGAAAATTGAAGGTATGATGTGTGGACATTGTGAGGCAAGAGTGAAGAAATGTCTGGAAGCGCTTGCTGAAGTAGAAGAAGCGATCGTAAGTCATGAAGCAGGAACGGCAGTAGTGACATTAAGTGCAGAACTTTCCGATGAAGTGCTGAAAAAGACAGTAGAGGATCAGGATTATAAAGTATTGGAAATCAAGTAAGGCTGCCGGAGAAAGAACGACACAGGGGAATATCTTTAAAGAGCGCATCATAAACTGCTAACAAAGGTTATGTGCGGGGTGCAGCATGAAGCGTTTTTGGGCAGGTTTATTATGTATGGTGCTGACATTGTCATATGTAGCAGTAGATAAAACCAGTATTGCATATGCGGAAGAAGCGCAAAAGGAATCTGAACAGATGAATAAAGTAGAAAAAGCAGATGGTGCAGTTTCTGTGTCCGCACCATCTGCAATTTTAATGGAAGCGTCAACTGGACAGGTGGTTTATGAAAAAAATTGTGATGAGAGAAGACCGCCTGCCAGTGTCACGAAAGTGATGACGCTTCTTTTAATTTTTGATGCTTTGAAGGATGAAAAAATTCATTTAACGGATGAAGTGACTGTGTCAGAATATGCAGCCTCTATGGGTGGATCGCAGGTCTTCTTAGAGCCGGGAGAAGTTCAGACTGTAGATACGCTGATAAAATGTATTTCGGTGGCAAGCGCTAACGATGCCTGTGTGGCTATGGCAGAATATGTATCCGGGGATGAAAATGCATTTGTAGAAGCGATGAATCAGCGGGCGAAAAATCTCGGAATGAAACATACACATTTTGTAAATTGTAATGGACTCGATACGGATGGACATGAGACAACTGCAAGAGACATTGCTCTGATGTCCCGGGAGCTTATTACGAAATATCCGAAAATCTACGAATATTGTAATATCTGGATGGAGGATATAACGCATACAACCAAAAAGGGAACGACAACTTTCGGCTTATCTAATACCAATAAGCTGATTCGTCATTATGAATATGCAACCGGACTGAAAACCGGTTCCACAGGGAAGGCAAAGTTTTGTATTTCTGCCACGGCAAAAAAAGAAGATGTGGAGCTTATAGCAGTTATCATGGCTGCAGAGGACAGCAAAACAAGAAATAAAGATGCAGTGACATTACTCAATTATGGGTTTGGAAAATGTCAGAAATATGCAGAAAAAACATGTAAGACAGAAAAAGCAGTTCCCGTCAGAAGAGGTATAGAAAAACAAGTAAAAACAAAGCAGAAGAATCCGTATATTTATGTGGATACAACAGGTGCTGATCTAAGCGGCATAAAACGCAGGGTGCGGTTAAAAAAAGAACTGGATGCACCGGTTAAAAAAGGAGAAAAAGCAGGTACTGCGGAATATTATCTGGGGGATAAAAAGATTGGGAGTGTAGATATTGTCGTAGCACAAGATATTCGTGAAATCGATATGAAAAGTGTGTTCGAGGATTTGATTCAGCTGATACTTCTCTAAATGTATTGACACATATGAGGTTTCATTATTCAAAATCATTTGAAGATTCCATTGACGATATGATACGGTCATATTTACATAGTTAAATATTAGAATTCAAGTTTTACAGACAAAAAATGTAAAATGTATGAAATACAGATGAAACAATGTTTTTGTCTGTATTTTTTTTGAACAATAAACGATATGCTATTTGCAATGAAGAAGAAAATTATGGAAGATTATGCTTATTTTAAGAAAAATAGCTGATGCTTTGATCTTTGAAGAGACGGAATTACAAAAATAACGGGGGTTATATTTATAAAAGGGTGCCGCAGCATCAATGGAGATGCTGCGGCACCCTTATTCATCTCATCAAGATCGGTTTAAGAGTGGTATGAGACTAGATTGCTCTTGTATATTCTTTTAACCATTCTCTTTCTTCGTCGTTTAATCTTGGACCGACAAGCTCATATACTTTTGCGTGATAAGCATTTAATTGCTCTTTGTCTTCCTTGGTAAGCTGTTCTGGAATAACAGCGTCAAGATCGATTGGAGCGTAAGTGATTGGCTCAAAGTATAAGAACTGTCCATACTCTGTTTTCTGACCTTTTCTTACAAGAAGTTCATTTTCAGTACGGATACCATGAGAACCTTCAATGTATAAGCCCGGTTCATCTGTCAGGATCATACCGGCTTCGATCGGCTGTTTCTCTCTGTCGCGGATCGCACAGCGGAAACCGGTAGGAGCTTCGTGGATATTCATTAAGTATCCAACGCCATGTCCGGTACCGTGGTTGAAGTTAAGACCGCGTTCCCATGCAGGGATTCTTGCCAGAACATCAAGGTTGTATCCTGTAGTACCATAGAGGAATACGGCTCTTGCCAAGTGCAGGTTACATTTCAAAACAGTAGTAAAGTCTTCCTTCATCTGGTCGGAAAGCTTACCAAATGCGAAAGTACGTGTAATATCGGTAGAACCTTCCATGTAACCTCCGCCTGTATCTGTGAGGAACAATCCGTCCGTAACAACCGGAACATTTGTCTCTTCGGTAGCTGCATAGTGTACGATTGCGCCGTGTTCGCCAGAACCGCAGATTGGTTCAAAACTCTGCCACAGATATCCTTCCTGTTCTTTACGGAATTCTTCTAATTTTTCAGCAGCGCTGATTTCGGTGATTTCAATCTTTCCAATGTTTTTCTTAAGCCAGTACATGAAACGAGTGATTGCAACACCATCTTTAATGTGCGCGTTGATGATATTTTTGATCTCTACGTCATTTTTCATTGCCTTCATAAGAACGGTCGGGTTCATCGCTTCTACAACCTTCGCCTCTTTTGGAAGATTGTTGTAAAGAGCATAGTTAAGACGTGCCGGGTCTACGAGAATAACATCAGAGGAAGATAACTCCTTGACATCTTCATAGATGGCATTGTAAGGGCGAAGAGAAATATGATCTTTTGCAAGGGCATCTTTCATCTCGTCTGTCAGTTTACGCTCATCAATGTATAACTTCATGTCATCCATTGTGATTACAGCATAGGAAAGAAGCAGTGGGAAATATTCAATATCGTCACCACGTAAATTTGTTGTCCAGCAGACATCGTCAAGAGCTGCGATAACATGTACGGTTGCGCCGTGTTCTTTCATTGCTTCGCGAATGCGGGCAAGTTTGCTTGCTGTGCTCTCTCCGGTGTATTCTTCGCCAAGTGCGAAAGCCGGTTTCTCAGATAAAGCCGGTCTGTCTTCCCAGATAAGATCGATCAGATCTTCAGAATAGTTGATTTTTGCGTGCTTCGGAGAGACTGCTTCAACAAGAGCCTGTCCTTCGCCCATAGCAACAACACGTCCGTCGAATCCGAGTGTTCCGTTTTCAGGGATTACGTTTGCAATATATTCTTCTACAGTAGGAACGCCTGGCTCACCCATTTTAAAGAGCTTTACACCACTTCCTTCTAACTGTTGTGCAGCCTGAATAAAGTAACGTCCGTCCGTCCAAAGTCCTGCTTCATCTTTTGTGATCACAGCTGTTCCGGCAGAACCGGTAAATCCTGTGATGAATGCTCTTGCTTTAAAGTGTTCGCCTACATATTCACTCTGATGGTTGTCATCGGTAGGAACCATGTAAACATCATATCCCCGATCAGCCATTAAAGCACGAAGAGCTGTAATTCTTTCTGCGATACTCATTTTGAAAACCTCCTTATGTATAAAATTGAGTAAGTTTAATCCATAAAAATTTTAACACATTTACAAGAAAATTGGTAGGTTGCTTTTGATGAAAAATAATTATATAATGGTCGAAATAAAAGGAGTCAGGAGAATGTGGATAGTTATTTTGTTTGTATTGGCAATTTTAGCGTTTCTGGAAGTGATTCGGGAACTGCATTGTTTTCAAGTGACGGAATATGTAGTTGAATCAGATAAACTGACACAAGTCGGAAGAGAACTTTGTGTCCTGTTTTTGAGTGATCTTCACAATCACGTATATGGAAAAGAAAATGAAAAACTTCGAAAAGCAATTGTTGAGGCGCATCCCGACCTGATTCTTATAGGCGGAGATATGCTTGTGGGAAAAAACGGAAAAACATGGACACCGGCACTTGAATTTGTAAAGAGCCTTCCGAAGATATGTCCGGTTTATTACGCCAATGGAAATCATGAACAGCGCATGAAAGAAAAACCGGAAAATTATGATGCTTCTTATGAAGAATACAAAAAGCAGCTGCAGCTTGCAGGCGTACACTTTCTGGAAAATGAGACAGTTCATCTGGACAAGCTGAATCTTACCGGTCTGGAAATTCCGCTTACTGGTTATCAGCGGATGAAGAAAGGAAATGTAGAGTTTCAGGAAATTGTTCAAAGGATCGGAGAAAAAGAAGGGGAAGAATTTCAGATACTGTTGGCACATAATCCCTGCTATATGGATTTGTACAAAGCATGGGGAGCGGATCTTATTTTGTCGGGACATTTGCACGGTGGTGTGGCAAGAATTCCAGGGGTGCTGGGTGTGATTACTCCCGGGTTTCAATTATTCCCGAAGTATTCCGGAGATATTTATCGAGAGGGAGAGCAGACGATCGTGGTGAGTAAAGGCTTGGGTACACATACTGTAAATATCCGTTTTCTGAATCCGGCAGAACTGGTTGTTCTTCATTTGCAAGGAAAACCTTGTGCAAAAGAGGAAAATCCAGTATAATATATAAGTTATGATATGAAATGATATGGGGAAACGATATGGGAATTCCGGTAAAACTGCAGGTATTCGAAGGTCCGCTGGATCTTCTGCTGCATTTGATTGATAAAAACAAAATAGATATTTATGACATTCCGATTGTAGAGATCACGAATCAATATATGGAGTATATCAAAGCCATGGAAAAAGAAGACTTAAATGTTATGAGCGAGTTCCTTGTCATGGCTGCCACACTTCTGGATATCAAATGTAAGATGCTGCTTCCGAAAGAGGTAAACGAGGATGGGGAAGAAGAGGACCCGAGACAGGAATTGGTGGAGCAGCTGCTGGAATATAAAATGTATAAATATATGTCCTATGAATTGAAGGACAGAGAGATTGAGTCAGAACGGGTGATGTATAAAACACCAACCATTCCACAGGAAGTTATGGAGTATGAACAACCAGTAAATTTGGATGAATTGTTAGGGGATCTCACCTTACAGAAGCTCAATCACATTTTTAAAGATGTGATGAAACGACAGGTGGACAAGATTGATCCTGTGCGAAGTAAGTTTGGAAAGATTGAAAAAGAAGAAGTTACCGTGTCGGATAAGCTTGTATTTGTCACGGATTATGCAAGAGAACATAAGAAATTCAGCTTTCGGACACTGCTTACGAAGCAGAGCTCGAAGACACAGATCGTGGTGACATTTTTAGCGCTTTTACAACTTATGAAAGAAGGAGTGCTCTATATTGAACCACAGGAACAGCCATTTGATGATATTAGGATCACATCCAATATTTAGAAGAATTAAAAAGAGATAAGAAGATTTTTACAACAAATGTAATAATACATATGTGCGAAGAAAGGTATGAAACTGTGGAGATTAGTAAGTTAGAAGGGATTATAGAGGCGATTTTATTTACGATGGGGGAATCGGTTGAACTTCGTAAAATTGCCGCAGCCATTGAGCATGATGAGGCGACAACGAGAAAGATTATTCATCAGATGATGGATAAATATGCGGCGCAGGACCGGGGAATACGGATTGTAGAATTGGAAGACTCCTTTCAAATGTGTACGAAGACAGAGATGTATGAATATTTGATCAGAATTGCAAAGCAGCCCAAGCGTTATGCTCTGACGGATGTTCAATTGGAGACCTTATCCATCATTGCTTATAAGCAGCCGGTGACGAAGCTTGAGATTGAAAAGATCCGGGGTGTGAAATCGGATCATGCAGTCAATAAGCTGGTGGAATATAATCTGATCTGTGAAGTGGGGCGTTTGGATGCGCCTGGAAGACCTCTTCTCTTTGGTACTACGGAGGAATTTCTGAGACGCTTCAGCATTCAGTCTGTGGAAGACCTTCCAAGTCTTAATCAGGAGCAGATGGAGAATTTTAAGACAGAAGCGGAGGAAGAGGCTCAGTTAAAATTGGACGTATAGTCTGATGAAAAGATACATACATTGCAATAAATAGTGATCAATTGCAAGGTGTGGTTATGAAAAAGAAAATGCTGGTTATATTTTGTTGTTTTTGTTTTTTGCTTTTGAAGCTGTCCGGGAATATCGTGCAGGCAGAAAGAGGAGAAGACGAGCCGACAAATCTTTACGCCCGGTCAGCTGTGTTGATGGATGCTGACAGCGGGCGTATTTTATTTGGGAAGGATGAAAGGCGTAAGCTTCCAATGGCAAGTACAACAAAGATCATGACCTGTATTCTTGTGTTGGAACAGATGCAGGAAGACCAGAAGGCGTCTGTGTCGGATTATGCGGTGTGCCAGCCCAAGGTACGCTTGGGGGTGAGAGAGAAAGAACAGTTTTATGTGAACGATCTTCTCTATTCTCTTATGCTGGAATCCCACAATGACAGCGCTGTCGTGCTGGCAGAAGCTATAGCGGGAACGGTAGAAGAATTTGCGGATTTGATGAATGAAAAAGCAAAAAAGCTGGGATGTCAAAATACGCATTTTGTAACACCTAATGGATTGGATGGAGAAGATGAAGATGGAATCCATGAGACAACTGCGGAGGATCTGGCGCGGATTATGCGATATTGTATTATGGAATCGGAAGAACGGGAGAAATTTCTTGAAATTACGCAGACCAAAGATTATTCATTTTCAAATGTAGCAGGAGATCGAACGTTTTCATGTCACAACCATAATGCATTTTTGTCTATGATGGAAGGGGCATTGTCAGGAAAGACGGGCTTTACTTCGGAGGCGGGATATTGTTATGTCGGTGCGCTGCGCCGGGATGGACGTACATTTATCGTATCTTTGCTTGCTTGCGGGTGGCCAAATAACAAAGACTATAAATGGAAAGATACACGCAGACTTATGGAATATGGGCTGGAACATTACCATTATCAGAAGGTGGAGAAAGAAGTGGAGAAGATTCCGGTTCGTGTATTGGAAGTAAGAAATGAGAGACGACCATTTCTCCATAATTCTGTTCTTTTAGCAGAAGCGACAGAATCCAGAGATTTTAAAATCCTGCTTAAGCAAGGCGAAGAAGTAGAAGTTAAGATTGTAAAAGAGAAGAAGCTTCATGCGCCTGTAAGACGGGGCCAGAAGGTAGGGACGGTGCTGTATCGGTTAAACGGGGAGACGATTCACAGCACGGATCTGATTGCTTCGGAGTCCGTTCAAAAGAGAGATCTTGGATGGTGTTTTGAGATTTTGATGAAGAAGATCTGTTTTTGAATCGGAAGGATTGTGGTCTGATACTGAGTTCTGATACTGAGCGGCATTACATAGGGAAATCAAATTGACGCTTTTGAAAATGTATGATAGAGTAAGAATATAGTTTAGGACAGTGATTATTCAATCGTATATCAAAGGGATTCGGACACTGGCATTTCGCCAAAAAATCCAGCTTATATAACAATTTCATATTGACAAATCAGAACAAGTGTACTAGTATATGAACAGGGCGAACGTTAGTTCGCATATTAGAAGGAGAAGACTTATGGCAAGTAATGAAAATAAGAAAAAAGCGTTAGACGCAGCGATTGCAAAATTAGAAAAAGATTATGGAAAGGGAACAGTAATGAAGCTTGGAGATCCGGCGGCGCAAGTAGCGGTGGAGACGGTTCCGACAGGTTCCTTAAGCCTTGACATTGCTCTGGGAATGGGCGGAGTGCCAAAGGGACGAATTGTGGAAATCTATGGACCGGAATCCAGTGGTAAGACAACGGTTGCACTGCACATGATCTCAGAGGTACAGAAAAGAGGCGGTATTGCAGGATTTATCGATGCAGAACATGCGCTTGATCCGGTATACGCTAAAAATATAGGTGTTGATATTGATGAACTGTATATCTCTCAGCCGGACAGTGGAGATCAGGCACTTGAGATTGCAGAGACTATGGTGCGTTCTGGTGCTATGGACATCATTGTTATTGACTCTGTTGCGGCACTGGTACCACGTCAGGAGATTGAAGGCGATATGGGAGATTCTCATGTGGGATTGCAGGCACGTCTGATGTCTCAGGCACTGCGTAAACTGACTCCGGTTATCAGCAAATCTAATTGTGTTGTTATTTTCATTAATCAGCTCCGTGAAAAAGTGGGAGTGATGTTCGGTAACCCAGAGACCACAACGGGAGGACGTGCGCTGAAATTCTATGCCTCCATTCGTATGGATGTAAGAAGAATTGAGACCTTGAAACAGAGTGGAGAGATGATCGGTAACAGAACACGCGTAAAAATTGTGAAGAATAAGATTGCACCGCCGTTTAAAGAGGCAGAGTTTGATATCATGTTTGGAAAAGGAATTTCCAAAGAGGGAGACATTCTGGATCTGGCTGTAAATCTTGGACTGGTGAGCAAAAGCGGTTCATGGTTTGCATATAATGGCGATAAGATCGGACAGGGACGCGAGAATGCAAAAAAATATTTGACAGAGAATCCTGCGATCATGGAAGAACTGGATGCGAAGATCCGCAAACACTATGCTTTTGAAGGGGCAGAAGCATCAGAAGAAGAGGAAGAATAGATGATCGTCACTAAGATAGAAGCGGTGGCAAAAAATAAATATAAAGTATATCTCGATGAACGGTTCGCTTTTGTATTATACAAAGGCGAACTGTCTCGTTATCGCGTTACAGTTAATGAAGAACTGTCTGTTGAGATGTATGAAAAGATTCGCCGGGAAGTCATCCTGAAAAGGGGGAAACTTCGCGCGCTGCATTTACTGAATGTTATGGGGCGGACAGAAGAACAGCTTCGGCAGAAGTTAAGGCTTGGCAGCTATCCGGAAGATATTATAGATATGGTGATGGATTATGTGAAATCCTTCGGATATATAAACGATCAGGAATATGCCAGAAATTTTATAGAAAGCCGCAAGGATAAGAAAAGCCGAAGGGAAATCTATGCGTCTCTTTGTCAGAAGGGAGTAAAGAGCGAGGATATTGATGCTGCCTTTCAGGAATGCTATGAAGAGCATGATGCAAGAGAAGCTATTTGTACACTTCTGCGTAAAAAAGGGTATGATCCCGAGAATGCAGACCGGGCAGAAACTCAGAAAATATTAGGGTTTTTAGTAAGAAAAGGTTTCCGATATGAGGACATCCGTCAAGTAACTGAAGTGAAAAGTTTATTTCCACTTTGAAAAAGAGAAAAATAAAAGTGGCAAT